>Ga0180433_10002993_pt1 | contig 25352 bp, 22 predicted proteins | sample SS_ome_8_FD_132980 | JGI IMG/M metagenome (GOLD analysis project Ga0180433, IMG submission 132980) | Hypersaline lake sediment archaeal communities from the Salton Sea, California, USA - SS_1_D_1 metaG | ecosystem: Environmental > Aquatic > Non-marine Saline and Alkaline > Hypersaline >... | reverse complement strand
TTCTGTCTTATTGGCATTGGGGTTCTAACAATTATGAGTTTTTTCCTATTAAAGAATGCTCCTAGATTAAAGGACTAACCTTCATAAGAGTTAAATAATAAGCCATTTATCAAAATTTGTATGCTAAGCGCTCTTAAATTCCTCAAAGAAAGGGTTGGGGTTAAGCAGAAAATTTTTAATGAATTCAAAAAGCTTGATAAATCACTTGATGGTTGTGTTTGCGCTGTTGATGGCGGGTCCTGCATCATAGCTGATGGTGGTTCATGGCTTATTGCTAAACTTAAAGTGGCTAGTGTTTATTATGATAAAGGAAAACGTGTTTCTGGCCTTGAACAAAAAAAACAGGAATATTACACCATAATCAAAAGCAATGGTTCTTATGAGCATTCTATTCCTTATTTAAAACCCGAATTCCCCAATATAAAAGAATTAACTGAGACCCCTTCAACAATAATGCGTTCACTCGAGTTCAAGCACGCTTACGAGTTAGTGAAAACATTACCTAAAAATTCATTATTACTCATTGATGGATTGCTTCAAGCCGAGACCCCTGATCAGGAAAAAATCATCAAGTTATTAGAACTTGAATCAAGAAAACAAGGCGTTAACATTGTAGGCTTAGCTAAAACGTTCAGAAAATCAATTAATGGTCAAAGCATTATTGGCTCACTTTTAAAACAAAAACCTGACGAGAAATGGCTTTACTCACTAGATAATTACTCTATTGTCAAGCTTCATAATAAAGCTAGCTTTGCTTACGCGCTCAGTTACTTTAAACACATTAACATTAATGAAGTATTGCCAATCCTAACTTACTACTCTACTGACCCAGCACTAATTGGTTACCCTTACCCATTACTAAAAGTTGATCAGGACGCAAGAATTAGCAGTCACGAGAAAAAATTAGAGGTCAATAAGTTAAAAATCATTGCTAAACGCGAAGGCCTTGACTTCATAGAATATGACCAAAAATGCACTAGCATGCACTCAGTCATGGACTCGCAGAAGTACAGATAATAAGATAGATAAACCCAGAATCATTCCTAATAATCATGCTTGAATTATTCGAGTACCTTAAACTCGATAACAGGGTTTACGAATTATTTGATAAGGTTAGAGCTGAATTAATCAGCAATGATAAAGAAGAAGTATGGCGTCATACCCTTAGAGTAATCAAGAATTTATACCTTATTGCAGAATCATTTGAGTTTAACTTTAAGACAGCGTTAATCGCTGCTATCTGCCATGATATTGGTTATAATGAAGTAATTAATGGTCATGACCGGGCTAGCGCTCAAATAATGGCCAAATTATTAAGCGGGATGTATGATCATAAACTCGTAGGAGAAATCATTCACTGCATTGAAAGCCATGAAGCTGACGCAGACATTAAACCACAAACCCCTGAAGCAAAAGCCTTACATGACGCAGACATGATGGACTATAATAGTGAACGAGGAATCATTAACGCCTTCTTACTTGGAAGAAATCTCGGGTTAAGCGAAGGAGCCACTAGCAAGCGAATAATTAAAGTCATTGAAGAAGGATTCATGATCCCAGAATTAAACAAAAAATTTGAACGCGAGTTAAAAAGAACAGAAAAATTCTTCATCCAACTAGTTAAAGACTTAAACAAGGAAAAAGCAGACTTCAACAAGTATGGAATGAAAAATTTGTAATTAAAGGACAAATAGTCCAGGCGCTAATAATGCTTTCAAACGAAGGGGCTCTGCCCCTCTCGACACCCCGTGTCAATTACATATTTAATATAAAATTAATTGGGCTCTGCCCCTCTCGACACCCCATTAAATAACATTAGTACGCTGTGCTAATAATGCTTTTAAACAAGGGCCCCCAGCGCGGCCCTTCTGAACCCACGGCAACCACAAGCTTAACACCATAACAATAAAGGACAAATAGTCCAGGCGCTAATAATGCTTTTAAAAGACTTTTTCTCTAGCAAATAATAATGATTGGACGCGTTATTGGAGGGAGTGCAGGCAAGGTATTGCTTCGAATCAAAAGCAATGTCAGAGTTGACATTGGCGACATCTTAATTGTTGAAGAAAACGGTTTCAAATACTACATTAAAGTTGTTAACGCATTAATTAATAGCTTACTCCCAGGCCAATTCATTGATGACATTGCAGGCCAGAAACTAGAACACGACCTTGAATTAAGATTATTTGATGAAGAAGACCGATTCTACCGCGTTTGCGAAGCCAAAATACTAAAAATATGGCATAAAAATGTTTTCTACCCAGCGCGCAACACCCCCCACTACTTTGCTGAAGTCAGGCCAGCACGCAGCGAGGAATTCAAATTCCTCAGTGACTACGATGGAATTGAAGTAGGTAATTTAAGACTAGGCACCAAAGAAATGACAGACGTTAAAGTCAAGATACCAGCTAAGCGTTTAATAAACCACCACGTCCTAATCAGCGCTGCCACAGGCAAAGGCAAGAGTAATTTTGCCAAAGTATTCATTAAAGGATTATTTAACATAGACCAGGTTAGCGCCCTAGTAGTTGACCCACATAACGAGTACTACGGTAATGCAGGAGTAAAAGGCTTAAGGGATTTAAGAAATAATAAATTAATGTACTTAACCCCAAAAACCCAACACTACCCTGGAAGCGAGCAATTAATTATTTACGGCGAGGACTTAAACCCAGGTGATTTCATGGAAGTCATAAACACTAGTTCACCACAAAACGAAGCAATGAACCTTGCTCGAAGGATTTACGGGAAAAAATGGTTACTTGAATTATTAGTTAATAATAATATTGATGACGTTTTCGGGGCTTTCAAAGGCAAGGTTCGGAAAGAAACAATCTCAGCTCTTAAAAGAAAATTATTAAACATCCTGCACTTAGGTCCTGACGGGCTTAAAGGCTTAATCTTCACGCTTGAGAAAAGAGAAGAGCCAAGCATTTTTGCTAAAATTAAAAAAGGGGTTAGCAGTAATAAAATAATAATCATTGATACAAGCCTTGTAGGCGACTTAAGTGAACGATTAATCACCACAAGTATTACGCGCTCATTATTCAAATCTTATAAGCGAACCAAGGAGGAAGCGCCTGAAAAATTCAACACCCTGCCTGAATTAATGATCTTATTCGAGGAAGCTCCACGAGTTCTTGGCAAAGCAGTGCTTGAACGAGGCAGTAATGTCTTTGCCAAAATAGCTCGTGAAGGACGAAAATTCAAAGTTGGTTTATGCGCTATAACTCAAATGCCCTCATTACTACCCCAAGAGATATTAAGCCAAATGAATACAAAAGTAGTGCTTGGAATCCCCTCACCAAGTGACCGGCAAGCAATCATTAACTCAAGCGCTCAGGATATTAATGACGAAGCTTCAGAAATCCAAATGCTTGATAAAGGTGAAGCAATCATCACCAGCCCATTCACTAACTTCCCTCTACCAGTTAAGGTGCACTTTTTTGACAACTTAATTAAAGATGAGTCAAGAGGCAAGATTAATATTGGCCTATCATAATCTATGAATTTTGTTCACTTCAGCGACACTCACTTAGGTGGCAGTAATTTTAAACTAAAAGAGCGAGAGCAAGATTTTCTCAAATCATTTAAGCAAGTTATTGATTACTGCCTAAAAGAGAAACCAGCCTTTATAATTCATAGCGGTGACTTATTTGATAAAGGCAAACCAGGAAACAAGATATTATTATTCACAATAAAACAATTAAAAAAGTTAAGAAAAGAAGGCATCCCTTTTATCATAATCCCAGGCAGTCATGACATGAGTGTTGATGGTACATTCATCACAGTGCTTGAGCGCGTTGGCCTCTTAAGGAACGCAGCTAAACCAGAAAATTTTGAACAAGCAAGTGATCAAGTATTAATGAAAGGTGAAGAAATTGGTGAAGCAATAATTTATGGAGTGCCTGGAAGAAGAGCTAATATTAAATCAATTTATGAATCAATCAAACCAGCACCAAGCAATAAGTTTAAGATATTCATGTTCCATCATATCACTAGCAACATAATTGGTTCTGAAGAATTCGCAGACATCCCATTAAGCCTCTTACCTAAAGGAATGGATTATTATGCTGGAGGCCACTGGCACGACCATGAATCATTTAATTATGAGTCAAAACCAGTGATTTATGCTGGAAGCACTGATTACAGTGATGTTAACATTATGGAAAGCGCTAAACCCAGAGGTTTCATTCATTACAAAGATAAACCAGTATTCATTAAATTAGAAACACGAGAAGTAATAGTCAGGGAAATAGACTGCAATAACTTAAACCCTGAAGAAATCACTAATAAATGCGTTGATAACTTAAAACCATCAAATAATGGTTTATTAATCCTTAAACTAAAAGGCACTTTAAAAAAAGGTAAGAGAAACGAGGTTGACTTACAAAGAATAAGGGATCAAGCAGTTACTAAAGGCTACTTATACTGTAATGTAAGGTTAAGTGGTCTAAATAATCCTGGCGAGTTAAGCATTAACACAACCAGGACTATTGATGAAATCGAAATAGAGTTCTTAAAAAATAAAGGCTATGAAAAGCGAGAAATAGAGCTTGCCAAACAATTAATTAACATTCTTGGCAGGGATTACAAGCCAAGCGAGTTAAGCAAGGCAATAACTAAAGCGGGCAGTATCTTATGATTATCAAACAAATTAAGTTAAACAATATTAGGTCTCACACAAGAACTTGCATTAACTTTAGTAATGGAATAACAGTTTTATCTGGCAGGACTGGTTGCGGTAAGTCAACAATATTCATGGGTTTATCCTATTCCTTATTTGGGGCAGACACTAACTTAACAAATAATTCCTTATTAAGGCGTGGTTCAAGCAAGGGTTTTGTTCAATTAAACTTTAACAATAATGGTCACGAGTACGAAGTAATGAGGGGTATGAAAAGGTCAGGTAATAGGGTAATAACTGACCCGGATCGCTTATGGATTAAAGAAGATGGGGTTATGATCCCAATAATCTCTCGAAGTAATGAAGTTAATGAAAAAATTCTAGAAATACTAAACTATCCTAGTGATGTTAAACCAAAAGAACTTTTTGAAATAACATCTTATGCTAAGCAAGACGAGATCAGGAAGTTAATTGACTTAACTAATAGTGAGCGAGAGAAGTACATTGACCGCGTCCTGCAATTAAGTAAGTACGAGCTAACTTACGAGCACATGAAACAATTAATAAATAAATTAAGTAATGAATTATCTTTACTAAAAGGCCGAAGTGAGGGTCTTGAGAGGATTGAAGCCGAGATTAGTGAAAAAGAAATTGAATTAAAGAATTTTGATCAAGATTTTAAGAAAACTGTTAAAGAATTAAAAAAGAGTGAACAAGAATTAATTAAGGTTAAGGAAAATCATGAAAGACTAAAGAAACAACTTAATGAATTAGAATTAATTAAGTCAAATTATGATAAGAAAAAAGGCCTCTTAAACGGTTTTGCTGAAGAATTAAAAAAAGTTAGGAATGAATTAAAATCATTAAAGGATCCTGGAAAATGCATTCTTGAAGAATTAGTTAGTAAAGAAGTTGAATTAAAAACTAGTCTAGCTAGCTTAGTTAATGAAGTTCAAAGGTTAAGTAATGAAGTTGAGGATTTTAGCAAACTTAAAGGTAAGTGCCCGGTCTGCCATCAAATAGTTAATGAATCACACGCTAATCAATTCAAACAAGAAGCTAATTCAAAAATTAAAAGATTAAACTTAAAAAAATTAGAAATAGAAAATAAACTTAGTAATCTTAAAGAACAAATATTACTGGAGCAAAAGAAAAAAGAATTAATTCAGGAGTTAAAAAATAAGAAACAAAGAATTAATGACTTAACAGAAAAGATTAATTATTTAGAAAAAGATGTTGCTGAAATCAAGCCAAAAGACTTTGAATTAGTTAGGAAAGAATTTGATAAGGTTAATGAATTCTTTATTAAAATTAATAGTGATAATAGTGTTTTATTAGAGAAGAAGCGAAATCTTGAATTAAATATTAAACGATTAAATAATGAACTTAAAAGTGAAAAAGAGGAGTTTAAAAAAGTTAAGGAAAGCAGGGCTAAAGCATTAAAATTAGAGGTTAAGGTTAACCTATTAAACAAGTTAAGAAATGATATTAGGGGTATTAGGAGTAGTGTTAGAACCAAGTTCTTAGAGGATTTTAGACATGAGTTCCAACGAAAATTTGAGGACATCAGGAAGGATGATAATTACTCTGTTGAGATTAACAATAATTATGAACCACTAGCTTACGCAGGTAATGAAGAAACCAGTATTAACGCACTTAGTGGTGGTGAGAAAACAAGTGTTGCACTAGCTTACCGTTTAGCTTTAAGTGAGATAGCGGCTAGTGTTAGCAGCGTAGATCATAATGAAGTGTTATTATTAGATGAGCCAACAACTGGTTTTGATCGCAGGGATTTATCAACCCTGCCTCAAGCCTTAAGAGCTATCAGGACCATTCCTCAAATAATTATTGTCAGTCATGAGGACGAGTTAAAAGAAGCTGCGGATTTTAAATTAGATTTTAAAAAACAAGGCAACACTACAGAGATTAACGTATAACCCTTTCATTACAGTTGCCTGCATCACAATAACACTCAATTATGGTGGCTACTTGTTGGCCAGCACTTAAATCCTCATTAATAACACAATTAAGTTCTTTGTGATTAATGCAATCATATTTTGGGTGAAAGTAACAGTCATTATCATTATCACAAGTATGGTAAGAAGCAGGTAATCTGTCAGGACAAACTCTAATCCCTGAAGCAGCAAATATTACAAACCAAACAAGACCTAATGATAAGACCAAACCAAGTGATAATAGCAAAGCTTTATTCAAGTTTAACCACCTTTTTGCCCTTAACTTGTGGCACCACTTTTATGGTTGGCTTCTTAAAATTCTTAGTTAATTCTTTACCTTTAAATAAGCGGTCAAGGAATACTGCAATACTAGCAACCTCGCTATGTGGTTGAAGAGTAACACTAACATTATAATCAGCCATTTCATAAACATCGCGCGGCACTTTCTCACCACCAATAATAATAATTAAGTCACCTTTAACTTTCCTGATGCGAGGAATAGCTTTTTCTAATTCCTGACCATACATTGTTAAGTGAACAATCTTTGCTTTTTGTTTTGATAACCATGAACGCCACGTTTGAGTATAAGATATTTCAAAAGGCCCACCCCAACGCTTAACCACGTCATTAACACTAAGAATAATGCTTGAGTCACGCTCACCACTGAATACAAAAGCGTCAGCCCCAAAAGCCCTGCTTACTAGAGCGCAGTGAGTGGTAACTCGATGGTCGCGCCTAAGTCTATGACCTAAACGCAGAACAGTGATAGTCATTAATAAACTTATAAATGCCGAGAATTATTATAGTTTCTTATGAATATTCCAAGACCAGAAGGCTTCAGAGTAGATGAAATCCAAGGCGATTATGACCCTGGCGAGCATACTCACTTTACTCTCTGGAAAAAGGGTTGGAACACTCTTGACGCGATTAAAGTGATTGCTAAGAAGTTAAGGGTTAGTGTTGACCGTTTTGGTATTGCTGGTTTAAAAGACCGGAACGCTATCACTACTCAACGCGTAAGCGCTTGGCGAGTGCCTAAAAAAAGATTAGAGAAATTAATTATTAAAGACTTAAAAATTAATGATATTAGAGAAGGTTTTGAAAAGATTTCATTAGGAAGTCATAAAGGTAACAAGTTTAGGATTACATTACATGATGTTAAAAAATTAAAGAAGCCTGACAAAGTGCCTAACTTGTTTGGTTATCAAAGGTTTAAGGGCACAGAATTATTAGGAAAGAAGTTATTAGAGCGTGATTGGAAGGGGATTATAGAATTATTCAAGAGCAACCCAGGGAGTTATGAGCGCAAAGCCCTAGCTTATTACAGGAAGACTAAAGATGCTTTAAGAGCCATAAAACAAGTTGATAAGAGGATTAGGGTGTTATGGGTTAATGCCTGGCAAGCCTGGCTTTGGAATAAAGAATTAAACACTAATAAAGTGGTTCAAGAGATAAAACCCTTCCCAATGATTCCTGAAATGCCAGAACTAGGCCGTTTCCCTGGAGGTAAAAGGGAAACCATCATGCAAGTTAAGGGTTATAAAACAAAAAAAATAGTTAATGGTTTTGAAGTTTCATTCACTTTGCCAACAGGAAGTTATGCAACAGTACTTATTGAATTCATAACTAGCGCTTCTAAAGGGGGAAAGCCTCCTGGTTTTAAATTATAAAAAGTAAAAGGGGGAGGTTTGGTCCAAGGAGGGGGAAAGCCTCCTGGACACATATACTTAAAAAATGATAAACCCTAATTTAGGGTGATGTATATTGATTTTTTAACAATAATAAGCTTGATTATTTCTTATTTTACTATTTACTCAATAGTTTATTTTTTGTATATTTACTTTAAGCATAAGGATCGTGAGCACTCATTATTTCATCCTGGAGTGTCAATCATTATTCCTGTGTTAAATGAAGAGGGTAACCTGCATAAAGCTATTGGTTCAATTCTCAGTCAGGAATATAGTGGGGATATTGAGGTTATTGCTATTGATGACGGCTCTACAGATAAATCCCGCGCCATCTTAAGTGATTATGAACGTAAAGGAATCATTAAGTTTATTAGGAAAAATAAGCCAGGCCATCCAAGTGGTAAGATTTCAAGCATTAATCTTGGGTTAACTAAGGCTAAACATGAAATTATTGGGGTGCTTGATGCTGACTCATACCTTAACAATGATGCTATTAAGAACATGGTTGGGGAGTTTGAAAATAAGAAGGTTGGGGCAGTAGTGCCAATAACTAAGGTTCATAAGCCAAGAAACTTCTTAGAGAAGTTACAAGTAATTGAGTATACTATGTCAATGTGTGTTAGGAAACTAGTTAGTAATACTGGCAGTTTATTCATGACTCATGGCGTGGGAACATTGTTCAGGAAAAAAGCTTTAAAAGAAGTTGGTTGTTTTGAAGAGAACACTTTAACCGAGGACTTAAATATTGGTTTAAAACTAGCCAAGAAAAGTTACTTAATAAAGTCAAGCTTTAAAGCAATAGGTTATACTGTGGTTCCTAATAAAACTAAACATGTTCTTAAACAAAGATTAAGGTGGACTGGAGGTTTATTTGAGAATAGTTACTGGTTCAAAGACTTATTTTTTAATAAGAAATATGGTAACATGGGTTTATTTGTCCTGCCACTTAACCTGGCTTGGAGTGGTATAAGTGTTTACATTGCAGTAATGTGGTTAAAAGACTTTATCAAAAACTTATATTATGATTTAAAGGATATTATCATCACTAACTTTGACTGGGGTTACTTCTTAAACAATAAACTTGAATCATTAATGAAAATAAACGTAAATGAATTAACAATAATTAGTTTAATCTCATTAATAATGTTCCTATCTTTCTACTTCCTGATAAGCAAGAAAGTAAAGTTAACTTTTAAAGAAGCCCTAACAAGTTACTTACTGCTACCATTTTACTTCACCCTATTCCTAGGCTTAAACGCGATAGCAATAATCCTAACACCAATCTACTTAAAACAAAAAGGAGGCAGACCATGGCTAACAGACAAAACAACCTAACAGGGGGGATCAGGAGCAACCAAGAACTGAGGGGGGATGTGCCCCCCGCGGTTCGGAAGGAGGCAGACCATGGCTAACAGACAAGACCACGTGATCGTGTTCATAATAAGCACTTTAGTATTCCTCACAGGAATCTTTGCAGGATTATCATTATCAAGGGTTAAGATGAGTGATATTGAACAACGAATAAATGATTTTGAGGATAACATGAATTCAATAGAATTAAGCGCATTACTTAGTGATGCATTAAATAATGAAACAATATCCTGCAAGTTCTTACAAGGAAAATTAAACGAGACCCGAGTATTATTAGAAGAATTAGGCGCCCAGACAGTAGAGTATGAAGAACAATCAAAAATAAAGAATGATGATTACAAGCAGGTAAAAAAAGAGTATAACAGTGTTAGGGCTCGTTATTGGTTAATGCTTGAGAAACTAAAAAATCAATGTGAAAACAATTATACAACAATACTATTCTTCTACCGAACCCTAACCCCTTGCGAGGAGTGCAGGGATCAAGGAGTAATCCTATCACACTTATCAAGCAATAACCCAAACCTATACGTGGTGCCAGTTGATTATGATGAAGAATTACTAATAATTGACATGATAAAAGAATTATACCAATTAAATAATACTCCAGCAATGATCATAAATGGTTACTCAATCCTTGCAGGCTTAATAAGTGGAGAAGAATTAAGCGCGTGGCTCAACTAAGCCAACAGTTACTTTAGTACCATTAACCATACACTCACAAGCGCATAAAGGCAGTGAATTATCATCAACATTAGGATTGCCAGTTTTAAAACCCTGATAATAACAAAAACACTCATCAATACCCTCTTCATCACTTAAAGTAACACTCAAGTTACTGCAAACCTTATTACGCTCAAGAATAAAACGCTCAATCCGAGTATTATTAACAATCTTATAAGCAGTTATAGTGCCAACTACTATAAAAGCAATAACCAGCAAAGTATTCAAAGTGTTCTTCTTCATAATACACGATACTTAGAACTAACTACTTTAAAAAAGTTATGAAAAAAAAAATAAAGAAAAAGAAGAAAAAAATGTTTTTGAGGTGCTTAGACTACAGTAACTTCGTTGTAACTATCGAAACCTGTGTTCAAAATAGTTTTTGAACCAGTTAGGCCCATATCAGTGCCTAAAACTTGACTTGCGACAACTTCTGCAGCAAGCCTTGTATCATCGCCAGTCCAACCAGCAATCACTAAAGCATCTTGGCTGTTAAAAGCGTCCATAACTAATTGTACTAAACCCCTGTCAGCAGCAAGATCACTTGTATTGATACTTCCCGCGTCAACTAAGGCTTGGACAAATGAGTTAACGGCCCAACCACCCATCAAGATGACGGGTTTGCTTAGTGTAGCTGAATCAAGCTCTGTGTCAAGTTTTGCTAAACTTCCAACATCAACGTTGTTAACAGACACTGAAGCGCCACTACTGCTCTTCAATGTAACGTCTAACTCTTCGTCATACTCGTCAGTAGATAATATATATTCCTTCTGACCAGATTGACCAATTGAGACTTTAGCAACACGCACGCTGTCTGGATAGTAAATTGATACTTGACTACCTGAATCCATTACAACCTTAGTACCATATTGAGAGTAGTAAGACTCTCCAGTGCCAAGGTTTGTTGGAGCTTCGTTAGCAGCGTCATACCAAGAGATCTCGTCTCCATCAAGAGTACCGTTATCTAATGTGATAACATACCTGTCTCCACCTAACTCACTGATGTTGAAAAAACCATCAGTCATGTCAGTAGGACTTGGAGTACTAGCATTAGAACCCACATATGTCAAGTTATTATGCAATGGGGCTCCAGTATCTAATGTAAAGTTAACAAGTGTTAAGTTGAACTTCATACCGATACAATTGGCTGACGTGTTACCATACATCAAAGCAATAGCTGATAAGTTATATGGTAAGTTAACTGCCGCAGTATTGTTCAAGTAGAAATAGGTATTATTCTTAAGACCAGCCATGACAGCAGTACCCCTAGATAAGTTAAAAGTACCAGGAGTGTCATTGTCACACTTAACCCTATAAGAAATACCAGTAGACTCATTACCAATGTACCATTCGAATGACTTTTCTAAACTACTTGTTTCAACAGCAAGAGCTTCCTTAGGAGATAAATCAACCCTAACTAAAGTTCCGTTCTCGTCAGTAACCCTGACTTCTTCATCATTATTTCGGTTCATAATAACGATAGTGGCTTCTTCTTTATCACTAGAGTTAATCTCTAAAGGATCAACAGCTAATTTAAAAACTCCGCCAAAAAATGAAACTTCAGTGCCAGGTGTCATGTCAAGACGCTGATTAGCGCCAGGACCTTCATACTCCCAAGCTATCCAACTAATGTTGTTAGTGTCATTTGAGATACCAGATTGAGCTATTTCACCAGCTGTAGCAGTAGCAGAGATACCGACACGAATAGTCCAGTTCTTACCACCAGTCATAGCTGAAGTTGTGTTGCCCTCTTCAAGAGTTAACACACCAGTACTCCACTCAATAGTTGCGTCAATAACTCCACCAGGAGTAGCGTAATCTACTAAGTTTAGTGTGAAATCATCACTTGAGTAAATCTCGTCACCTTCAGACACGAAGTCATGGAACAATACAGTTCCATCAGATCCAGTAACCTTAATTCTAAGTTGGTCACTTGGACTTGTGCTGTAACCAGTTACTTCAAATGTTGCTCCAGTATCCCCAATGTCATAAGCTACATCTTGTGTTGCTGAAATAGAGTTGAAATCACCAAGAGTAATCCTCTCAGTAGTTCCATCAGTAGTCCAACCAGTTAACTTATACATGTTACCGTCAGGCAATACAATTCCTGTAGTATTCTTACCTGCGCCATTGTAACCAGTAACAAAGTCTTGGAAAGTTAAGTTATAGATGATTGAAGCATCTGAAACCCTAACAATTCCACTCTCAGTTGTTCGAATACCAAAACCACTATCCATATCTCTAACAGTAAGAATAGCAGTCATGTTACCAACAATGTTACTAGCATTACTAATAGTATCATTAGTTAACCAACTAAAACCACTATCAGCATTTTCCCAGCTCATCGCAACACTTCTACCATCCCATAATTTGAATGATAAAGCACGGTCAGAACTGTTTATGTAACCAGTTGTAATGTTTCTCTCTAAAACTGCAGTACCTTCAGCAGTAGCTGAAGAAGTTGCTTGCTGAGCAAAAGCAGAAGCAACAACAATAGCGCCAGCAACGTCCTTGGCAAAACCAAGCACATTAGTTGCGCCACCAGTACCTAAAGCAACGTATGCATCGAAATCGCCATCAGTAATAAAATGGTCAGTCAAACTGCTTAAATCAGCAGTGGCTACACCAATACTAAGGCCAGACATCAGAGCTGCACTAGCAATCGCTGTAATCTTCCTCACAAACTTTTTTGTTTTTGTTCCTAACATTTTGGAAAACCTTTTTTGTGTATACACCCAACCTCCTCCGGAAGGGTATTACTTGTAAACTACATTTCTAAGGTATTTAAATGTTATGGTGAAAACACTAATCATTTTCCTATGGAAAAACTATCAGAAAAACAATGTTTTTGTTTAACTAAAAAATAGTGAAAAAATATTATTACCAACATAACAAAATAAACATATTAACTACTTTTTAGTAGTGTTTTTTAACTTTATGTTCTCTAATTTTAGCACTTGAAGAGCCTTAGACAATAAATGGAACTTTGAAACAAGCTCTGACAAAGCAGATTGTAATTCAGTATTACTCACCTTAATCTCACCAGGCTCAATAACTTCAACAACAGTAGGGCCAAAATCAATAACAGCCAAAAATAATTCCTCAAAACCCTTAACCTTAAACTCCACCTCAATAAAAGCTGAAAATAAATCAGAACCCTCAGCAGGCTCTGCCTTAGAATACTCCTCGTGAATTATCTTAAACCGCTTACTAATAGTCTTACTAACCTCTTTAAGCGTTTGTTCAACTATCTGAGGCGGTTTGCCCATAACTTCAATAATAAATCGAGTAACTATACCTTCCATAATAATACACTCATCACTGTTAAGGAAATCATTACAATAAAGGAGTATAAAAGAGTTTCCATACTAAAAACAGGCTCTATAAAGGCATTGCCAGTAATAGCTTGATAAGACTCATTAACATAACTAGGTGAATTATTTAATAAACCACTAATAGTATTAAAAGTATTATTAACAACAAACGATTCATTAATAGTAACAGGCGAGTTATTAATTGGTGAAGAGTTATCAACATAGACTTTTTCATCAATCAGGTAATTACCTGAATATAAGAAAACAATAAGCCAATTAGTTAAATTAAAGAAATCCTCAGAAGACCTTTTAGGGCTTAAAGTAAAGTTCTGTTCATAAACATAATCCGGCGAGTAAACCCTTAAGCATAAATCATGAGCTTCCATAGTTGGGTTAGACACGACTATCCTTAACATATCATCAATATCTCTAATTTCATTTAAAGAAATATTATCCTCAACATGTTGAACAACTTTCAAATCTCTACGAACACTAATTGATGACTCGTGAACTGCTTTAACAGTTAAAGAGTAATCACCCAAAACCCTAACTTCATTCCTAAGAGAAACAGAAGCTATTGAACCAGGAGATAAAGTAAGGTTTTCAGCATTTGAATCCCAAACACCCTCACTAACCCTCTTAGAACCATTATGAACATAAGAGTAAACCTTAACTTCTTTGCTCAAAACACCATCATTAATAATCGATGCATTAATAACAAATTCTTCACCAACAAAAACTTGTTCAGGAACAAAAACCTCTAATTTAATAGGCAAAGGATCCTCTTGAACAACACTATTAATTGGCGTATCATCAATTAATAAAAACTGGTTACCTGAATCACAGTCACGATAATAACTACCATTATGAGCTAAACGCATACAAATCCTATAAAAACCAGAAGGAATACTAGTTAATTTAATATTCAAAGGCGACAAGTTTCCAGGATCAACTGCAAAATAATCTCTTAAAGTATAATCTATATTATAATCAAAACCATTATCAACAGGATCCCATTGGTTTAAGTAAAGCTTAACCCGGGCATCACTCTTAATTGTTTCATTAATAGAGTAATTAACTAATATCCCTGTTTCACGATTACCTTGATGAGGATTAACATCAGCTTCAATCATCCAAGCTATTGCAAAACCCAGGTTAACCAAAATAAGGTTTATGATTAAAGTCTTTCTTAACATTATTAATAGGAATCCTCTCACCACATTTAGGGCACTTGCCCTGATCAAGATAAGAATTAATCACGCGAGTCCTAGCCCGCCTAATTAATAATTCATTACAAAAAGGGCAATAAGTATTCTCAAACTCATTATCAACATTACCCAAATAAACATACCTTAAACCCTCTGATTTAGCAATCTCATAACAATCCTTTAATAAAGAAATAGGGGTCTCAGGAACATCATCCATCTTATACAATGGAAAGAACTTAATAAAGTGTAAAGGCGTGTCTGGACCAAAAGTATCAAAAACAAACCTTGACAAAGCCCTGATTTCATCAGGGTCATCATTTAAGCCAGGCACTACTAGATTAGTTATCTCTTTATGAGCCTTTAATTTAGCATAAGCCTGAGCCCCTTTAACAACCCATTCAAGCTTGGCTTTAACACGAGTTTCATAAAACTCCTTATTAAAACCTTTAAAATCAATAACTACTGCATCAAGATAAGGATCAATACTCCTTAATGGTTTCTCATTAATACAACCATTTGTCACAAAAACATTAAACAAGCCCTTTGAATGAGCTATTTTAGCAGTATCAAAAGCGTACTCAAAAAAGATTGTTGGCTCATTATAAGTATAAGCAATACCATCACACTTATCCTCAATCGCCCTGTTAACAATATCCTGAGGCTTAAACCTAACTACACCAGTCTTTTCAGGAATTGATTGAGAAAAATAATAATTACAACAATACTCGCACCTAAAATTACAACCCTGAGTTCCAAAACTTAAAACCCTTGAACCAGGATTAAAATGAAAAAAAGGTTTCTTCTCAATAGGGTCAACCTGTAAACCAGTAGGATTGCCATAAACCAGTGAGTGCAGAACCCCTTCAAAATTAATCCTAGTACTGCAATGACCAACCATTCCCTTAGGGATTCGGCAATTAAAAGGGCAAAGAGTACAATTAACCATAGACTTGCTCATCTTCTTAAAAAAATTAGCCCTCTTCACAAGAAAAAAGATGAACTACAAGGATAAAAAAGTTATTAATCCTCGTAAGTTAATTATTTATATCTTCAACATATCTACTTTACTCATGGGTTTATTTGGTAAGAAAAAAGAAGAGGAACCTGAAACACTTGGTTTCGGATTCCCAGCTGCAGAAAAAAGAAAAGAGGTTGAAGGAGTAACTTCATTAGCGCCTCCACCACCTCCAGAAGAACCAATAACTGCGGCACCGCCAACAGCGCCAACAGCTCCAATTGAGCCAGCAGCGCCTAAGCCAGGACTAAAACCAGAACCAATTACGCCAACAGCGCCTGAACCAATGCAGGCTGCTCCACAACCTAAAGCTGCTGAGGGATTACCATCACTTGAGAGAAGGCCAATAATGCCTATGACAATGCCTGAAGAAATAGAGGCTCCAAGAGCGCCTTCAATACAACGATTAAGACCTCACGTATTCCTAAAGATCAGCAAGTACAAGGAAGTAATGAGCAGTATTGATAAAGTAATGAGTCATATTAAAGACTTAAAGAAAACACTAAGCAACATCAAAGACGTTGAAGAAAAAGAAGCTATTAAGATTAAGGAAAGTGAAGCATTACTATTAAAACTAGAAGAAGTAGCAGGTGTTTTTGACAAGATATTCTCAAGTCCTGAAAAATAATTCTTTTAATTTTCTATAATTTTATTTTTATACCTTAATCAGGCAACTTAATACTAACTATATCGAGGGGCAACTACACGTTTCCCCTTACGATAACCCCTTCCTAAACTAATCAGGCAACTTAATACTAACTATATTAGAAACCCCTCTCTTATCCATGCTAACCCCATACAAGAAGTCAGACAAACTAATTAATTCGTCATTATGACTAATAACAATAAACTGACTTTTCTTACTATACTCCGAGATCATCTCAGCCAATTTCTCAGTATTAACCTTATCAAGAGCAGCGTCAACTTCGTCCATAATGTAAAAAGGTGCAGGAGCACACTCTTGAATAGCAAAAATAAAAGCAAGAGCTGTTAATGTCTTCTCACCACCACTCAAACTCTTTAAAGTTAAAATCTTCTTACCCTTAGGCCTAACCAAAGCAGTCACTCCACCCTCAAAAGGTTCATCAGGATCCTCAAGCATTAACTTAGCAATACCACCAGGGGATAAACGAGCAAAGATTTGCTCAAAATTATTTTTAACAACATTAAATGAATCAATAAATGCTTTCTTCTTATCAGACTCTATTCCATCAATAATCTTAATAACCTCCTCCTTCTCCTCAGTTAACTCCTCTGTTTTCACTTTAATCTTCTCAAACTCTTTTTCAACCTCTTTGTAAGTCTCAATCGACTTCATGTTAACTGGCCCAAAATTCTTAATAACAACTTCAAGCTTGTTAATCTCGGCTTCAAGTTCTTTAACACTCTTACGGACAAGCTTAGGCTCCCAACCTTTAAACTCCTCAAAAGCAACCCTTAAACCATCAAGTTTAGCAACAACTGAAGCGCGCTTAATATTCAAATCCTGATTCTTCTCCTTAACTAAGAAATTACTATTCTGCAACTTATTAATCTCTTTCTCAAGATCATCAATACTCTTTGAAGTTGAGTCACGAAGATCATATAATTCTTTTAACTCCTTATAGAACTTGGCTTCAACAGTTTTCAAATCCTTTAACTTATTCTTAACAATTGTTAAATCCTTCTTAGCATCAATTAATTCCTGCTTAAACACTTTAGACTCATTATCTAATTCAGTCACGATCTCACTTAAACGATCACGCTCTTTAACAAAAACTTTCTCAAGCTCTGACTCCATAGTACTGCGCTTAATAATTAATTCATTATACTTTTCCTCTAATTCCTCAATCTCTGCTCTAGCAATCTTAAGACTAGCCTCATCAACACCCTTACTTAACTCTTCTTTAATCTCTTTTTTACGCTGGTTCAAAGCCCTTAATTTAGACTCAAGCTCTTTAACATCAACAACCTTACTAATCTTAGGTTTTAAACGCTCAACAGACTCTTTTAATTCATTAATTAATGACTCTAAACGAGCTTTTTCTTCACGATCCTTAACTATCTCTTCCTGAAGCAATTCAAGGGCTTCAGCAATCTCAGTCTTATAACGCTCATACTTACCACTCTTTGACTCAACATCCCTTAATTGTTCATCAACATCCTCACTTAAGAATCCAGCATTAACCTTACCCCTATAACCGCCAGTCATTAAACCACTAGTCTCAATCAAGTCACCCTGAACAGTAACCATCCTCACCTTATTGAAACCAACATTTCGAGCAACATTTAAATCCTGAACAACCAAAGTATTCCTAAGAACTAACTCAAAAGCTTTACGATAACGATTATCAAACTTAACAAGGTTAATAGCATAATCAATCACGCCCGGAATCTTAGTAATTGAATTATCATTAATTGAAAAACCTGAAACCTTGTTTAAAGGAATAAAAGCTGCAGTACCTGCTTGATTGCGCCTTAATAATTCAATACAATCCTGAGCACAACCATCATCCCTAACAACTATTGCATTAAGCCTTGACCCAACAGCCACGTTAAGAGCAGTTGTGTAACGCTTATCAGTTAAACCAAGACCAGCAATTGTCCCAAAAACACCTGACAATTTATCCTTATTCTTCATAATAGCTTTAACACCTTTAGTTCCATAATCAATAAAGGCGTCTTTGCGAGCTTCAAGCTTGGCCTTAGCACTATTCAAATGCCTTAAATAATCATCAACTTCGCGCTTCTTAGAGTATAAATCAGTTCTTTTTGACTCACTAGTTACTAAAGAATTACTAACTCTTTTAAGATTAACTTCATGGTTTTCAAGCTTAACCTCAACATTTTTTAACTCATCAAGGTACTCGCTTGATTGCTCAGCAATAATTAATTCATTACTTATGCGCGTTAATGACTCCTCAATACTCACTAACTCCTCTCTTAACTTAGTGGCTTTTTCTTCTTGCTCAACACCACTGCTCTTACGCTTAACTGATAATTCAGCTTTAAGATCATCTGCTTTTTTAACAATCTTCTTAATCTCAGCTTTAGAGTTCTTAATAGAGAATTCAGCATCCTTTAACTCTGAAGAAACATTATCCCTCCGCTGATTAATGCGTTTAATCTCCCGCTCATGATTACTTATAACATTCTCTAACTCAAGTTTCTTATCCTTAACTTCTTCTAACTGTTTAGCAATAGCTTGTTGTTCAGCATCACCTTTCTTAGCAAGTTCAACACGAACATTATTCAACTTAGTTTCCAATTCTTCAATTTCTTTACGAGCCTTATCATTTTTTACCTGAGAATCCTTTAATAAATCATTATTCTTAGAGATCTTATCATCAAACTCTGTTCTTTCTTGCTCTAAATCATGAATTTTCTTAAATAACAAGCTAGCCTTCTTATCCCTCAAGCCTTCCTGCATTTTCAAGAACTTCTCAGCTTGTTTCTTATCATTAATAATCTCTTTTAAGTAACGTTCACGCTCAGCTAAACGAGTACGAGCCTCTTTTAATTTATCCTCAACCTTTTCTAACTCCCTAATAGATTTTCGCTTCTTATCCTCATAAATTGATACTCCTGAAATATCCTCAATAACTTTACGGCGCTCGTCCCCCCCAAGGTCAACAAACTTTTGAATATCACCTTGAAGAATAATATTAAAACCATCAGGGTTAACATTTGCCCTGTTTAAAACATTAATTATCTCCTGACGCTTAACCAATTGATCATTTATCTTGTAAACACTATTACCCTTGCTAAGCACTCGACGAGTAACCCTAAACTCATCACTTTCATATGGAAAAATATTATTTGAGTTGTCAAAAACTAAGCTAACCTCTCCAAACTTTGATGGCCGGCCATTCTTACCCCCATTAAACACAAGATCAGAAAGCATGTCTGCACGCATACTCTTCTTACTGGCTTTACCTAATACAAAACATAAAGCGTCAATAACATTACTCTTACCACTACCATTTGACCCTACAAAAGTACTGAACCCGTTTGATAAGTCAAGACTTAATTTATTAGCAAATGATTTAAAACCATGAAACTCAAGACGCTTAATATAAGTCATTATGAAAATTTAAGGTACAAACAATTAATAAGGTTTATTAGCCAAACATGTTAAAAATTTTATCCCAAAAAGTTATGGGTTCTGACTTACCTAACTCACCAACACTAAAAGCCACATTTTTAAAGGTTTTAGCACTTTTACGGCTAGGTTTAAGCATTACTATTGGAGTGCGCTCTTTCATTGATCTCTTAACAAGATTATCTTCTGGCACATTTCCAATAACTGGCCTACTAAGAATGGTCTCAACATCATAATGACTTAAATCACTATGTTTAGTTACTTTATTAACCACTACACCCCTAATAAAAAGATTATTACCTTCACAATACTGAACTATCTTAAAAGCGTCAACTACAGCTGGTAATTCAGGATTAGTCACAATCAATACTTCATCAGAATTATTTAAAGCACTTCTAACTGAACTGCTTAAACCACTACAGCAATCAAGGATCACAAAATCAAACTCTGTTCTAACTGACTGGATGACTTTTTTAAGATCAGCCTCTCTTAAATCAACATCATCTAATCTAACACCTCCAAGCATCAAATTAACCCCTGAAGGGTGAGTGTAAATCGCGTCCAATGGAGAACAATTACCTCTTAAAACATCATGAATTGTTACAATATTATGTGTACTTAAGCCTAAATGAAATGAAAGATTAGAACCTTCAAGATTAGCATCAACAACAAGCACTCTAAAACCCTCACGAGCTAATGTAAAACCCATATTAACGCAAGTAGTTGTTTTTCCTGTACCTCCTTTAACACTTACAACACTACAAACCTTGCCCATAATCCAAATGGTGACATAAATAGTTAATATAAAGATTATTGTTGGAAAGTAAGGTTTTTAAAAAGTAAAACATGAGAAAAAAATGATGCAAGTATCATTATCAACAAAAGTAAATTCATTTGAAGATCATCTTAGACAGTTAACTCTAGAAACAATGAATTACTTATATAAAAACTCAGACTCGCAATATTTAATACTATGGAGCAAGATACCTAGTGTATTCACACTTTTTATTGACAAAGAAGATTATAGTAAAGCAACTGGTCTTGAAATGTTTTATTATCAACAATGTGGTGAACTAATTGGTTTATTCAAAAGAAAAATACCAGATGAGCAATTCATACTTGAGATTATTCAAGCTAGGAAACCCAAAGTCAGAATATTTTCATTAAATGATAAATTAGGGAACAAAACAGATTATCAAAGATGCATGATAAACATTAACGACATAAGTTCCTTAATACCTTTTGAGTACCGAAGAACATAGATAATAATGTCTATATGGTCTTTAAAGCCAAAAAGTATTTAAATAAAACATTCTTTTGTTGGTATTTGATGCCAAAATGATTGATGCTTTAGAGGAACTAAAAAAAGTCAGTAAACAAATGAATGATTTAAGCAGGGCAATGATTATTGACCCGTTTAGTGAAGATTTTTTTGAAGTTTTTACTAGAAAAAGAATGGAATTAGTCCGTGCAATTATGAATGAATCTCCTAGAAGTATTCGCGACTTGGCTGAAAGAGTTGAAAGAGATATTAAGAATGTTTTCACGGATCTTCAATTACTTCAAAATTCTAACATCATTGGTTTTGAAAAAATTGGTAATTGCAAAAGGCCAGTGATTAAAAGAAAAACTATTATATTCAAATTTAATAGGGGTGAATTATAATGAGCGATGAAAAAAAAGAATTAAAAATCAAGGTGGCAGAAGCTTACCAAGAAGATCTTGGTAAAGGTATTGTCAGAGTTGATGCTAACTTACTAAAAGATATTGGAGTTAAACCTGGAGACTATGTTGAAATTATTGGGAATAAATCAGCTGTTGCCTTAGTTGACAGGGCTTTACCTGCTGACATGGGTTTATCATTAATTAGAATGGATGGCTTGCTTCGAAGATCTGCAAGCGTTGGTGTTGGAGAATTAGTTACCATCAAAAAAGCTAATGTTAAACCTGCAGAGCACGTTATGTTAGCGCCTGCCCAAGAAGGGATTAGGATCCAAGTAGACCCTAACCAGCTTAAGAAAAGCTTGCTCGGCAGAGCAGTAGTTCAAGGCAACATAATCACTCTTGGCGGGACTAGTCGCAGGCGTAATTTAATGCACAGCTCATTTGATGACTTCTTTGGCGAAGACATCTTTAACCTACTTAGTGGCCGAATGTTCCCCCAAATGGGCGGGGCAATCAAGTTAGTAGTTGCTAAATCCAAACCAAAAGGCCCGGTCATTATTGGCCCTAACACTAGAATAGAGATTAGTAATGAACCAGCCAAAATGATTGAGCGAATACCTGACATAACTTATGAAGATATCGGAGGCCTGGATGAAGAGATTAAGAAAGTACGTGAAATGGTTGAGTTACCTTTACGTAATCCAGAGATATTCAAACAATTAGGGGTTGAGCCACCTAAAGGTGTGTTGCTTTACGGGCCACCAGGAACAGGTAAAACACTACTAGCTAAAGCAGTAGCTAATGAAAGCGAAGCTAACTTTATTAGTTTGGTTGGCAGTGAAGTTATGAGTAAATGGGTTGGTGAAGCAGAAAAAAAGCTTAGGGATATTTTTGAACAAGCTGAAAAAAACTCTCCTTCAATCATATTCATTGATGAGATCGACTCGATCGCTCCTAAACGTGAAGAAGTTTCAGGCGAGGTCGAGAGACGCGTGGTTGCTCAATTACTATCAAGCATGGATGGATTAAAATCGCGTGGCAAAGTAATTGTTATCGGAGCCACTAATCGTCAGAACTCTATTGACCCCGCTCTTAGAAGGCCGGGAAGGTTTGACCGTGAAATAGAAATCGGGGTGCCAGACAAGCCTGGTCGCGAGAAGATATTAAAGATTCACACAAGGAACATGCCATTATACAATATTAAAGACTCTATTAATGAATTAGAGATTACGGATGATGATAAAGAAGTGCTAATGAAAGCTGTAAGTAAAGCTAAAAGCAATGACACTGAAAGCATTATGAAATCATTACAAGAGGTTACATTAGCCAAGTATAAACGCTTAAGTCCTATTATGGAAAAAGCGTTAAGAAATACAAAAATAGTTAACCTAAAAAGGCTGGCAGAGGTCACTCATGGTTTTGTTGGAGCTGACCTTGAAGCACTTGCTAAAGAAGCAGCAATGAGTGTTTTAAGAAGAATACTGCCAGAGATTAAATTAAAAGATAAAGAAAGAGTTTCACCAGAAGACCTCAAAAAGCTTGTAGTTACAGAAGGTGACTTCAAAGAAGCATTAAAATTAGTAAGACCTAGTGCTATGCGCGAAGTACTAGTTGAAGTGCCTAATGTTAAATGGACTGATATTGGAGGCCTTAAAGAAGTTCAAGAACAATTAAAGGAGATGGTTGAATGGCCTTTAGAACACCCTGATAGTTTCAAACGTTTAGGAATTAAACCGCCTCGCGGAATCTTAATGTTTGGACCGCCAGGTTGTGGTAAGACATTGCTTGCTAAAGCAGTAGCTAATGAAAGCGAAGCTAACTTCATCAGCATTAAAGGCCCATCATTATTCAGCAAATGGGTTGGTGAATCAGAGAAAGCTATTAGAGAAATATTCCGCAAAGCCAGGCAAGTAAGCCCGTGCATAATCTTCTTTGATGAAATTGACAGTCTAGTGCCAAAGCGATCTGGTGGCGAAGGATCAAGAGTTTATGAACAAGTAGTTAACCAATTACTAACAGAAATAGATGGTTTAGAAGAACTGAATGATGTTGTAGTTATTGGAGCTACAAACAGGCCAGACCTTATTGACCCAGCCTTGTTAAGGCCAGGTAGGTTTGACAGGGTAATAGTAGTGCCTCAACCAGATGAGGAATCACGTTTACAAATATTTAAAGTTCACACAAAAGGCATGCCTCTAACCAAAGACATTAAACTTGAAGAATTAGCTAAGAAAACCAAAGGATTCTCAGGTGCAGACATTCAAGGCTTATGCCGTGAAGCGGCAATGGCAGCACTCAGAGAAAATATTGAAAGTAAAAAAGTAACTAACAAGCACTTCTTAAAAGCCTTTAAAGAAGTTGGCCCATCACTTAAAGATGAGGATACAAAAAGGTACGAGGGTTTTAAAGAGAAAGCTAAAGCTAAAGTAATGGATCGTGAAGCATTAAACGCTTACATGGGTTAATGCCTTCGGCTTCGCCTTCAGGCATTTGTACCTTTGGCAATGTATCAGATAAACCAAAGGTATAACACAAGATGTTTATAAAAAACAACAACCTAGGGATTAAATAATGGAGAACAAGGAGTTATACGAGGTAATAATAAGTGATAAACTTACTTGGGAAGGCCTTATCCGTGATATTGTCAGGGATGAACGAATGGATCCTTGGGATATTAACATAGTGCAATTAGCAAAGCGTTTTGCAGAAGAAGTTAAGAAAAATAAAACAATCAACCTAAGGGTTAGCGGCAAATTCATCCTAGCAGCAAGTATTCTTCTAAAAATGAAAAGTGATTTATTATTAACTGAAGAAGAGGAAGAAGACCTTGATGGCGTCAGCCTGGCCTGGTTATTCAAGAACATTGACTATAATGTTGGGCCAAACGAGTTAATACCTCGGATACCAATGAAGAAGAAAAGAAGAGTTACTCTTGAAGAATTAATTGAAGCTTTAAAGAAAGCAATAGTTGTTAATGAACGTCGAATCCAACGACACATTGAACAAGAAGAGTCTAAAGTGGTTCCTTTAAGGCTTGACAGGGTTGACTTATCACAAAAAATAAGCGAAGTATACAGTGCAATAACCAATTTTTTCAAAAAATTAAAGAAAAAAGAAATATTATTCACAGAATTACTGCCCTCTGAGGCAAGGTTTGATGTTATCTGGACTTTCATGCCATTACTCCACTTATGCAGCAAAGGCAAAGTGGATTTATCTCAAGAAAAAAGTTTTGGTGATATAATTGTCAGAAAACCTTAAAAAGAAAATAGAAGCATTATTATTCGCAACCCAAGGATTAACTGTTAAGAAAATCTGTGAAACTCTTAAAGCTAAAGATAAAGAGGTTAAAAAAACGCTTGAGGAATTAAAAAAGGATTATGACCAAAGAGACTCAGCTTTTATTATAAGTAATTCTGCAGACTTATGGAAACTAACAGTTCACTCAGAACACGTGCCAATAGTTAAGGATTTAATCCCCAGCGAATTCCCTAAAAGCCTTCTTGAAACACTAGCAGTGATTGCCTGGAAAAACCCAGCCAATCAATCTAACATTATTAAAGTCAGGGGCAACAAAGCATATGATCATATAAAATACTTAGTTGATGCTGGATTAATAACTTCAAGCCCTAAAGGCAGGACTAAAGAATTAAAACTAACAGACAAATTCTATGATTACTTTAACGCAGACCCAAAAGAGATTAGTGA
>Ga0180433_10002992_pt1 | contig 25356 bp, 20 predicted proteins | sample SS_ome_8_FD_132980 | JGI IMG/M metagenome (GOLD analysis project Ga0180433, IMG submission 132980) | Hypersaline lake sediment archaeal communities from the Salton Sea, California, USA - SS_1_D_1 metaG | ecosystem: Environmental > Aquatic > Non-marine Saline and Alkaline > Hypersaline >... | reverse complement strand
GTCGGGATCGTCCTGGAATGGACCACCCGGTACCGGCTGCCCGAGCCGACCCGGCTGGCGCATATTTTGGTGACTGAAGCCAAAATACGGCAAGCAAAACTCAGGACAAAGAATGTAGTAGACGAGTAGACGAGTAGGGCCTGCCGCCCCGGGGCGGCAGGCCCTACTCGTCTACTGTCCCTTCACCTCGGCCATCTCCTTCCAGGGACGGCGGCGGACGGCATCGAGGATCTTCTCGGCGCATTTCATTGCCGCCAGGCCCTCCTCGGCACTCACTTCGGGCTTGAAGCTTCTGTCGGTAACGGCCCGGAGGAAGGCCTCCTGCTCAAGGCGGAGAGGCTCCTTGTCGTCTATGACCAGCTGCTCGATGTGCAGAAGGTCCGGCCAGCTGACGGTCAACGGGTTGAAGTCGGCCTTTTCCCTGCGCTGCCTTATCCACTTGATAACGTCGACGTTGGGCGAGGCCTTTATGACTATGCCGCTCTTCTTGAGATAGTCGAGGCTCAAGTAGGCCTGGCGGCTGAAAAGGCGGACCTTGCGTTCGGTCTTAAGCGCAAGCCGCGAGGCCGTGATAGAAGCTATGCAGCCGTTGTCGAATATCAACCGGGCGTTGCAGATGTCCTCCTTTTCGTCAATGACGTTGACGCCCACCGCATCGACCCTTCGCACACTGCCGCCGGCCAGGCTGAGGATGATGTCTATGTCGTGTATCATCACGTCTAGCACCACCCCCACATCGGTCGAGCGGAAGGGATATGGACTGACGCGGTCGGCCTGGATGAACCGGGGCTCGATATCGAGCCGCTTGACCGCCTGAACGACCGGGTTGCACCGCTCGGAATGACCCACGGCGACCATTACGCCGGTTTTCCTGGAAAGCGATACGATCTTCTTGCCCTCCCTTACGCTCGAGGCCAGGGGTTTTTCCACCAGAACCGCCACGCCGCTTTTGATGAACATTGCGGTCAGATCGAGGTGGGTTACGGTGGGAGTGGCGATCGTCACGGCGTCGACAATCGGTTCTTCCCCGTCGCCGCCGAGCAACTGCCTGCTGTCGGTCAAGGCCCGGCAGTTATAGCGGCCGGCCACCGTGACGGCCCTGTCGCCATCCTTGTCCACCACAGCCACAAGCCGGTATTGCGGCAGCTCGTTGCAGACCTTGGCGTGGATGGCACCCATCCGACCCGCCCCGATGACAGCAGTCCTTATCCCTGCCATGATCAATGCCCTCCTCGGTCCCTGAAAGTCTCGAGGTACCTGCCGAACCTGTGTTTACTGCTGTTTCGTATCGACTCGATCATCAATCCGACATTATCATCGAGTCCGTCCTCGGCGGCCAGGGCCGACGCTTTTGTCAGGAGCGTACCGCCTTGGCGATATAGCTTCTTGTAGGCGTCGATGATACGTTCGGCCGACTGCTTCGATATCCCGGCCCGCGCCAGGCCTCTTTCATTCACCCCGCGGATCCGCGGCGGATAGTGACCACTGACGATCAGGAAAGGCGGCACATCATGATTGAGTCCGGCGAATCCAGTGGCGTAGCACCACCGGCCCACAGTAACGAACTGGTGCAGCTGGACCATGCCGCTCAGCCATGCCCCGGTTTCGATTTTGCAGTGGCCGCTTATCTGAACGTAGTTGCTTATGACCACCTTGTCCTCGATGGAGCAGTCATGACCTATGTGCGTGCCTATCATCAGCAGGTTATCGCTTCCCACCGACGTGGCCGAGCCCGGTGACATCGCCGGGTGTAAGGTAACCTGCTCGCGAATAGTGTTGCGATCGCCTATGACCAGCTCCCCGACCGGACAGCCGGGTTTGAGTGACAGTATCTGAGGGGGGTTCCCGACGGCGCAATTTGAAAAGAGGTGATTGTGGGATCCTATCCTGACGTTGGGTCCGATTACAACGTTTGCCTCGAGTACCGTCGCCTCCGCAATCGACGCGTTCGCGCCCACCACGCAATTGGGTCCGATCACGACGTCGGACCCCAGCCGGACCGATGGATCAACTACGGCGCTTGGATGAATCCTTATCACTTTCTGCCTTTTTTTTTACCTCTAAAGCTTTTCGTCATCGACCAGCATGAACTTTATCTCGGCCTCCGCTGCCGGCACTCCACCCACCACCGCGCGGCAGCGGCACTGAGCGGTCCTTTTTCTCATGCGAACGGCCTCGGCGGTCAGAATCAACTGGTCGCCCGGAACGACCGCCTTGCGAAGCTTAACGCCGTCCATGCTCAACAGAACCGCCAGCTTGCCGGCGTGTTCGAGCTTCTGGGCGAACAGCAGACCCGAAACCTGAGCCATTGCCTCGACTATGAGCACCCCCGGCATGATGGGCGTGCCCGGAAAATGGCCCTGGAAGAAAGGTTCGTTGATGCTGACGTTCTTGACCGCGGTTATCCTGCTCTCCTTCTCGACTTCCACGACCTTGTCCACCAGTAGGAACGGGTACCGGTGCGGCAGTATCCTGGCAATCTGGCGGACGTCAAGCAAGGCATCCGTGCCGGATTTCTCGAGCCGGTCGGCGCGCTGGGCCGCCGCGTAAAGGGTCCTGACCAGTCGCTGATTCAACACGTGGCCGCTCTTATAGGCCACGATCCGACCGCACACGGCCCGGCCGACAAGCATAAGGTCGCCCAGCAGGTCCACGATCTTATGCCTGACACACTCGTTGGCAAACCTGAAGCTGTTCTTGATGGGGCCCTCGGAATTGATCACCAGCAGGTCGCGGGGACCCAGGTGGGTTCCGATGCCGCGGGCCTGAAACTGCTTGGCCTCGGCCTCGAGCAGGAAAGTCCTGGCCGGGGCCAGATTCTTGTCGAATGTCTCCGGCGTGATCCGGCAGCTGAATATCTGCCTGCCAACACCGGTATGGGGACCGTAGTCGAGATCATAGGTTATATTGAGGCCGTCTTCCGAACAGGGCAGCGCATAGATTGAGGCGTCTCCGGCGGCTATCGCCGCGGGTTCGGTGATGACCAATTCCCTGCGCCTTGCCTGTTGCTCAACGAGGCTGAGTTTACCCAGCAGCCTGGAGTAGGGCGCGCTGCTGGAGTCGATGCCGGGCATCTCCGGACCGGCCACTTCGATGATGAGGTTGTCGATGCCCAGGGCATTGACCGCGGCCAGGCAGTGCTCGACCGTCTCGATGGCGGCGGAGCCCCTGACCACAGTCGTGCGACGGCTTCGCTCGGCCAGGTTGCCGGCCACGGCGGCGATCCGTACAGGCTCGGGCAGGTCGGCCCGCACGAACACCACCCCCGAATCGGGCGGCGCCGGGCGGAAGACCACCTTCGCCTCCTTGCCGCCGAACAGGCCCTTTCCGCTGAGGGATCCTTCAGCAGCTATCGTTCTCTGCAGCTTCAAGTTTATCGATCCTCTTGTTCAGCCGCTTGAGCTGCGCGGCCATCTTTGGCACCCGCCTCAGAGAGACGATCCTCTCCTTGAAATCGCCAACCTGTTCCGCCGGCGCCCCCATGATAACGCTGCCCGGCGGAAAACTGCGGGTGACGCCCGACTGGGCGCCGATCCGCGTTTCGGAGCCGATCTCGATGTGGTCCCTCAGGCCCGCCTGGCCGCCGATCACCACACCGTCACCGATGCGACAGCTTCCGGCCACCCCTACCAGGGCCGCTATGAGACAGCTCTTTCCGATGACCACGTTGTGGGCTATCTGCACGAGATTGTCCAACTTGGTGCCGGCGCCTATGACGGTTTCGCCGTACTTGGCCCGATCCACACAGCAGTTAGCGCCTATCTCGACGAAATCCTCTATCACCACCGCTCCGTTATGGGGAATCAGCCTGTGGGAGCCGTCGATGAAGCTGTAGCCGAAGCCCGTCGAACCGATGACGGTCTGGGCTTGGATGACAACGTTGTTGCCGATCGTACAGTTGTGGTAGACCACCACGTTGAAGTCCAGGCGGCAGTTCTCGCCGACGACCGAATTCTGGCCTATCCTGCAGCCGGAAGCGATCACCGTGCCGTCGCCGATCCGCGCGGCTGCCTCCACCACCGCTCCGGGACCTATGGAAACACCCGGCCCCACACGGGCGCTTTCGGCCACCTCCGCCGACGGGTGCACGCCGGCCTGCGGCGGCGCCAGTCGCGGCGCAAGAATCTCCAGCACGCCTATCAAAGCCGAATCCATGCAGGGCACCACCAGCTGGGGCTTGTCAAGGCCCTTGATCCGCCCGGTGACAAGCACCGCGGCGGCGGCCGATTCGGCGGCCGCAACCCTGCCTGCGGCATCGCTGACGAACGTGATATCGCCCGGCCCCGCTGTATCGGGGGGTTTTACCGAACCGACCACCACGGAATCGTCGCCCTCCAGCATGGCGCCGATCTGCTCGGCGATCCGTCCGATGGTGGTATGTTCGGCCGAAAACCCCGTCATTGCGGGTCCTTTATTTCCATTTCGTCCAGCCGGGCGATAACCCGGTCGGTGATGTCCGAGCAGCCGCCGTTGAACAACACCTTGTGCGTCCTTATCGTCAGCATCAATTCGTTGGCCGTGGAAGCGGGAAACTGCACCTGGTCCACCTCCAGCACCAGATCCAGATCCTCCTCCGCGGCCAACTCCCCGGTGGCCGCCAGTATGTCTGTGTAGAGATCCTCGGTCCACCTCTGGTCCCTCAGCTCGAACTTCTGCTTGAAGAATTCCTGACGCCACTGGAGGCCGGCCTCTTTATCCAGCACCTGCCTGACCATTTCCAGGTGCTCCTTGCTTCCTGCTTTGAAAGCGGACATCTGGGCCCTGTCCGATTCAATTTGTCTCGACAATTCCTTCAACTCGGTCTCTGCCTGTTTTTTTTCGGCCTCGGCGCGGGCGCGGTACTGCTCGTTCCTGCGGCATTTTTCAAATATCCTGCGTACGCTTACGACACCCACTCTGCATCCGGCCGAGCTCAACGCCGCCGGACCTGCCACGGTTCCGGGTTCGCTCAGGCACACGAAGGCACCGCACAATACGATTGCCATAATCACTGAGGTCGTTCTCATCGGCTATCCTTTCAAAACAAGCGCCCCACCGAGAAACTGAATGCCTGCGTCTCGTCCTCGTCCTCTTTCATGATGGGTGCGGCTATCTCCAGCCTTATGGGCACGGGCCCGAACCACTGCGGTACGAGGATCTGAATACCCGTACCCACCGAAACCCGGTATCCGCCCGAATCGATCGCGCCGCTGTCGACGAAAAAAAGCGCCGCCAGAGACTCGCTGGCGACCGGCACCGCCAGTTCGGCGTTGGCCAAAAACAGCCAGTCGCTTCCTATGGGGTCCTCGCGCTGCGGGTTAGGAACATTGGTCTGAAGGCCCCTGGTGCTGACCCCCCGGTACTCGAACCCTCTTATGCTCTTGGACCCGCCTGCGTAGAACTTTTCGAAGGGCGGAGCGTCGCCTACAACGGTGCCGCCCTGCAATCCTACGGAAAGGACGCTCTTTCTGCCGGCCAGATCCTCCCGTACGGTTTTATATTGCCTGTAGTTGCCCTTGAGAAGACCGAAACCGTGGTCGCCCGCGACCTGTTCGTAGGTGACTTCGAAATCGTCGCCGGCGGCGGGGTTGTAAATATCGTCGGTGCGGTCCCTTCCCACTCCCAGCCTGGCGCCGGCCAGTAAATTGTCGCCCTTGACGTCGAGTATTTCCCTCGGCGCGTCCGACTCCAGGCTGTCCACCTCCACATTCTCGCCCCTGAAGGCGATGCTGCGGCGCCATTTGCTCCTGTATCTTTTCTCAAAACCGAAATAACCCTTGAGCCTGTTCTCATCGTACGCCTCCCTTTCCCTCTCCCAGCTGCTGCCCACGACATCGAGGGTAATCGGTTTGTTCCGGTAGTACGGCTCGCTGAAGGTCAGCGAATACTCGCTTACCTCGGTGCCCGGCTGCAGGGCTATCCTCAGCCGCTGACCTCCTCCTCGGAAGGCATCGCCCGAGATAAGGTCGGACCAACTCTTGGGCGGCTTCTTGATGTCGAAGTTTCGCTGCTCAAAAATGAACTGCCCGATGAACCCGCTGTCGCTGCCCACGCCCGCTCCGAGAAGCACCACCCCCGTCTTGCCCTCTACAATAGACACTCTGGCATCCTTCTGTCCGGCCTTTTCGTCTGCGGCGGCAATTGTGGCCGATTCAGCCAAAACCATCGTGCGGACTCTTTTCTCCAGCTCGCCGGTGCCGTCACCCCGGGCTATTTCCGCGTCGTACCAGTTTCCGGGCTTGAAGTCATACTCATCGAGGATTCGCCGTACAACCCCGTCCTGGGTTTTCTCGTTGCCGGTGATCTCCACGGCACCGATCCTGAAACGTTCGTTTTCGGCAACGAGAAAGTCCAGGCCCACCTGGCCGGGCGCAATAAACCTGACGCCGTGCTCGATTTTGGCGTCCACGAAGCCGTTCTGACGATAGAGCCCGGCCAGTCGTTCGGTGTCGGCGCGGGCGGTCTGCTCGCTGTAGGTCTCGCCTGCCCGCGATTCCAGCTCCAGAAGCAACCGCTCGGCCGAAAAATGACTGTTGCCTTCGAAAGCGATCTCACCCAGACTGTATTGCGGGCCCTCGGCGATATTGAAGACTATATCCACCGAACGACGGTCCTCAGTAAATAATCGCCCTGCCTCGATCTCGGCGTCCAGAAAACCTTCCTTCTGGTAAATGCCTCTGAGCTTGGAAAGGTCCTGCTCAAGGGTCTGTTCGACGTAGTCCTTCGGCATTATCAAAAAAGACTTGTCGTCGACCTTTATGCCGCCGCGCAGCGCCCCACTGCTTATGTTGTCATTGCCGACGAACTTGACAGAGTCAATCCGTACCCGCGGACCCTCGTCGATCACAAAGGACAGCCTGCCGGCGGAAACCGACTCTTCGGACAGGGCAACTTCAGCGAAGGCGAATCCCTTGCCCCTGTAGAAATCAACCAGGTTCTTCCTTCCGGCCTCGGCCACAACCGGATCCAGATAATCTCCGACCCTGATGTCCAGCTTCTTGCGAAGCTCCTTGGTCTTTATCTGACTGTTGCCCGAAAACTCGATGATCCTGACGATGTTCCGCTCCACCACCACGAACGTAAGGTTGATCCTGCCTTCGGCTTCGACTTTGTTGAAGTAGCAATACTGCACACCCTCGATCCGGGCTATGCGCTTAGCGTCCTCGGCGGCCACGGCCTCGTCGAACGGATCTCCGGTGCGGCTTCGCGTCTTGGCCAGCACCTGCGATGCCGTCACCGTGCGGTTTCCCTCCACCTCAATCCGGCCGATTTCGAGGGCCGCTTCCGGTGCCGCCTCCTGACCCACGCACCTTGCCGCGCAAAGCCACAGCAACGCCGCCAGACATACCCGCCGCGGCAGCTCCTGGCCGGCACCCCGACAGCGGGCGCTGTTGCCGTAAGAGCGGTTCGTCAACACCTGCGATCCCTCATATCAGCGGCTCCTCTACACCTGCAGCGGCGTTCTCGAAACGCGCGAACTTCTCCCTGAAAACCAGTTCCACGGTACCCGTGGGCCCGTTTCGCTGCTTGGCTATTATAAGCTCGGCACTGTTGGTCTCGCTGTATTCCTGTTCGCTGCGATGGTAATAATCCTCCCGGTGAAGAAGCATAACCACGTCCGCGTCCTGCTCGATGCTGCCGGATTCCCGCAGGTCGCTCATCCTGGGCCTGTGATCCTCCCTGTTTTCGGGCGCCCTGTTAAGCTGGCTGAGAACCACGACGGGACATTCCAACTCCCTGGCCAGCGCCTTCAAATACCTTGATATGGCTGATATCTCCTGTTGGCGGGACTCAACCCGGCCGCTTCCCATGTGCATAAGCTGCAGGTAGTCCACGACGAAACAACTGACGTTTTGCCGGCCTTTAAGCCTCCTGGCCTTGGCTCGCAGCTCCAGGGGGCTGAGAGCCGCCGTGTCGTCGATAAATATCGGCGCCTCGCTCAACTGCCCGCAGGCCTGCACCAATCTCTTGTAATGTTCGGTGTCGAGCATGCCCTTCCTGATCCGTTGGGACTCGATCTGGCTGGCGCTGGAAAGAAACCTCTCGGCCAACTGCTGTCTCCCCATCTCCAGCGAGAAGACGGCCACGGGTGTTTTCTTCACCACCGCGATGTTCTCGGCGATATTCAGGGCCAGCGAGGTCTTCCCCATGCTGGGCCTTCCGGCGATGATTATCATCTCGCCGTTCTGCAGCCCGCAGGTCATGTCATCGAGCTTGTGATAGCCGGTTGCAATGCCGGTGACGCTGCGGCTTTCGCGCTTTTCTATCATCTCGAAAGCGTCTACGACAAGGTCTTTAAGTTCCACTGCCGTGGAACTTATGTTTTTGTCGGTGACAGCGAAAATCCTGCGTTCGGCCTCGTCGAGTTTTTCCCGCACCTCGCCGGCCGGGTCAAACGCGTTCTCGGTGATGTCTCCCGCGACCTGGATCATCGTCCGCAGCAGCATCTTGTCTTTGACTATGCCCGCGTAGTACATCACGTTGGCCGACGAAGGCACTGAATCAATGACCTTGGCCAGGTAGTCCACACCGCCGACCTCCTCCAGCCGCCCTCTCTTCTGCAGTTCATCGCGAAGAAGGACCGCGTCGATGGCGCCCGCCCTGTTCCTCTCGTAAAGCGCCACCAGTGCATCGAAAATATAGCGGTGCGGCGTCCGGTAGAAATCCTCGCCATTGAGAGCCTCAACCACCTGGCCGATACTCTCCGGGTCGATCACCATCGAGCCGAGCACGGCGGCCTCGGCCGCGACGGATTCGGGCATGCTGCGGAGGCGGCCGGCGGAGTCCGGCGGCTTTCGCCTGTCCGTCGTTTTGTCATAAGCCAGTGTCCGCGCCATAAGCTCAAGACTCCCCCTGAGAATCCTCCGCCGCGGCGACGGTAAGTTCGATCCTGGCGATCAGGTCATCGGCGAACTTCACCTCAACCGCCGGGTACGTGCCCACCTGCTTTATGTGCTCTTCGAGTCGAACGACTTCGTCGGTGACGGCGAGGTTTCCGCCCTCGAATGTTACATGCGGGCCCTTGGCAGCGGATCTGGGAGGCAGCAGGTTATTACGCCGCAGTTCATCGGCGACGTCCGATCGGGATACCGACCCGAAAAGGTGTCCCTGTTCGTTGGCCTTTGCCTTGATGATTATCGCGGCGCCGTCAAGCGCCTCGGCCGCCGCCTCAAGCCTTTTGCGGTGCGTCGCCCGCTGCTCTGCGCGGCGCTGACTTTCGTCGGCAACGGCTCTCAAGTTCACTTCCGTGGCGGCGGTGGCCAGGGCCTGGGGCAACAGATAATTCCTCGCGTAGCCGGCGGGAACCTCAACCACATCCCCGAACCAACCGAGCGGATCCACATCCGCCAAGAGCAAGACCTTCATAATTCGACCCTCAAAAAAACAAAGTCCGAAAGGACGCCGCGGGTTTCAAGCGGTGAACGGCAGCAGCGCCATAAACCTGGCCCGCTTGATAGCTTTCTGCACTTTCCTCTGGCAGCCCGCGCAGTTGCCGCTTCGCTTGCGCGAGTATATCTTGCCCCGGTGGGTAAGCAGCCTCTGCAGCGTGTCTGTGTCCTTGTAATCCACGTACCGGGTACCGGACCTGCAAAACCTGCACTGCGTCTTTTCGCGAACTCCGAAGGAAGAGGTCCTTTTTCTCGCACCGTTCTTATGTCTACGATCAAAAGCCATTTTTTTTCGTCCAAACTCCGTCAGCAAAACTCATTAAATCACAGGCGAATCAGGCCTTAGAAAGGCACATCGTCTCCGCCCTGGTCATCCAGGACGGCCGCATCCTCCCGCTGCTCGGCGACCGCGGACCTGTCGGCCTGGACGTCGCGTCCCGACCGGTTCGAATCCGAAGGGGATCCCAGAAACTGGAAATTCTCCACGGTTACCCGGTGCCTGCTGCGCTTCGTGCCGTCGGTCGCGGTCCAGGTATCATAAGTGAGCCTGCCCTCCACAAAAAGGCCCCGCCCCTTCGTGGTGTATTTGTTGATGTTCTCGGCCGTTCGCCCGAAGGCGCGGCAGTCCACGAAACACGTTTCCTCTTTCTTTTCGCCGTCCCTGCCCGTCCAGTTGCGATTAACGGCCAGGCCGAATTCGACCACCGCCGTCTGGCTGGGAAGGTAGGACAGCTGCGGATCGCGGGTGAGGTTGCCCATCATCAGTACTTTGTTGTAGTTAGCCATCACGTATCTCCTTTTTCAATTTCCCCTTGCGCGACCTGTTCGACATCCGGCTGCTCACCTGCGGCCTGTCGAGACGGTCCCGCCTCTTCCATTTCCCCACCGCCGGGGGTTTTTTCTTCTTCGCGCTGAGGCGCGGCACCGGCCGCCTGCTCCGGCAGATCCTTGCGCCCCTTTACATCGGTCCGCAGGACCAGGGCCCGCAGGATAGTCTCCGATAACTTAACGTACCGTTCGATTTCCGGTATCCGCGAACCGGCGGCCTTGAAAAATGCCAGTATGTACGTTCCCCGGTCACGGCCCTCGACGGGGTAAGCGAGCCTGCGCTCGTCCCACTTTTCAATCGTAACGATTTCGCAGTCCGTCCGGTTCAGCAGCTCCTTGACGTGCCCCAGGGTCGCTTCCCAATCGGCCGCGGCCTTCGACTGGTCTACCAGGAACAATCCCTCGTAAAGTGTTTTTGTCTTGGATTCCAAACCGATTTCTCCTGCTAATTGTACCTGTTCATGGCGGTATCTACGCCAAGCTCCACCCAGCACAGGACGGCTTCGGCCGCCCTGTGGATCGCCTCGTCAAGCAGCGCTTTATCATCGGCCGCGGGCTTGTCCAGAACATAATCCCGGCCCGGCCGGCAACCGGCCGAGCCGATTCCGACCCGCAGGCGGCCGACATTCTCGGTGCCCAGACTATCAATGATGTCCAGAAGCCCTTTGTGTCCGCCGGCCGAGCCGGAGGGCCTGATCCTCAACGCGCCGGCCGGCAGCGCCATTTCGTCACTGATCACCAAAATATCAGACACCTCGATCCCGTAAAAATCCGCCGCCGCCGCCGTCGCCGACCCGCTGAGATTCATAAACCGCCAGGGCTTGACGAGGATCAACCTGCGGCCCGAAAACAATCCGCAGGCCACCATCGCGCCGAACTTCTTCCTCTTGAAGGTCACCGGACCGGCTGCCGAATCGCGCCCCAGCGAGCGGGCAAGCCGGTCGACAACGCGAAAGCCGACGTTATGACGCGTGTCGGCATATCGTTTTCCGGGATTACCAAGCCCCACTACCATCTTAGCACGATCCATAACTAATCATAAACCCGCTTTCGCCGGTCGCATCATTTGCGATCCTGCGGCTCTTTCTGCTGGTCGGCGTCGGCGGCTTCTTCGGCCCCGATGACCTCCGGGACAGCCGGCGTCTCGGCCTCGACCTGCTCGGTGGTCTTGGCGGTGGTCACCAGGCTGCAGCTTATCACCAAGCTGGAGGGATCACCGATCAGTTTCACCCCTTTGGGCAGCTCTATTTCCCCGGCGTGAATGCTGTCACCGACCACCATCTCTTTTATCGATACGACTATTGTTTCCGGTATGTCGCTGGCGGTGCATTCAATATCCAGATGGTCGAGATGCTCGGCGATGATCCCTCCCTCGTGCGAACCCTTGGGCGTTCCCTTCAGCTCGATGGGAACCTGCAGCCGGACGGTTTCGGTGATGTCCACCCGGACCAAGTCCGCGTGAATGATGTTTTTCCCCAGGTGATCGTACTGGAGATCCTTGACGATGATCTTTTCCCGGGTTCTACCCAGTTGGATCTCCATCAAGCGATGGCCGTGATGCAGTCCCTCGGAAAACTCATGCGCATCCAGCCAGACCGGCACCGGTTCGCGCTTATGCCCATAGACAACGGCCGGCAGCCGGCCGTCACGCCGCAGCCTCGCCGCGGCCTTTGTGCCCAAGCTCTCGCGTTTGTTCACCTTCAGTAAAAGCTGTTTTGCCATGATCGTCCCGATTAAACGAACTCCTACGGCCTGTCCATATTGTTGAACAGGCTGCTGACCGACTCGTTTCTGTGAATTCTTTTGATAGCCTCTCCGAGCATCGCCGCCACGCTCAAAACCGTCACCCTGGAAGACTTCGCGACGGAAGGCTCGACAGGTATGGTGTCGGTAACAACCACCTCCTCGAACGGCGCGGCGGCGAGGCGCTCCAGTGCCGGCGGAACGAACACTCCGTGGGTGCCACCGGCGTACACCGCTCCGGCGCCGCGCTGCTTGATCAGCTCGGCGGCGCCGCACATGGTCCCGGCCGTGGCGATTATATCGTCGCACATCAACACGGTGCGGCCCTTGACCTCCCCGATTATCTCCTGAGCTTCTACGTTGCTGCCGCTGAGCCGCTTCTTGTGTACAATCGCCAGATCTCCGCCGAGGTGCGAGGCGTACCTGGAGGCGGTTTTCATATTGCCCACATCTGGCGACACCACAGTCAGGTTAGTCAACCTCTTTTTTCGGAAATAACTGCTCAACACCAGCTCCCCGGTAAGGTGATCGACCGGTATGTCGAAAAAACCCTGAAGCTGCTGGGCATGTAGATCTATGGCAAGGATCCTGTCTGCGCCGGCTGAGGTGATCATATTGGCCACGAGCTTGGCCGTGATCGGAACGCGACCTTCGTCTTTCCTGTCCTGCCGGGCATATCCGAAGTAGGGCATGACGGCGGTTATCCTTCTGGCGCTTGCCCGCCGGAGGCAGTCCAGGTAAATAAGCAGCTCAACCAGGTTCTCGTCGACCGGCTTGCAGGTCGACTGAAGCACAAAGCAATCCCTGCCGCGGACATCGTCCTCGAGTTTGATGAGCTTTTCACCGTCGGGAAACTTTTCGATCTTGGCGCCGCCCAACGGTATGCCGAGATACTTGCAGACGTCCCCGGCCAGCTGCAGGTTGCTGCGGCCACTGAATATTTTTATGTTGTCTTGCAGAAACAAAGGCACATATCCGCAGATCAGGTTCTCTTCCACGCCGGCCCGACCCGGCGGCCGTCCGCCACCGCCCCGTCCTCGGCGACAAATCCAAAAGGCCCAACATGACAACGGCGACCGATTTTAGCGGCGCGACAAATATATGTAAACGGTTCGATGGTACTGTCGGGGCCGATTTCGGCACCGAACTGCACCCAGGTGGTGGAAGGGTCGATGAACGTTACGCCTGAAGCCATCAGGGTTCTCTGTATCCTCCGCTGCATTATTCTGCCGGCCTGGCTGAGCTGCCCGCGATCATTGATTCCAACCGCCTCTTCAGGGTCCACCGCCATTACCGCCGCAACCTTGTGCCCGTCCGCTATCATAAGCTCAACCGCATCGGTAAGATAATATTCCCCCTTGGCGTTCTCGTCGCCCACCCGTTCCAGCACGTCGAACAATATCCGGCTTTTAAATATATAATAGCTCGGGTTCACCTCCTTTATAGCACGCTGCGTTTCGTTGCAGTCCCGGTCCTCGACAATCGCCGTAATGCCGCCGTCCGGACCGCGTATGATCCGTCCGTAGCCGGACGGGTCCTCCAGCTCAGCGGTAGCCAGCGCAGCAGCCGTACCCTGCGAATTACGGGTACGCCAAAGCCGTTCCAGCACGGAGCTTCGGATAAGCGGAGCGTCGCCGCACAAAACGAACAAGTCCCCGTCGAATCCGGCCAGTTGCTGACCGCAGCATCGCACCGCGTGCGCGGTTCCTTTCTGGCTCCGCTGGGTGACCCACACAACGTCTTGCGCCTCGAAACGGGCCTTGACCATGTCCGCGCCGTATCCGACCACCACGTATATCTTCCGCGCCGAGGCATTTCGGCAAGCATCCAACACATAGGCCAGCATCGGACGGCCGCATATCTCATGCAGAACCTTCGGGGTTGAGGTCTTCATGCGGGTGCTTTCACCCGCGGCCATGATTATCGCACGAGTTTCAGACATATATACCTCACCCCGGCGCGCCGCCGGGGCTTACCGGACAAGCTACCCGGCCAGGACTCGAACCTGGAACGTGGGCACCAAAAACCCATGTGTTACCGATTACACCACCGGGTAGTAACCGTCATGAAGCTCATCTCTGTCACGGGCACCGCTGACAAACGGTCCGGTTTGGCCCTGCCGGGGCTTGAGCCGGCCACGCCGTGATACTACCGGCCCCCTGTTTCGAGCGACTCCATCTCGCTTTCTTAGAAAGCCACCCCTTTCGGCAGGGCAGATTAACGAGGCGGACTATAGACCATGCGGGAGGGCATGGCAAGGGAAAAATGGGAAAAAGAATTCAGAATTGTATATCACCGGCTGCTTTCGGCCGCTATATAGCTGCTCTGGCCCTCGCTTAGGGTATCAGCGGGTTGCCCGTCCGCGGCCTCGGCGCTGTTTTCGAGCCTTTTTTTCGACTCTTCATATTCCTCCAAGGTCATCACCACCTCTCTGGCCTGGCTGCCTTTGTATTCGCCCAGCACACCTACGCCGGCCATGGCCTCTATCATTCTGGAGGCGCGGGCATAGCCAACATTGAGCCTTCGCTGCAGCAACGAAACGCTGCCTCTGCGGCTTTCCAGTACTATCCTAACGGCGTCTTCGAACATCTCGTCCTGAGGCGAATCGGCGGTCTGCGGCCTCCTGAGCTTGGTCAGCTCCGGGTGAAACTGGGGTTCGCCCAGTTGCTTGAGGTGCTTGACCACCTTTTTGATCTCCGGCTCGTCGACAAAGCTTCCCTGCGCCCTGATCAAGTCGCTGGTACCCGGCTTCAGGAACAGCATGTCGCCCTCGCCGAGCAGCGTTTCGGCGCCGTTCTGGTCCAGTATGATCCTGCTGTCCATTCTGGCCGCCACCCTGAAACCTATCCGAGTGGGCATGTTGGACTTGATCAGCCCCGTAACCACGGTGGCCTGCGGCCGCTGGGTCGCCAGAACGATATGTATGCCGACCGCGCGGCTCTTCTGGGCCAGACGGACGATATAACCTTCCACCTCCTTGGCGGCGGTCATCATCAGATCGGCCAGTTCGTCTATGATTATCACTATATAGGGCAGATTTTTGGGTATCTTGGCCGCCTCTGCGTCGCTGCCAGGGGCGAATCTCTCGAGAATGGCCTCTTGTCCCAGGGCGTTGTACTCGCTGATGTTCCTGACGCGGGCCTCGGCGAGAATCGAATACCGCTCGTCCATCTTCACCATGGCCCACTCCAGGATGGCCGCGGCCCGGTTGGTTTCGGTGACTATAGGGCACATTAGGTGGCAGACCGTGCTGAACGCGGCCATCTCGACCATCTTCGGGTCGATCAGTATCATCTTGACCTCGTCGGGCCGCTTGGCCAGCAGGATGCTCATTATTATACTGTTGATGCATACGCTCTTGCCCGATCCGGTTGTGCCGGCGATAAGCAGGTGCGGCATCGCGGTCAGATCCGACACCAGGGCCGCCCCGGACGAATCCTTGCCCAGAAAAAGAGGTATCTGCATACGCGTAGGTTCCCGCCCTGCGAGCCTGATCAAATCTTTGAGGCGGACCTTTTCCTTCTCGCTGTTGGGAACCTCTATGCCGATAGTGTGTTTGCCCGGCAGCGGGGCCACCACGCGAACTGCACCGGCGCCGAGCGCTCGCGCCATGTCGTTCGCAAGAGCGCTTATCTGGCTGACCTTGACTCCGGCGGCCAGTTCCAGCTCGAACATTGTTATCACAGGTCCCGTGTCCGCCGCGACCACGCTGGCGCGGACGCTGAACTCGCCGAGGAGTTTTTCAAGCGCTGAGGCCTTGGCTTTGACCACCCTGTCCTGAACGGCAGCGAGGCTGTACTGCGGCTCGCTGAGCAGCTCCAGTGGCGGCAGCCTGTATCCTTCGTAACCGGAATCGACCGCGTCCGGGACCGGACCGGGCGGACACGGCGGTTCACGGCGCGGCCGGGCCGCTGCCGCAGTGACGGGCGGCACAGCAGGAACCGATGCGGCCTCGCGCCGGCTGCAACGTATGGAGCTGACGCCGAGCCCGTCCAAGGTTGCCGCCAGTGGTTGCCGAACACGTCGTCTCGCAGCCCAGAGCCTCTTAAGAAACACGGCTGTCTTATCAAACAGCACAAAAGCCAGCCTCACGGCCGCAAGCAGGAAGGCATCGGCCACAAGAACCGAGCCCACCAACCACATCGCGCCGAGCAGGATCATGCTGCCGAAGGAGCCGAAGTTGCTTGAAAGCAGTTTCATCACCGCAACCCCGAGCACCCCACCGGATCCGATCGGAAACTGGGTGAAATGCGCCGGCCATATCCAGTAAAAAGTCCCCGACGCCGCGGCCGCAATGAGCACCAGCCCCACCGTACGCAGCGCCGGCTGGCTCACAGACCTTCCCATCAACCATGCGATCCCGGCATATACTCCGAAACCGAGGGCTGCGAAGACTCCCGGCCCGACATAGTAAAGCAGCCAGTAGGCGAAAAAAGCGCCTATCGTACCGCACATATTGGACGGCGGACTGTTGTGGGGATAGCCGTACCTGCTGGGCCAGTCGAATATATCAAAGCTGAGGCAGCTGCATATCAGCATCAGCCCTATCGCAACCGCCAGGAGGCTGAAGGCCGTCCGCGACCGCGTGTTCTTTTTTGCTGCAGCCATCAATTCGTCCTATAGTAAATATCCCCGCGGGCCGAAAACGGCCGCAATGGGATGCGCCTTAATCTTAAGTATCGGCTGAAAGGGGGGAATTTCTGCAGAATCAGAATCCAGAAGCCAGAAGCCACAATGGCTGACGCCCTGCTCGGCCACCCCGGCGAAAGCCGCGCAATTCGCCTACTTCCCTTCGCTTTCCTCGACTATCTTGTCGAGCTTGCCCGTATCCTTCTGGGTCTTTCGAGGTATCTTGACGGCAACGCCCAGCCGCCCCAGCTCACCGGCGACCTCGGCCTGGGTCGGGTCGAGTTGAAAACTGCGGCTCAAGTAATCCTTGGCCTGATCGATATTGCCCTTGCTGAGGTGGTAATAGCCGATCTGCCTGTTGATCTTGGCTGAGTTCGGTGCCAGGCGAAGAGCCTGCTTGTAGCACTGCATGGCGTACTCGTCCATCTGCTGCTTCTGAAAGGCCAGTCCCAGTCGCAGGGACTCCGCCGCCGAAGATGACACCTGGTCGATGTAGATGTCTGCTGACAGCGAGCTTTTGGCGGAATCGCCGGACGCCTCCAGCACCTTGACCATTCCCGCCTGGGCTTCCCGGGCCGCCGGATCAAAGCTCATCGCGACATTGTAATGATATTCGGCCTTGGTCCAAAGCCCGTCGCGCTGGTAAAGCCGGGCCAGTTCGATGTGTGCTTCAGGATTCTCGAATTTACGTTCCAGATCCTGGAGCAGCTGCGCCTTTTCCCGCTCAACCGGTGACTTGGCGATCGCGGTGTCCGACCGCGCTGATGCGTCCGTCTTTCGAAATTTACTGCAACCGCATGCCGCAATAATGCAGACGGACAAAACGATTTTGGAATAAAGCCTGGTTCGCGAAGCCATTTTGCTACCTCCGTTGTCGCCGGCTCAACGGCCCGCCCTGGACCACCCGGACCACAGGCCGGATACCGTCACCATGCCGCGATGCACGTTAATTGTGCGCGCCTCAACATTGTTTGCAAGCAAAAATTCCGCCGGTGCGGGCCCTGGTTCGCCGCGGTTTTCCTGCCGCCGTTTCACACGTCAAGATTCTGTACCTCCAGCGCGTGCTCCTGGATGAAAGCACGGCGCTTCTCGACGTCGTCACCCATAAGTATGCTGAAAAGACGGTCGGCTTCCCCCGCGTCCTCGACCGTTATAGCCAGCAGCGTCCTTGTAGCCGGGTTCATGGTCGTAAGCCACAACTGTTCGGAATTCATTTCACCCAGCCCCTTGAACCTCTTCATGTCGACCCCCCTGGCGCCGATACTTCTGATAGCGGAGCAAACCTGCCCGAGCGAAGCCACTTCGTGGGTTTCCTCACCGCTTGTAACCCGAAACTTAGTTGGTACGGATTCGCCGGAGACCTTCTTCTCGCTCTCCAGCAGAAAATCGTTCAGATCGAGGCCGAAACCGGATTTCAACCTGCACCCGATGCGGTTGATTGCGGCCACTTCGTGAAGCTCCTGGCACACAAAGGCGCGGTCAACCGCCCGTTGTGCTGCGGTCAGCTCGTCGATTCGCTTTTCATAATCGACCTTGTCGCGGTATACCTCCTCCCGGCCGTTGGCGCGAACGAGGAACATGGGCAGATTGTTGCCGTCGTAATAGGCCTCGACGAACGCTTTGAAATCCACGCCCCGGTTGGCCAGTATGCCGATCACCCGCTCGATGTCGGCAAGATCTTTAACCAGGCATGCCAAATCCTTGCCGTCAACGGTACGCTCTTCGCCCTGATCGCCACGTATGATCACCACTGCGGTCTCGAGGGCCCTGCTCGTCAACTTTCTGTTCATCTGGGCCTCGTTGAGCAGGTATTCGCTTTGCTTCTGGCCTTTAACCCTCACCTCATACAGCGGAGGCTGGGCGATATAAACCATTCCGCTGGTCAGAAGCCGCGGCATCTGCCTGAAGAAGAACGTCAACAGCAGCGTCCTGATGTGGGCCCCGTCCACGTCGGCATCGGTCATCAGAATCACCTTGCCGTACCTGCACTTGTCCAAGTCGAACTCGTCGTCGCCGATACCGGTGCCCAAAGCGCTTATGATGGTACGGATCTCGTCATGGCCGAGCATCCTCTCGAGCCTGGATTTCTCGACGTTGAGGATCTTACCCTTCAACGGCAGGATCGCCTGCGTGTTCCTGTCCCGGCCGGACTTGGCCGACCCCCCCGCCGAATCCCCCTCGACTATGAATATCTCGGTCCCGCCCTTCTGGCGGCTCGAACAGTCCCAAAGCTTGCCGGGCAGGTTCGAACTTCCCATCGCCCCTTTGCGCCTGGTCAGTTCCCGCGCCTTCCTGGCCGCCTCTCTCGCGGCCGCCGCCTGGATCGCTTTATTAAGTATCCGCCGGGCTTCCGAGGGGTGCTCCTCAAGGTAATGGGTCAGTTGTTCGTTGACGGTAGTTTCGACGAAGCTGCCTACCTCTGGATTGGTCAGCCGCACCTTGGTCTGGGCCTCGAAATGCGGTTCGGACAGCTTCACCGAAACCACCGCGGTCAGCCCCTCCCGCAGGTCCTCTCCGCTCGTCGTCTGGCTGTTTTTCAGCAGGTTATTCGTCCTGGCGTAGTGGTTCATCGTCCTGGTAAGGGCGGTCTTGAAGCCCGAAAGGTGGGTCCCTCCGTCGATGTTGCGGATGTTGTTGGCGAAAACAAGGACGTTTTCTGTGTAGCCGGCATTGTACTGCATGGCCAGCTCGCAACTGAGCATGGCCGCGGGATCCTCCTTGGCGAAGTAAATCACACCCTGGTGCAGAACCTCCTTGCCCTCGTTGAGGTGTTCAACAAAGGCCTTTATTCCTTCGTCGAACTTGAACACCGCCTTCTTGCCGCACCTGTCGTCCTGAAAGACTATCTCCAGTCCGGCGTTGAGATAGGCGATCTCCCGTATTCGCTTTAGCAGTGTATCGTAGGAGAATTCGCATTCGCCGAATATCTGCTCGTCCGGCTTGAAAGATATCCTTGTTCCCCGCTTCTCGCTGGGCCCTATCATTCGCACGGGCTCGACCGCCTTGCCCCTGGCGCACTCCAGGTGATAATGCCGTTCGTCCCTGTAGACATCGGTCTCCAGCCATTCGCTGAGCGCGTTGACCACGCTTACCCCCACGCCGTGAAGGCCGCCGGCCACCTTGTAGCTGTCGGCGTCAAACTTTCCGCCGGCGTGCAGTGTCGTCAGGACCACTTCCAGCGCGCTTTTTTTCGCCTCCTTGTGCTGCTCGACCGGTATGCCCCTGCCGTTGTCTTCAACGGTGCAGCTGCCGTCGGCCTGGATGTGAACCAGCACTGCGTTGCAATAACCCGCCAGCGCCTCATCGATGGAATTGTCCAGCACTTCGTAAACGAGATGGTGCAATCCGGAACTCGCGCGGTCCCCGATATACATGTCGGGGCGCTTGCGCACCGCTTCGAGGCCGCCGAGTATCTTTATGTTGCTGGCGTCGTAAGTGTGATTCTTCATGTATCCAGTACTAACCCAAAACCGGCCTTATTTCCCTGATCCGCGCCGCGGCGCACGAGCGACTGAGCTGCTTCAGCACCTCGCCGGATACCAGCCGCAGTTCGTAGAGGTGCGACGGAGAGTCGACAAGCACCTTGAGGCGGCCTGAGGATATCTCCACCGGCCGGCAGTGCGCTGACAGCTCGGCGGGCAGCAGCTTTTCCCATGCCGCGCTGACCGCCTGAAGCTTCAGGCACCGCGGCTCGATACGGCTGCGGAGCATCCCCTCCAGCACATCGCCGAGCCTGACCGCCGTATTGCCGCGCCGCCGAACCGTTTTTTGTTCGTACATGCCCATCCGCACCCGCCCGGCAGCCCTTTATCCCAGGTTTATAGGCATAAGCACATACAGGAAATCAGCGCCGCTCTTCAGCAGGCCGGGCCTATCTGACTGGCTGAGCTCCAGCGTGAAATCGGTCGTTTTCATCACCCGCAAAGCGTCGATCAGAAACTGAGGACTGAAGCTGATATCCACGGGCTCTCCCTTGTAGTCCACTTCCATGGTCACCTGGGCATCCCCGGTTTCCGGGGTCCGGCTTGAAAAGACCAGCGAACCAGTCGAAAGCGATATTTTAACGCCCCTTGATTCCTCGCTTGTCAAAAGAGAGGCGCGCCGCACGGCACTGAGCACGGGTTCGGTGGGCAACGTCAGTTTCTTTTCGTAGTCCACGGGGATAATGTCCTCGTACTTGGGGAAATTTCCTTCTACGAGGTTCGAGCTTATATCCACTTTGCCGCACCCGATCAGCAGTCGGTTGTCGACGAACCGCACTGACACGGTCTGCTTCTCCTGCCCGTCAAGTCGATCCAGCAGGGTCATGGCTTTCGTAGGAACTATATACTCCAGCTCCCCCTCACGGCCGGCGTCCTTTTTCAGAGCGACCCTGGAGCGGGCGAGTCTGCGCCCGTCTGTGGCAACGAAGATCAGTTTCCTGCCCTTTGCCTGCCAAAGCACACCATTGATGGCATAACGAGTGCTCTCCTTGGCCGTTGCAAACAGGCATTGTTCCACACCCGCCTGCAGCGTATCAAGCTCGATCTCCATGTCCGCCGGTCCCTCGAAAAGCGGAATCGGCGGGAAAAGGGAAGGGTCCTGGGCGTAAATCAAGAAATTGCTGTCCCGGCCGCGTATGCGGCATTTGTCCGCCTCGACAACCATGTGGAGAACGTCCTCGGCGCTTTCCCGGACTATGGCGGAAAGCCTGTCGGCGGGAAGAACCGTTTCCCCGGCCTCCAGGATATCCACTTCCGAAATCGAGCAGCTTAAGGCCACTTCAAGATCAGTGGCGGCGAGTCTGACAGCATTGTCGGCGGTGGACAGGCGAACAGATTTGAGTATGGCCTTGGGGGTGCGCGAAACAATAACGGTATTGACAAGGCCCAGCGCCTCGGCAAGAGCGGTTCTATGGAAATCAATTTTCATAAACAGACCCCAATGTAAAAACACCGGAATTACGGCGGCGAGTCTAACTGAAAATGACCCGAATAACAATGGGGATGGAAAATTTTTCTTGGGTTATGGAGAATAAGAGATATTATAATTTCTCTCTATTAGTATCAGTAGGGGCGGACTGCGGCTGTTAAAAACAGGCCATACGGCCGCTAGGCCGTCTTCACGGCCGGGGCGCCTGTTATATCCGCTGTTAAAATCGGGCTGTTTTCGCAATTGCAGGCAGTCGCCGGAAGCTCCGTTGTGAATTGTCAGCGTTGTTAACAGTGGAGGTACGCGACATGGAGGTGCACCCCGGCTCTGTCACGCCCTCCCGCCGCTTCATGAGCGAGGCGGTTTCCGGCCCTGACGGCCGCGTGAGCGTCGGCATAGACATAGGCTCGGTTAGCAGCAGTGTTGTCCTGGTTGATTCCGCCGGTTCGGTGCTTTGGTCCGATTATAAGCGGACAGCCGGCCGTCCCATAGAAACCGTCCGTTTGCAGCTGCGCGAGCTGTTCGGCTCCTGTCCGGCCGCAGCGGATGTGGAGTTGGCGGCGGCGACCGGGTCCGCCGGGCGGTTTGCGGCCACCCTTGTCGGCATCCCTTTCGTTAGTGAGGTCTCGGCCCAGGCGGCGGCGGTGGCGATGCTTTTTCCAGGTTTCGGCTCGGCCACCATCATCGAGATGGGCGGCCAGGACAGCAAGTTGATTTATCTGCGCAGGTCCGACGGCAGAGCCCACGTCCGCGACGTCGCGCTCAATAGCGTATGCGCGGCCGGGACCGGTTCTTTCCTTGACCAGCAGGCCCAGAGGCTTGGTGTCAGCATAGAGGATGAGTTTGGTTCCCTGGCATTGGCCAGCCGGAGCGTTCCCCGCATCGCGGGCCGCTGTTCGGTGTTTGCCAAGACCGATATGATTCACCTGCAGCAGCAGGCAACACCTACCGGAGACATAATAGCGGGTCTTTGCATGGCCCTGGCGCGAAATCTTAAAAGCAACTTGGGCTGCGGCAGAAGCTTCGATAGGCCGCTGGTTTTCACCGGCGGGGTGGCCGCGAACGCCGGGGTGGTTCGGGCCATTGAGCAGGTCTTCGGCCTTGGGCAGGGAGCCCTGGTGGTGCCGCGGCTGCACTTTTTTACCGGCGCCTTGGGAGCGGTTCTGGTGGCCAGGGGCCGGGCCGCGGCCGACTTTCCCGGCCTGAATATCAAGGCCCTGGACGAGTACCTTACCGGCCGGGGGGCGGCGATTGAAGGGGCGTCCCGCCGCCCGCCGCTGCGGCTGCCCGAAGGCCGCGGCCCGGCGGCGTACCGCCCGCCCGCCGCACCGCCTGACGGAGCCATCGAAGCCTTCCTTGGTGTTGATGTAGGGTCGATAAGCACCAACGTGGTCGTGATCGACCGCCGCAACAGGGTCCTGGCCAAGGCTTATCTCATGACGGCGGGCCGGCCCCTTGAGGCGGTGCGGCAGGGTCTTCAAATCGTCGGGCGCCAGATAGGCGGCGGTGTGAGCATCCTAAGCGCCGCGGCGACCGGCTCGGGCCGTTATCTTACCGGTGATTTCGTCGGGGCCGATGTGGTGGTAAATGAAATAACCGCACAGGCCGCCGGCGCGGCCCTGGTCAACCCCGAAGTTGATACGATATTCGAAATTGGCGGGCAGGACAGCAAGTACATCGCGCTGGACAATGGGGTGGTGGTGGATTTTGAGATGAACCACGCCTGTGCCGCCGGCACGGGATCTTTCCTCGAAGAGCAGGCCCAGAGGCTGGGAATAGACATAAAAACCCAGTTCGCCGAGCTTGCCCTCGAAAGCCGCTCACCGATAAAACTCGGCGAGCGTTGCACGGTATTCATGGAATCCGATCTGCTTAACTACCAGCAGCAAGGCGCCGACATTCGCGATCTGGTAGCGGGATTGAGCTACTCTATTGTGTCCAACTATCTCAACAGAGTAGTCGGCCGCCGCAGGATCGGCAGCAACATCTGTTTCCAGGGTGGAACAGCGTTTAACAAGGCGGTCTGGTCAGCTTTCGAGGCCGTTACGGGCAAGAACATAACCGTTCCCGACCACCATGAAGTTACGGGCGCCCTGGGCGCCGCGGCGATCGCGGCAAGGCGTTACATCGCCGACTGCCAAACCGGCAGGCAGCGGGAAAGCTCTTTCAGGGGCTTCGACCGTCTCATAACCGGCGAATACAAGGTGGAGTCCTTCACCTGCGAGCACTGCCCCAACCACTGTGAGATAAAGAAGGTGCAACTGCCGTCCGCCGAGCCTCTCTATTACGGTTCGAGGTGCGACAGATACAATCGCAAGTCCGGCCGAAAGCCGGCCTTTCAGGAGGCTTTCGAATATCGAAACAAAATGCTGTTCGAATGCGCCGGGCTTTCGCGTTACAGCACCCGTGGCGGTACGGCCACAGTGGGAATACCCAGGGCCCTTTTGTTCTGGCAGTTCCTGCCTCTTTTCAGCCGGTTCTTTCAGGAATTGGGGTTCGACGTTGTGCTTTCCGGAGCTACCGACAAGCGGATAATCCGCATGGGCGTAGAGGCGGTCACCGCACAGCCGTGTTTTCCGGTCAAGGTCGCCCACGGCCACGTCGCCGAGCTGATTGACAAGGGCCTTGATTACATCCTTCTGCCCAGCATCGTTTCGGTCGCCTCCGGCGGCCGCCACGGGCGGGGCCAGCTTTGTCCTTATGTACAGTCCCTTCCCTACCAGATGGAGGCCGCCTTCACCGGCCGCCTCGGTCAAACCAGGATACTCAAGTGCGACATTCACATGGGTGAAGGCCGCTCGCGGATGCTAAAGGATTTCGTCCGCCTGGCGGCCGCGGCGGGCGTTTCCGGGGCGGCTGTCCCAAAGGCCCTCAAGTCGGCCCTTGCCGCCCAGAAGGAATTCGAGCGGTCCCTGGCGGAGAAGGGAAGGCGGATACTGGACCGTATCGAGCCCGACAAGATGCTGTTTGTTCTGATATGTCGGCCGTACAACGGCTGTGACGAAGGAATGAACCTTCAGTTGGCCAGAAAGCTGGCGGAGTTGGGCGTCGAGGTCATCCCCATGGATATGCTTGATCTCGAGGGGGGTCCGACAAGCGAAGCGACGCTGGATGACTCCGTGTACTGGATGTACGGCCGGAAAATTCTCAGAGCGGCCGAGATCATAAAGCGGGACGACCGTCTTTTCGCGATATACCTGTCAAACTTCGGCTGCGGACCGGATTCCTTCATCACGGCATTCTTCAGGGACATCATGGGCGGCGATGAGACGGGCTGCCGCAAACCTTCACTGCAGTTGGAACTGGACGAGCATTCAGCTGACGCGGGGCTCGTCACTCGTCTGGAGGCTTTTTTGGACAGCCTCAGGCACTACCGTCGGTCGCCGGAGCCGCGGCGGGCGGCCGTTGTCACCGGGCCGGCAGGGCCGGACTCAAATCGGCGCCTGTACATACCTTATATGGGCGATTGCGCCTACGCCATGGCCGCGTGCTTCCGGGCTTGGGGCAGGCCGGCCGAGGTGATGCCGATGGCTGACCAATCGGCCCTGTTGGCCGGCAGGGCCCATACCAGCGGTAAGGAATGTCTGCCATGCGCCATAACTACCGGGGACATGCTCAAGGTGGTCGGCTCCGAGGGCTTTGATCCCCGAAAGGCGGCGTTTTTCATGCCGGGCGGGGCCGGACCCTGCAGGTTCGGAATGTACAATTCCATGCATCGCCTTATCCTCAAGCGGGTGGGCGCCGGCGAGGCGGCCGTGATATCGCCCAACCAGGACAGCGGTTTCTACCGCCAGATCGCCGCGGGCGTCGATACGGGTTCTTCAAGCCGTTTTTTGAAGGAGGTTTGGTCGGCCCTGGTGGGTGTGGATCTGCTGGG
>Ga0180433_10002991_pt1 | contig 25356 bp, 23 predicted proteins | sample SS_ome_8_FD_132980 | JGI IMG/M metagenome (GOLD analysis project Ga0180433, IMG submission 132980) | Hypersaline lake sediment archaeal communities from the Salton Sea, California, USA - SS_1_D_1 metaG | ecosystem: Environmental > Aquatic > Non-marine Saline and Alkaline > Hypersaline >... | reverse complement strand
CTGGATGTAAAACTAATATTGATGAAATAATAGCTTGGAATTTTTATTGTTCAATTCCTTATTGGTATTCTATAATTTCAGATTCACGTGTTGGAAAAGAAGGTGGCGCAAAAGACCATTGTACTGCATTTATGGCTGTTGGCGATTGGACAGAAGATGGTAAAATTGTTTGTGCTCATAATTCGTTTGCAGATTATATTGATGGCCAATATGCATATATTATTTTAGATATTAAACCAGAAAATGGTCATAGAATGATTATGCAAACTACTCCTTGCTGGATTTGGAGTGGCACTGATTTTTTTGTTACTTCTAAAGGTATTATTGGAACCGAAACAACATTTGGTGGATTTATACCATATGAAAAACGTTATCCAATTGGATATAGAATTAGAAAAGCAATGCAGTATGGAAATTCATTAGATGAATATTGTGAAATACTTTTACACGAAAATTCTGGTGATTATGCAAACGCATGGTTGTTTGGCGATACCAATTCAAATGAAATTTTAAGAATCGAATTAGGTCTTAAATATCATAACATAGAGAGAACAAAAAATGGATTTTTTATAGGATTTAATGCTCCTTATGATGAACGCATTAGAAATTTAGAGGTAAATAACTCGGGATTTTATGATGTTAGAAGACATCAAGGTGCAAGATTAGTTAGACTTGGAGATTTAATGGATGAACATAAGGGTAGAATTAATATTGATATTGCTAAAAAAATAATTGGAGATCATTATGATGTATATCTAGAAAAAGAAAATAATCCTTGTTCAAGAACAGTTTGCTCTCATTATGATTTGGACGCAAGAGAATATATGTCGCAATCAGATAGACCAAAACCATTCTCTCCACACGGAGCTACAGATGGAATTGCTTGCAGTACAGCCCTTGCAAAAAAAATGTCTTTTATAGCAAAATATGGGTCTTCTTGTAATGTTCCTTTTGATAAGGATGAATTTTGTAAAAAATATAGACAATATTATAAATTTTGCCCATATTTAAAATCTAGACCAACACAACCATGGACTGAATTTACAATAACTAATATTAAAAATAAATTTAGACTAACTAAAAAGAATAAAAAAAGTAATAATAGAACAATGAAAAATAATTAACATGTAAATACATTTGGCAAATTTTCAATTAAATTTACTGCTTTTATATTTTTAGTAGTATAAGTTTTTTTGTAATATGTCTGCGGATGATTTAATATATTCACTATGAGATTAATATCAAATAAAATATTACCAGTAAGATTTATTGTATTATCAACATATGAATTAATATTTTTACATCCATAATAAATTGGCATACAATTATACATTAATGGCGTCATTATTTTTTCAGAAAAATAATGGTTGCATACATAATTCTCAATACATATAGAGAAAATATAGTCTTCATATGGTTCCGCATCATTAAATATTCCCATTATTCTTCTGTTATTACCAGCATATTGTCCTGAACCACGACCAAAAATATCAATTGGTAAATTACTTTTAATAATTGCTTGAACTAAATTATGTCGATAAATATGACCAGGTGCGAACTTTTTTTCACTCACAACTATTGACATTAATTTAGGTTTATTAGTTATTTCTTGTGGGGGTCTTGAATGCCACATATAAGCAAAATGTTCAACAAATGGATTTGGTAAATCAAGCTTGTCACCAATATAATATTTACCAATATATTTTTTAGCATATTCAACAAATTGTGGAGTTGGTCGTAAAAAATAAATAGGTTCAAACGCAAGACCAATAACATTTTCTTTTGGAATATTAAGATTAGGCATAATTGTATTAATAATTATAGCATGCGTAAAATCTTCATCATCATTAACAAAATAATATTTTTTATTCTCTCCATAAAATGATATTTTACTTGCGTAATTTATTTTTTCATAAACTTGCTTACAGTTTTCACTCTTTGCAAATGGACAAAATATCTTAATTCTAAGCATTTAATTAGACTATTGATAAATATTTAAATAATAATAATAATAATATTATAACAATTGTATATAAAAAAATATGATTATTATAATATAAAATGGATAAAGATACAAACAAAGAAAGCATATCTTGGAAACTAATCGATAAATATTTTAAAGATAATCCAAATTGTCTCGTTTCACATCATTTAGAATCGTTTAATGATTTTTTTAAAAATGGTATTAAAAGAATTTTTCATGAAAATAACCCTATTAGATTTATTCAGAGAGAAGAGGATGGTATTGACCCAAATAAAAGAAATGAATGTATGTTATATTTAGGAGGTAAAGATGGTAAAAGAATTTATTATGGTAAACCTGTCATTTATGATGATAATAATGCACATTATATGTTTCCAAATGATGCAAGATTACGTAATATGACATATGGTATTACTATTCATTATGATGTTGATGTTGAATTTATTTATTATGTTGATGATGAAAAACGCAGTCATACTATGGAACTCAGTAAAATATATTTAGGACGTTTTCCAATTATGCTTCAATCTGATCTGTGTGTATTAAATGGCATGAACAAAGAAGTAAGATTTAATGCTGGAGAGTGTCATAATGATTATGGAGGATATTTTATTATTGATGGTAAGGAAAAGGTAGTTATTCCTCAAGAAAAATTTGCAGATAATATGCTTTATATTAGATCTTACAAAGATGACGATATTTATAGTTATTCGGCAGAAATTCGTTCGGTTTCTGAGGATTCTTCAAAACCTGTTAGAACAACATCAATAAAAATTGTAGCACCATCTCCTTCTTTAAGTAATAATCAAATTGTTGTATCTGTACCCAATGTTAAGAAACCAGTTCCATTATTTATATTAATGAGAGCATTAGGTGTTATATCAGACAAAGATATTATTAAAACATGTTTACTTGATTTGGAAAAAAATGTATCTATGATTGACTTATTTATACCATCAGTTCATGATGCAAATAAGATATTTACTCAACAAAATGCTCTTGAATTTATTGCTCAATTAACAAAAAGAGGGACTGTATCAAGTGTTATTGAAATTCTCTCAGATTATTTTTTACCACATATTGGAGAGATAAATTATTTAGATAAAGCATACTTTATTGGTTATATGGTTTATCGATTATTAAAAGTTTACACTAAAGAAGAAAAACCAACAGATCGTGACAATTTTAGATTTAAACGTGTTGAATTATCAGGTTCTTTGATATATGATTTATTTAGAGAATATTATTTAATACAAAAAAAAGATATTGCACGTAAAATTGATGAAGAATATTATTACCATAAAGGTTCTTATAAGGAAGATGATACCTTATCTCGATCAGAAAAAAACGCTTTAAATAAAAAAGTTCAAATGAAGGAGAAAAATGAAGAAAATAAATACAAAGACAATTTTATTGGTCTTATTGAGAGCAATGTCAAAGCATTTTTTAAAGATAGAATTGTTGAACAAGGATTCAAAAAGGCATTTAAAGGTAATTGGGGTTCAGAAGCACATACAAAACGTTTAGGTGCTGTTCAAGATTTGAATAGATTAAGTTGGTATACATTCATTTCGCATTTAAGAAAGATAAATTTACCACTCGATTCAAGTTCAAAAGTAGTTGGACCTCGTTTATTAAATTCAACACAGTGGGGTTTTATTGACCCAATTGATACTCCCGATGGTGGTAATATTGGTCTTCATAAACATCTTTCAATTAGTACTTATATAACAAGCGGTTCATCAGCTCATCCGATTATTAAATGGATACGAGGAAATACCCCATTAAAATTAATTCTTGAGTGTAGTTCTGAACAAATTGTGAATAGTTCAAAGGTATTTGTAAATGGTTCTTGGATTGGTGTAATTGATACACCTGTTGAATTAGTAAATTTACTTAAGTTATATAGAAGAAATGGTATTTTACCTGTTTACACTAGTTTATCATTTGATATTGAGCACAATGAAGTATATATTTATACAGACGCAGGTAGATTAACGAGACCTATTTATTATATAGAAAATGGTAAAATAAGTTATGAGCGTAAATCTTTAATTGAAAGACTAGAAAATGGCACTGCTAAGTGGGAACAAATTATTTCGGGATTTATGGAAAAAAATGATGAAAAATTTAATACAAAGGAAAATAAAATTTACGATTTGAGAGATTTATATCCAAATATTGGCACAACTCAAGAAGATATATTTACAAAGCTTAAAACAAATAGAGCATTGGTTGATTATATTGATACTGCAGAAGAAGAAACAGCATTAATTGCTATTACAACTGATGATTTGAAGAAGAATAAATTTTATACTCATTTGGAAATTGACCCTTCTTTAATTTTAGGTGTAATGGTTAATCTAGTTATTTATCCGGAATATAATCCAATTACTCGTAGTTCTTTCTCTTGTGGTCAAAGTAAACAAGCTGTATCAGTTTATCATTCAAATTATCAAATGCGTATAGACAAAATGGGTGTCATTTTAAATTATGGTCAAATACCACTTATAAAGTCAAGATATCTTCAATATATTAATAATGAAGAACAACCTTATGGTGTAAATGCTATTGTTGCTATTATGGCTTATACTGGATATAATGTAGAAGATGCTATTTTAATTAATGAAGGTTCTATTTTACGTGGTATGTTTAGAACAACATATTATTCAATGTATGAAGCCAGAGAAGAGAGTTCAAAAGTAACAGGTATGAATAATTCAAAATTTGCTAATATTGAAAAGAATAATGTCATTGGAAAAAAGAAAGGTTACGACTATAGTTTCTTAGATGATTATGGGTTGATTAAGGAAAATACAGAACTTAATGATAAGATGATTCTGATTGGAAAAATAAATTCAAATCTTGAAAATAAAGATGTTTGGATTGATGATTCAGTTAAACCCAAAAAGGGCCAACTAGGATATGTAGATAAATCTTTTATTACTCTTGGTGAAGAAGGATTTAATGTAGCAAAAGTTCGTTTGAGGGAAGAAAGAATACCCGCAATAGGTGACAAAATGGCATGTGCATTGCCTACTCAGCAAGTTTTAACTAATGAAGGGTGGGTTGAAATTCAAAATATTGATATAACTAAACATAAGGTTGCTACTCTTGATATTAATGGAAATATGTGTTATGAATATCCTACAAATAAATTTATATATGATCATAATGGTAAAATGTATTCGGTTAAAAATAAACAAGTTGAAGTAACATGTACTTTAAACCATAAATTATACGTAAAAAGAAGAGAACATAATGGAATTAAAAAAGATTATGAGTTAATTGAAGCACAAAATGTTGTTGGGAAAATGGTAAGATTTGAAAAATCTATGAAAAATGTATATTCCGACATAGAGTGCATGGAATTAGGTGATAAAAAATATAAAATGGATGATTGGTTACAATTACTAGGAATGTTTATTTCAGATGGTTCGGTAAATAATAGGGCAGTAGTAATATCTGCCCATAAACAAAGAAAGGTAGATTTTAATACTGACATTTTAAGAAAATTAGGAATAGAATTTTATCATGATAGCTATAATGGTTATTTTGCTATTAATATGGGAAAAAATAGAGAAATATATGAGGAGTTTAAAAAATATAGTTTAGGAGCATTAAATAAATATTTACCAGATTATGTATGGAATTTGTCTCAACGACAATGTATAATATTATTAGAGGCACTAATGGAGGGCGACGGTCATACATATATTGATGGATTTTCAAGATATGGAACAATAAGTTTAAGGTTAGCAAACGATATATGTAGATTATCAGTTCATTGTGGTTTTTCTGGAATAACAAAAATAGCAGCTGAACCAGGTGACAATAAACATATTATTACTGGAACTAAGGGATATAATACAGGAAAATCTCATACTATTGAATCAAAAAATACATACTATAAAATTAGTATTATTCGTAAACAAAATCAACCATATATTAATAAAAAAATAAACGATTCTAATAAGGAAGAAATTATTGACTATGAAGGAAAAGTATATTGTATTGAAATGCCAACGTCACATTTATATTATATGAGAGAACATAATTTCGCACCATCTATGCTAATAGGAAATTCGAGATCGGGGCAGAAAGGGACCATAGGTCTCATTATACCAGAAGCTAATATGCCATTTCTTGAAGACGGAACTCGTCCAGATTTAATAATCAATCCACACGCTATTCCATCTCGTATGACTATTGGACAAATTGTTGAAAGTATGTTTGGTATAGCGTGTGCAAGTTATGGAGCATTTGGAGACTGCACTGCTTTTCAAACAAAAGGTCCAAATTATAATGTATACGGACCTATGCTTACTAAAGCTGGATTTAATCATACTGGTAATCACGTTTTATATAATGGTATGACAGGTGAACAGGTTCAAGCAAATATTTATATGGGACCAACATATTATATGCGTTTAAAACACATGGTAAAAGATAAAGTTAACTTCCGTGCTCGCGGTCCAAATCAACAACTTACTAGACAACCTGTCCAAGGTAGAGCAAATGATGGTGGTTTACGTATCGGTGAAATGGAACGTGATGCTGTTTGCGCTCATGGTCTAGCATATTTCTTAAATGAGTCATTCTTAATTAGAGGAGACGAATATTATATGGCAATTTGTAATAAAACTGGGGCAATTTCAATTTATAATGATTCCAGAAATTTATTTCTCAGTCCTTATGCGGATGGACCAATTAATTTTCACACTAATCCAGACGGAACAATCAGCATAAAAAATTTAACAAAATATGGCCGTTCATTTAGTCTACTTAGAATACCTTATTCATTTAAATTATTAATTCAAGAATTACAAGCAATGAATATTCAAATGCGTATCATTACAGATGAAAATGTTGACCAATTAATGAGTATGTCATACTCAAATAATATATCTAAACTTTTACATAAACCTGATAACTTAAGTAAAGAAGAAACTGAAAAGATGATTAAGGATTTTGTTGCAACTATGAATGTGAACGTTACTACATTTATGAAAGACCAAGTTTCCCAAAAATCTCAAACACCAACATACAAGGAATTTATTGATGACGTATCAGACATGCCATCGCCTGTTGGGGAAGTTGATATTAAAATGCAAATTCAGAAACCAAGTGAATCTCCAAAATATTTGCCAGAAGATTCATATTCAACTGAAGACCTGGGCTTTTTCGAAACTGGTTATACACCACCTGGTTATTCGAATAAACCTCAAACAGAGGTGCAACCTTCTCCTCCATATGCGCCTAACTCACCTTCATATGCACCTTATTCACCTCAATACATTCCAGGTTCCTCTCCACAATATGACCCTAACTCACCAGTATATAGACCAGGACAACCTTCTAGCACTCCACCAGCTGAACAAGCACAACAAATTGTAACCCCCTCAATTTTAGAAGTACCAAAAGAATCTGAGGAGAATGAGAAACCTTCAACCACTACAACAAGCAATGAAGAACCTAAAAAAGTAATTGAAATGCCACCAGAAAGTAGTTCGGATGTTACAACTTCTAGCGAAGTTAAGAAAATTACAATTTAAATATTTTAAATAAAATTGAAATAAAAATATTACATTATGAATATATTATAATATAATATGGTAACTACTAATTCAAGTGTTCTTATCTCACAAATTTATCAATCCAGAAAAAATGTTCTGGAGCTCATGGAGAGACAAGGTTTTGATGTAACCGGTTATGCAAATTTTAGTGTAAGTGAAATTAATGCTATGAAACAAAATAATCAGTTAGATATGCTTTTAGAACAAAAGGTTGTTTCAAGTTCTGAAAAAACTCCAGAAAATAAAAAAGTATATATTCGCTACTATTTAGCAAAAACAATTAGACCTGCAAATCTTCAAGAGATGATTGATGATTTATATGTCCTTACCGAAACGCTTAAAAAACATGATACTCTTTATATTATTATCAAAAATAACGTAAATGAAACTTTAATTAACGAATTAAAAGACATTTGGGAACGCGACGGAATTTTTATAGTAATTGAAAGCATAAAATTTTTACAATTTAATATATTAAATCACGCATTGGTCCCAGAACATAAAGTCATGAATGAGGATGACGTTAAAAGCATTATGACAAGATATAATATTACGGATAAGGTTCAATTTCCAGATATTTCAAGATTCGACCCGGTTGCACGAGCTATTGGATTAAGACCTGGACAAGTTTGTCATATTGTAAGACCTAGTAAAACAGCTATTAGTACAAATTACTATAGAATTTGTGTATAAATAATTTAAAAATAATATATAAATTATTTATATGGAATTTGCTGAACCACAACCAAATCGTTTTACTATTTATAGTAAAAGTGGCTGTCATAATTGTAGTAAATTAAAAAAAACACTAACGGATGCTGCTATCTTTTTTCTTGAAATTCAATGTGATGAATATTTAATTGAAGATAAGGAAAATTTTCTCTCTTTTATTGAAAACAAAATAGGCAAATCATATAAGACTTTTCCAATGGTTTTCTTTGATGATAAATTTATAGGCGGTTATAATGAAACAATAGAGTATATTGAAACAATTCTATTATCATTTGAATAGTTATTTTAATTTGTAATTATTTATTATAATTAATATTTATATAAATATATATTAATGGAAATTGAAAATATTGATGAAAATTTTATGAAACCTGAACAATTTAATGAAAAGTTAGATTTACTTAAAGGTAGTGTAAACTTGCTTTTAGATGAATTTAAAAAAATTTATATCATATCTAAAATGCATCCTGCTAATCAAGAATATCAACAACAATATGCAAATATGGTAGCCGGACTAGATCAATTACAATCTAAATTATTTTCCGCATCAAATGATGTGCAAGTAAATATTGATAATATAAATAAAGCAATGATAGCATTAGATATTCGTATTAGAGAAGAAAGAAAGAAGAATAGAGAACTAAAAGTAAAATTAGGCATTATCAGTAATAGAAGTAATGCTTCTTCAGAAATGATTGATGATTATACACAAATTTATGATGAAAGATATTTACGTAATTGGGCATTAGGATTAAGCACTATAATATGTATTATGACTATAGGTTCAGTATTTAAAAAATAAGAAGTTTAAATTTTAAATTTAATTTATTTGTTATATTTAAATGCTTTCTTTTTATATGCCAAAAACACCAGTAGTAATGAATAAAGCTTTATACGACTATTGTAAGAAATCTACAGAAGAATCAGTTATAAAACAATCTGAAAAGTATAGTTTAGAGAGAAATAAGCCAAAAATAAATGTTTCATTTGAAAATAACGATGAAAATGATAAACCAGAATTTAATTTTTATGGATTTTTGGCATTTCTCTCTGTAACTACAGTAGCATTTTTCATTTATAAAAGACTTAAATAATATGTTTTCTTATTTTAATATATATAAATGAATACAAATGAAACTTCAAATATGAATACAACGTCTATAACAATGGATTTAGAAAATTTACAGCAAGAATATAGTAATTTATTGATAAAATATAAACAAGCTGTTACAGATTATGTTAGCTACTTAAATATAGAATCAGAATATAGCACTGCAACTGATCCAAATTACAAAATAAATAATCCTCCCCTAACATCAATTCAAGGGATGGCATATACAGGAACAGGAAGTGCTGGACAAAGCACAGCAAATACAGTTCAAGAATGTCAGGCAGATTGTGCATCAAGTTCAACTTGCACAGGAGCAACGTTTGTTTCAGGAAAATGCAATATTAGAATAGGAGATTCACCAATTGTTCCATCATCAAGTGATAGTTATGCCATTATTCCAAAAGGCAAACAATTATTAATGAACATGAATGACTTAAATAACCAATTATTAAATATAAATAAACAAATAACTAATAAGATTAAAATTGGACAACCCATTTATAATAAATTTCAATCTCAAAATGATGATAAATCTCAAGAACTACTAAAAAACTATAAAGAATTAGAAGAGGAGAGAGGTAATATAATAAAATTATTAAGGGAATATGAAACTTTAGATACAACTGAGAATGAAAATCAGATTAAAATTACACAAAATTATTACACTTATATATTATTATTTATATTAGCAATTGCTGTTATATTTTTGTTAATTAAAATAACATCAAGAGGAACCACACCAACTTCTCCAACAATACAAACTGGAGGCGAATTAAATGAAAATGCTTATTATATTTTATTTGTAATATTATTATTGGTAGTCGGAATAAATTTTTCAATTAAATATTTCTCTCTTTAAAAATTAAATATAATTGTTTTCTCAATAATTATATATAATGTCTTCACAAATGGAATTACTTAGTAATGAATTTAATAGTTTATTGACACAATATCAAGAAACCTATCAAGATTTTTTAAATACAATTAATTCAAATAATAATACTTTAACAACTGTTTCTAATTCCGCATTTATTGGTCAAAATAATATTGATACTATTCAAGGAACATCTGCAAATAATTGTTTGACATCTTGCACTTCAAATACATCTTGTTCTGGTGCAACTTTTGATAACAATTTAAATACGTGCACATTAAGCAGTGGAACTGGAAATATAGTAAGTTCAAATAATCAAACAGCAATTGTAAAACAAGCACTTTATTATAGTAATCAATTACAACAGTTAAATAAAAAATTAATAAGTTTAAATAATTCAATGATGCAAAATGCAAACTCAAGTATGAATAGTTACTCACAGACAGAGCAATCAAATAATGAAAAAAGCAAAATCTTAAATCAGAATTATAATACATTAGAACAAGAACGTGGAGAGATTGAAAAAATGGTTAGAGAGTATGAAACATTAAATGCGGTATATGAAAACGGCAATATTAATGTAACATCTAATTATTATTTATACATTATGTATCTATTGATTGCAATTTTTTTGGTTTTTTTAATGTTAAGTGTCAGTATATCTAGTAATCAAGTAGGTGGAGGAACTTCATTTGCACATATATCGCCATTATTATTTAGTGTTTTAGGATTTATTATAATCTTTAATGCTTATTTAAAGAATTAAGTATTAATATATTTTTGTATTATTATATATTAATAGTATGTTAAACATTTTTGATAGTAAAGACAAAACAACAAAAATAAAAAGATTTGGGCAATCGCCAGCAATAAATCAAGGAAAAAAATTTAAAAAATATCAAACTAAAATTAGAAATAGTTTAGAGAAAAACGCGGAAATTCTAAGTGGAAAAGAAGGATTTACTGGTCTTGATGGTAATGGATTAACAGCTCAAACAGATAGAATAATTAATAATAATGATTATTCAAGTCAACAACAATCTATAGATAATCTAAGACAAGAATACCAAAATACTTTACAAGAATATGAGAATTTAGCTGAAAAATTATCAGGAAACACTACCGGATATATAAATCGTGTAAGTCCAAATAATCCTTATTTAAATAAAGTAGTGAGATTTACAACAGGAAATGTTTGCTATGTTACTAATCAAGGTGTAGTTAAATGGATACCATCTCCGAGTATTTGGCGGTCATTAAATATTCCTCAAACTGTTGAAGTGAGTTTAAATATACCATGGCTTGATTCATATTTTACTCCTGGAACACAAATTCCCACAACACCTCCTTTAGTATCCGGCACAAATGTTAAGAAGGGTCAAAGTTTTGGAAGTGAAGGTTCAAATGTATTTGTAAATCAATTTTTGCCTGAAGGAATAACCGCGTCATATATGGGTTGTTATGCTACTAGTCCTAATAATGACAACATGACTTTTATTGGTAGCACACCTCCATCTGTTTTAATACAAAATGGTTCTTTTAATCAGCCTGTTATAACTAACAATAGTTATAAATATTTAAACGATAGTTCTACAGTTCCTGGTTGGACTATTAGCAATGCCGCTTTATTAAATAATTCAAAATCATGGGGATATCCTATGCCATATCCAAATGGCAATCAATGTATAAGTATTCAGAATCAAAGTAATATATTTCAAATAATAAGTTTAAATACTGGAGTAAATTATACAATAACTTTTAGTGCGTGTTCAAGAAATTGTTATAGCAGTACAAATGTTTGCAATCCTATCGTAATAGAATTATATACAGCAAGTACTGGTGCTTTTATTTCAACTGTTACTGAATTTAGTCCTAATGTTAATTCTTGGCAAAACTTAAGTTATACTTTTACAGTTCCAACAACCCAAAGTTATAAATTATTTTTTTCGGGAAGAAATAGCTCACGCGACCAATCAACAGCAGTTCAAAATATAAGTTTGTCATCTGGTTCAGGTGGGACATATACATATGAGGACTGTATGCAATCAGCTATTCAACAAGGTTATCAGTATTTTGCTCTTCAAAATGTAAATACCCAAACAAATACTGGATATTGCGCAGTTTCAAATAGTAGTCCAGCCATAACTCAATACGGCAATGCCGTAGTTTCAAGCAACATAATTGCATTATGGTCTTCAAAAACTTCAGGACAAACAGGTAATACAGCTACACTTTCTAATACAGGTTCATTACAAGTATTGAACTCAAGTGGTCAAGCTGTTTATTCGTCACCAAGTTCAAATGCAAATCCTGCAAATTATTTAGGTTGCTATGGTGATAAGTCTAATAGAGCAATGACCTCAGTGCTTACAGGAGGGTCGCAAGAATATGATAATAGTCAATGCCAACAGTCGGCACAACAGCAAGGATTTCAATATTATGGATTGCAAAATTCAAGATCAGGAACAAATGCTCAATGCTTTTTAAGTAATAATATATCGCAAACTATGCAATATGGTCCGGCTACAAATTGCACACAAATTAGCGATGGATCTTGGAGTGGTGGTGGATGGTCTAATGCTGTGTATAATACAACATTACCTCAAAGTAATTATTTTTTGATTTTACAAGATGACGGTAATATGGTTATATATAGAGGAACAGGTCCAAATGATAATCAAGGAGAAATATGGTCAACTCAAACAAATGGTCAACAACAAGTAGCAAATCCTAAAGTTGTTGCATCTAAAGGAAAATATGGACAAAATTGGATGCCAAGTAGTGGGACATTAGCGGCTGGCGATTTTATCGGCTCATCTGACGGCAAAATGGCATTGGTTATGCAGTCTGATGGTAATCTAGTTTTATATACATACCTAATTGCCATAAATTGTCAAAAAATGGCCGATGGTAATACTGGAGGCGGAGTTCTAGCAAATGCTACTTACGATATTGGTAAAATTTCTATTCCTGGAAACATGGGTAAATTAGCTTATATTGACGCAAATGCCGAATTACACTCTTATCCAAGTAATAATCAAACATATGCAAATACATATACTGTAATAAATAATGTAAATACTACGTCAGGAAATATAGATGGTGCTAGTTATAGTGGAGCAACATTAGAGTCATGTCAGAATTCATGTAATACAAATCCAGATTGTGCAGGTTTCGTATTTTCTGGTAATACTTGCTATCCTAAAAATAATTCAATGTATCCATATGGAGGGACTATTACTAGTGCTACTGGTGTTGATACTTATATAAGAAATGTAATACCATCTTCTCCACCAATTGGAGTAACACAAAATACTGCAAATATTGATACTATTAAATATGGATCTTATGATAATGGAGGTGCTCTTGGAAGTTCATATGGGTTAGCTAATGCAAATAGCGTTGAAAAACAACAATTAGATCAATTACAAAATAAAATGAATATGTTGTCAAGCCAAATTAATAGTTTAACAGGAAAATTTGGAACTGGTTCTACAATGGCAAATAATCAAGGAGAGAAAAATATCTCTGAGATTGGTGAATATGTTGAAGATATAAAAAATACAAATAAACGAATCAAAACTGTTGCAGAAGTTACAACCGGTGGATTACAAAATATACTTAAAGATAGTGATATTATTGTTTTGCAAAAAAATTATGATTATCTATTTTGGAGTATTTTAGCAGCAGGGGCAGTATTAGTATCTATGAATATTGTTAAAAAACAATAAATTTAATAAAATATAATTATCTTATTATATTTTATATAATATGTCTGGATTACCGAATATTAAACAAAATAATGAGCAAATTCTTAATGATATACAATCTTTACAACAAATGGAACAACAATTATTTAATAGTTTAGAAACTAATCCAAATATGACTACTGATCAACAACAAAAAATTGTTGAAAAAATGAATCAACTTTCAAATATGCGTATTAATTTATACGAAACATTAAGCGGAGTTAATAACTATTTTGAAAATGCATTAAATACATCCGTTGGTTCATTAAAACAACAAGTTCTCGCAATTGGGATAGTTGAAAGTGAATTAAATAAAGCAAAAAGACGTCTTGAAATTTTAGAAGAAGAAAAAAACAACAAAATTCGACTTGTTGAAATTAATACATATTACGGAGATAAATATGCTGAGCACGCACAGTTAATGAAAATAATAATTTTTACATTGATTCCAATTATCATTTTAGGATTCCTAAATAATAAAGGAATTTTGCCTAATATGATTTTTAATATTTTATTAGTAATTATTTCTATCATTGGTGCATACTTTTTCTGGATGCGTTTTGCATCTATAATTACACGTGATAATATGAATTACCAAGAATATGATTGGTATTTTGACCCAGACAGTGCTCCAACAGGTTCATCATCTAGTAGTGATCCTTGGGAAAGTAGTTTAAATTATGGAACTTGTGTTGGTGATGCTTGTTGCTCACAGGGATTAACATATGATTCTAGTATGAATCAATGTGTATCATCAACAACCGATACTGCTACTACATCTACAGAAAGTTTTATCAATCAAATGCTAACAAAACAACAACCAGGAAATTATAAAATATCATACAATTTAAAAAATCCAGAACCATTTAATATGCAAAATTAAATTTTTTTAACTATATAATATAGTATTATGACCAATCAATTTGATTTAAATAAATTTAATTCATTTTTAGATAAAGCAACGCAGGCAATTTCGTGTAATTCAGATTGTCAAAAACAACAACATGAACAAAAACTTAAGGATAAGTATTTAAATGCTCTATCCAATTTAAGTTTAGCTGAACCTGAATTTCAAGTAGCAAAAAAAAATTATTATACGTATGTTTCAGGACAAAATGGATATAATGAAATGATTGAAGAAGAATTAAGCCAAGTAGCTGATTTAATTATCCAAACATTTAAAGAAAATTATGATGATGAGATTAGTAAAATAAAGTCACAATTAGAAACTTATAATGGTCTTTTAATAAATTTCAAAAATGTTGTTGATTTAGAGAGAAAATATAAGAAAGAAAATCTACAACTTTATAAACAATTAAAAGAAGATACTAATGATATTTTAACAAACGAAAGAAAAACATATTACGAAGACCAACAAATTAGCTCACTTAATGCATATTATTATTACATTTTATGGATAATTTATATAGTTGTTGTATTATGCCTTATAGTTTTCTCTCTAATTTATCCATCACAAAGTAGTTTTTATACAAAAATTTTATTAATAATTTTATTTATAATATTACCTTTTATTTCAACATTTATACTTGGAAAAATAATATATATTGTATATTGGTTATTTGGTTTATTACCAAAAAATGTTTATATTTAAAAAATATTTAAGATTAATTATACTATTAAATATTTTTAAACAGAATCAAGTAGGTCTTGTTCTTCTTCTTCATCTTGAATAAATTCGACGCCAACCCACCCCTTTAATTTATTATTAAATGCACCAAATTTCTTGTTCATAATTTCACATAATTCTTCACCCTTTGGAATCTTTTTAGAACCTTGTTCTTGTTGAAACCAGAGCTTAAATTCTTCTAACAATGAAGTTTTCTTAATTGGCTTAGCCTTAGGGTCTTTAGTCTTTCTAATTCTATCAGCAATGAAAGCAGCAATATGATCTTGACCATTTCTATATTTCTTTGATGCTTCGAGCACAGTTTCGCAATCTTCTACATTACCATCAGTTTCAAAAGCACGATGAACTAACATACTTGCAAATACAGGAGCAAATTTATGTAGTTTTTCATTTAAAGATTTATCCTTTGGAAATACATAAGGAGTTTCGTCTTCATAATGTTCGCTTTCATCAACAAACTTAGATGGAAATGTGCATTTTCTAATTCTTCTCCAAGTTCCGTCATCATTACTGTCAATATCAAACAAATTATTGGTACATACAACAAGCTTAAATTGAGGTTCGAATATTTCAGATTCAGAATACAATCCTCTTGCTTGAATAGGATCTCCGCCAGTAAGCTCTTTCATAATACCTTCATTTAATTTTACTCCTTTTGAAGGCTCTTGCATAACAGCATATCTTACACCTTTAAGCTTCAAAACTTCATCAGAAGTTCCACCAATTTTACCTCTAACATCAGTAACAAGAGTAATTGGAACAGTGCCTTTGTAATCGCCTAATGTTGCCGACATTAAATCTGCAAGTAATGATTTACCATTAGAACCACTTCCGTGATATACATTAAATGTCTGATTTTTATTTGTTCCAATTAAACAAGATGATAAATGGTCCCACATATATCTGTTTAAATCTGGAATAGGAAATAATGTATGCATAAATTTATACAATTCTTCTGAAGTCTGCTTCCAATCTGGGTTCGATTCATCATATGGAATATAATTAATTCTAGTAGTTTTTGTGATATAATCATCTGGTTGACCATCTCTGAAAACTTTATTCTTAAAATCTATAACACCATTATTAAAGCATAATAAATATTTATTAGTATCCATATTACGAACAAAATTATCATCGTAAAATATTTCAGCAGCTTCACGCATAATATGATCTTTATTTGTGGTTTTCTTTAATGTAATTTTAATTTGATGAATAAGACCAACTTTCTTCTTTAAATATTCACGGCGCTCATCATTCTCGGCATACTCAGTAATTTCACGCTCATATTTTTCAGATTGGTTACCAAATAAATTATACATATCTTTTGAAATTTTTTCTCTTAAACTCAAACCCTTATCTGGCATCCATCTATGATTTCTAAAACGATACCAAATACCGCGTTTATCGTAACTAACACAAACATACTCGTCTTTTACCATATGTCGTAAAACGACAGCATAATCATATTCTGTACATGTTTCCATCGCTTTTTCTAAGTAATATTCAATTGTGCGTTGTTTAATTTCTTTATAAGCTTCAAAATTATCTCTCATTACCCAATACATAATAGAGCGTCTAGTAACAGATTCTCCCTTATTATTTGACTTGTGAAATTTCTTCCACTCTAAGAACAAACCAGGAATAGTATTATAGTCAAAATCACTTGCTTTACTTCTAAGCATAACCCAGGATAAGAATAATCTATCATCAGTATATTTTAAAGCAAATGCAACTTGCCTATTAATTATGTGTGAGCCTGGTTCATAATATTTAGCTGGAAGTGCTTGCGTATATTCATGAGTTTCCTTAATTTCATACTCATTAGCGTGTAATTTTTTAAGAACAATATCGACAGCTTTTTTAAGCGTATTTTCGTCTTTAATATCATTAAGTGAAATATATTCTTCATCTACATTATTATCATCTTCAATAATTAAGTTAATTTTAGTCTTACTTGATGGTTTTTTTATCTTAACTTTTTTACTTTCAAGGCGCTTGTTATAAACTTCAATAATTGTTGGATTCATTTCAAATCTTGGATGAGAATCATATTGAATAGATAATTTTTCAAAATCACGTTTAAGATTGAAATCAGATACCTTATGTTCATCCATCATAAAATTACCATCTGCCACATCATAAGTAATTACGTAATGGTGTGTAAATTCATAAGCTTCATTTCCTGGTTTACGAGAACCAAATAGTTGCCAATTAGTATGTCCTTTGCTAATACCTTCATCTAATACAGATTCCCAAGTATTAATAAGAGGGAGATCCATATAATCTGGTAATGTTGTAATCATTTTCTCACGAATCATCGTCTGAATAATATGGTCAACTTGAATTCCGATTATCATATGAATTCCATCTTTTGTTAATGATCCATCGGCTAACCTATTTACGTTAGGTTTTTCGAAAATATAAACTGAAAATGGTTTTGTTTCTTCGAAAATGAAATATTCCTTAAGTTCATCCAAATAAACACAAATCATATCTCTTACGTGGTCTCTTGAATGTTTACGTTCTGTAACATCGTGATTATATCTGAAGTCAAAATCAACAGCCATTGGTCCGCCACTTTCTAATTGCTTTTCAGTTAAGTATTCTTTTCTCTTCTTTTCAAAAACATAATCATAATATAGATTATAGAAAGCTGATAAATCTTCCTTTGGAATAATATAAGCTCCTGGGTAAATTTGCAAATCTTTATCGGGTATTCTTGTATGTGAAATACTTAATGAACTATTACCATTACTAACATTCTTAGCACTATGCTTTGCCAAAAATTCATTCAAATCTTTAAATTGTGACGTATTTATCATTGTAATGCTCATTGTTAATATAATATACTAAGATTTTTCTATTTCATTTTTTTTTAAAATTGAATTTTTAAAAAAATTAATAAATTAAAAAACTACTTAAAGAAATTTTTAGACTTTTATATTTTAAAAAACAAATATAAAACTAACAATGTAATGTAAATATATGACAACTTTTATCCAAAAAGAAACAATGCAAAGACTAATTAAAGACGTAAGACAAATTATTAAAAATCCTTTAACTGACCAAGGGATCTATTATATACACGATGACATCGATATGATGAAGGGATATGCTATGATTATTGGGTCATCTGACACGCCATATTTCGGTGGATTTTATTTTTTTGAATTTACTTACCCATCTGATTATCCACATAGTCCTCCAAAAGTTAAATATTGTACAAATGGTAATAATATTCGATTTAATCCTAATTTATATTGTTGCGGTAAAGTTTGCATTTCTCTCTTGAATACTTGGAGGGGAGACCAATGGACATCGTGTCAAACAATTTCCACTGTTCTTTTAACACTATGTACTCTCTTATGTTCAGATCCACTTTTAAATGAACCCGGCGTCAATAAAAAGCATAAAGATATGTCAAATTATAATAATATTATTGAGTTTTCAAATATTAGCATTGCGGTATGTGATATTGTAACTAAGAAAAAAGGCGTTTATCACACTTTTTTTGAAAATTTTTATCCTTTTGTTAAAGAAAACTTTAACAGGAATTACGATAAGTTATTGGAATTTGGTGAAAAACAATTATCTGAAAAATTTACTGAACCTAGAGTACTTACCACTGGTTTCTATAATATGAATGTTAAAATTGATTATACATATATTATAGCTAAATTAAAAGAAACAAAACAAATTGTTGATTTATTATCATCTACATAATTTTTAATTATTGCAATAATAAAAAATTGAAATAATTATATAAATATAAATTGTAGTTATATTATATAAGATGCACTTCTGTAATGTATGTTCAAATATGTATTATATCCGTATTAACGCGGATGACCCTAATAAACTTGTCTATTATTGCCGTAAATGTGGAAATGAAGATAGCTTACTTGCTGCACAAAATATTTGTGTATCAAAAACTCAAATTAAGAAATCTGAGCAATCATTTAATCATATAATCAATAAATATACAAAATTGGATCCAACACTTCCTCGTATTAATAATATACTTTGTCCTAATCCAGAATGTCCTACAAATAAAGAGGGAGCAGAAAGAGAAATTATTTATATTAGGTATGATGATGTTAATATGAAATATGTTTATCTATGTACAAATGATGCCTGTAATACTGTTTGGAAAATTAATGAACATTCTTAATTATAAACAATTTAAAGATATTACATTTTAATTAATTAAAACATGGAAAAGATTGAAATCATTTTTTTTAATGATATGGGACATTTAATGATGTTTAATTATTCTAATATTCCCAAGAATATTAGAGATTTTGCATACAATAAAATTCAAAACAAAATTGTTTGCGCAACGGATACCAAAAATTTAGGGACTCGTTTTTACATATTAAAAAATGGTTTAAATGATAAATGGGTTTATAATTATGACAACATACAAATTACATTAGATTATAGCAGGTTAAATAAATTTGATTCGAGTACAATGATTTATATTTAAATAAAAAATTGAAATAAAAAATTAAAAGTATCTTTAGTTAATATAGTAAACAATGAGTGATAACGAAAGTGACTATTACGATTCAAATTCTGAAAGCGACGAAGAAAGTGTTCAAAATGTTGTTCTAACAAAGAAAAGTGCGAAGCCAAATGCCTTCAACCATGCTAAACAATTTGGTGGTTATGAAGAGGACGAATCAGAGATCGATGATTCAGAACCAGATGATGCAGATGGTGATGAAGAGGAAGAAGATGATGAACAGGTTGGAGGCGTTGAAGATGACCCTTCTTCTGATATTGAGCATGTAAAAGATAATGAAGAGGAAGAGGAAGAGGGCGTTGAAACTGTCGCAGAAGAAGAACCTGATGATAGTGATATAGAAATTGGTGAAGATGGCGAAGTTGTCGAAAAAACTTCTCCAGCAAAAGTTACTAAATCTAAAAAAACTACACAATTAATTATTGAAGATGAAGAAGATGATGAGGATGAATATGAAGAAAATTATTTACAGAAATTTGACAACGAAGTTAATAAAAATTATATTTATGAATTTCACCCAGAATGCTTAAATCATAATAGTGATGAAATAGAAAAACTAGCAAAGGTTGTTAGAAATGAAGATAATATTATTGTTGACCCATTGCACAGAACATTGCCATTCTTAACTAAATACGAAAAGGCAAGAATTTTAGGTCAAAGAGCGAAACAAATTGAAGTTGGTGCAAAACCACTTGTCAAAGTTCCTGAAAATATTATTGATGGTTATGTTATCGCAGAATTAGAGCTTAGAGAGAAGAAAATTCCATTTATTATTAAGCGTCCTATTCATGGAGGTGCGTTTGAATATTGGCATTTAAGAGATTTAGAAAATATTAACTTTTAATTTATCATGACCTATTAGTAATATTTCAGGTGTATTTTTATACTTATAAATATTTTTTGCTAATTCATATCCCTTTAATATACCCCAAGTCTTGCTTGTAGTCTATATAAATAATACCATTCTGTAAAACTATATTGAAAGCAATAATTGTCTTGCCAATTTTCTGCTATATATGGATTATAATCTTCTTCATAATAATCTTCTATTAAATATTTAATAATTTTTTCTGTAATAAACAATGATGATTTTACAAAATAAAAAATTGAAATATAATTTATAATTAATTTATAAATAATTAAATACATAATATTAATAATATTATAAGCAAGATGAATACTATTTCACCATCTATGTCAAAAAAACACATTCAACTGATTTCACCTTACATTCATATTCCAGAAGATATTGACACTTTTGATTTTGACGCTATAGTTTTTGACGAATGTTTTATTCTTAAAAATATTACAGGTTATATTTTCAAGAAATTTTTAATGGATACATCTTTGCAAATTAATGAAGAACAACTTGCGAAATTTATTGGATCTATTTGTGAAAATTATAATCGAAACCATTTTCATAATTTCCAACATGCTGTAAATATTTTACAAATGACTTATAAATTATTATTAGAAACTAAATTAATAAATAAATTAAAACATAATGTTTCTTTTGGGATTATGATTGCCGCACTTTCACATGATGTTGACCATCCAGGTAACACAAATTCTTACGAAATAAATTCATTCTCTAAGTATGCAAAATTATATAATGATAATAGTGTATTAGAAAACCATCATTGCACTCTTACATTTGAAATATTAGAATATACTGGTTTAATTAACTCTTTTAAAGGAGATGAATTTAGAGAATTTAGAAAAACTATTATTTTGGGCATTTTAGGAACTGATATGTCAAAGCATAACGATTGTATTGATAAATTAACAAGGTTTGATTTTACTAAAGAATCATTTACAATTGAAGATCAATATTTTATTACTAGTACTATATTGCATTTTGCTGACCTATCAAATTCTATTAAGAATTTTGAAACTAGTTTTGAATGGGTAAAACGAATTTCTCTTGAATTTTATCAGCAAACTTTAAAGGAAGAATTAGAAGGACTACCTAGTTTATCTTTTATGAAAGTTCAAGATCATTTGTCTATGTGTATGAATGAAATTTCTTTTATAACTAATATTTCAATTCCAATGTGGAAATTACTAAAAAGTAAATTTGAACATCTAGGTTTTCTATTAGATAAATGTCAATCTACATTAGAAAAGTGGAAAGAAATTGAATCTCAATATATTTATGAAAATAATATTAATAATTTAAATTATTAAAAAAATTTTAAACTCATTTTACGAGAATATGTATTAAATTTTTTCAAGTTTTTCTTGATATTATATTATGATTAAACAATTATTAAATTATAATTGTTTTACCATTCAAAATTTCAACACATCCTGGAATAAGTGTTTTTACAACGTGTTTTATCTTAGCATAAATAATTTCGGTATTATTTAATGATTTTAATTTATTTGTATTAGATTTGCATAACATAGCTCCAATCTTAATTATATATCTTAAATCCTTTTTTTCTATATCTTCTGGCAAAATTGCAACTACTTGACATGATGACATCTTATTTACATGAAACCATAAATCATCGGGATTTCCTAAATCAATAACATCAAAATTTTCATTTTGATTCTCTCCTATATAAAAGGTAATTTCTCTATTTAATCCTTGAACAAATAAAACCTTCGTTTTCATATTCGTATATGCTTTACTAAAATATAATACATATGTTTCAATTTTTTAGAAAAATAATTATGAATAACATATTAAAAAAATAATCATAAATATTTGTAATGTCTGAAATTAATTTAACAGATAGAATATCAGAAACTATAACTAATACATTTAAAAAAACACACCTATTTGAAAAATTTGAAAAAGTTCAACTTTATGTTAATTCGTTTTTAATAATTACAACAATTATTGGAGTAACAACTATTTATATGAATACATTAACCAATAAAAATATTCATACCATAAAAGAAGAACTACAAGAAAATCAAAATATTTTAAAATATAATATCGAAATTAATAGCAAACGCAACTTAATTGAACACTGCAATTTAAAATCAGAATTTTTAATAATCAACAAACAGTTGTCATTATTACTTGAAAATCAAGAAAAAATTATTAATCATTTAGAAGAAATGAAATTAATTAAAATATCAGAACAAAATAAGCTTTCGAAAAATTTATCAAAAATTGATTGTATATTAGCTAGTGCATCAATGACTACATTCCCTCCAATAAAAAATCCATCAGTATTAGATGAAAACATTGCAAGTGATATTACTGATGATAATAAAGACAAAGAATATGATAAATGTTATGATGCAATTCCCTTTAATAATTTAAAGAAAACTGGATTATCTTGGTTATTTAAATAATATAAAGAATATTTATATATAAAAGATATGTATTGGTTTCGAAATTTATACTCTTTTTTTCAAACATTTTTTGAGTTTATATCGTTTAGGAGTAAACCAGTAAACCTCAGTTTAAATGATGTTGAAAATACTGTAGACTATGAATATGTAATTCTAAATGATAAAAATCAAATGAACAGATAATTAAATTATGTTCATTTTAATATAAATATTTCTTTTATTTATATTAAATGAAAATTGCATTATGTTTTATTATTAATTATGACCATATTTTAAATAAGGAAGAAATTTGGAGGGAATGGATTGAACCAAATAAGGATATTATTAATGTTTATTTTTATTATAAAGATTTGAGAAAAATTAAATCTAAATGGATTATGGAACATACATTGCCTCCAAATTTAATATATGAGACCACGTATTTTCACGTAATGCCAGCATACATATCTATTTTAAAATTTGCACTTAGTCATGATAGTCAAAATAAATGGTTTTGTATGTTAACAGACTCGTGTTGTCCTATTATTTCACCTAAAAAATTAAGATACTTATTTTATAAAGAACATAACTATAGTTTATTTTCATGGAAGTCTGCTTGGTGGAATCCTTATTATCATCAGAGAGGTAATTTAGCAAAATTACCAAAAGAGTTATGGTTAGCAAACGATCCGTGGTTTATACTTACAAAAGAAAATGTGCAACAAGTAATACATTTTGTTAATACTCAAAAATTAATTACTGAAACAGTATGTAAAGGGGGATTAGCAAATGAAACCTTTTTTGCTATCGTATTTAAATATTATAAGGAATTAGAAGATAAATCTAAAAAATCACATATCAAATGTGTTTCAACACATATTGCAGATTGGAATAGACGAAGTAGTACGACAAGTCCACACGTATTTAAAGATGCAGATGAGGATGATATAAAATTTATAGACAAAGAATTAGAGAGAAATCCATACCATATTTTTATAAGAAAAGTTTCTTCAGAATTTCCAGACGAAATTTTAAATCATTATATTTATGAACATAATAAAGATTATGATGACAATTTGGTTCTTGTTGAACCAGAATCAATGATGATTTATAGATATAAAACTGTATGTATTAAGATTTTAGTAGTTATTATTATCAGTTACTTGTTGCAAATATTGTTATTGTAAAATAATATAAAATTTATTTCTTATATTATGTTAATGAATACAGAAGAATTGCTTGCCGAGAATGCTATTTTGAGAGAAGAAAATGAAAAACTCAAAAAGCAATTAGAAAATTATAATAACTCGCGAAAGTCTTATTATGAGAAAAACAAAGATATAGTTAAACAAAAAGCCAAAGAGAGATTAAAAAAAATTGCAGAGGAAAATCCTAATAAAATTAAAGAGTATGCTAAGAGAGCATATCAAAAACAAAAAGAAAAAAAAATGAATAAAGAGTTTACAATGATATAAGCATAATTATTTAGAAATTATATACTTTGAAAAAATAATATAGAATTAATTTCTTTAGTATAAATAAGAATGTGTCGGTTGAAATATGACTACATAATGTTAATGACTATATGCAATGAGGGAAATGTAACTTTACTAGAAAATTATAAAGATAAATATATTACAAGAGATACAAGAATTATTGGTAAATGTATTTTATGCGAGAATAGTTTCGATAAAAGTTTAAATAAACTTTATAAACAGCGAAATTTTGGTTGTTTAGATTGTGCCAAAAAAATTAAATTTGATAAAATCAAAAATACTACAATGGAAAAATATGGAGTAGAGCATGCAGCACAATCGAAAGAAATCGGGGAAAAAATTAAAACTACAAATTTAGAAAAATATGGAT
>Ga0180433_10002990_pt1 | contig 25359 bp, 10 predicted proteins | sample SS_ome_8_FD_132980 | JGI IMG/M metagenome (GOLD analysis project Ga0180433, IMG submission 132980) | Hypersaline lake sediment archaeal communities from the Salton Sea, California, USA - SS_1_D_1 metaG | ecosystem: Environmental > Aquatic > Non-marine Saline and Alkaline > Hypersaline >... | reverse complement strand
TCACCATTAACGTAGGTAATGCTATCCTTACTTTTACGGATATTGGAACTGTTGGACAACCTTTAAATAATGTTGTCGTCACGTATAATGCAATTAATTACAATGCCATTAATGCTGCTTCTGTAGTTCACAACAACATTTCACCACTTTTGATCAGTACGGATCAAACTCACGTAGGAGCGTATACTTATAATGGTCCTGTAGTCATTTCTGGCAATAATGTGACAATAACTGCAGGTGGAGATTTAACTTTTGGAAGTACTATAGATGCTGATGCTGAGGTAAATCTTAGAAATTTAACTCTGCAAACATCTACACCTTCTCCTTATTCAGATATAACGTTTCAAGGAACGGTTGGAGGTGCTGCAAGGCTAGATTCTATTACAATACAAAATGTGAATGATGTAACAGTCCAACAAAATTTAAATGTTGGGACATTAACACAAGTAAATGGAACAGGCATAACAACTTTTGATTCAATTTTAAATACAAACGCAGCTGGTGGAATAAATTTAACTGGAACTGATTTTACATTTAATAATTCTGTTACAACCACGAATTCAGGTCCTTTAAGCGTAACAAATTCAGGTTCTTTAATTTTTACTAGCGGAATCTCTTTAAATTTAGATGGACCATTAACGCAAACAGGAACAGGAACGGTTTCTTTAGGAGCCAATACCGTTACAACAAATGATGCTGTAAGTTTTTCTGGTAATGTAACTTTAACAAATTCTACCTCTGTTGATACAGTTGCAGGAGCTGGAGATATCACTTTCAGTGGAACTGTTAATGCGCAGGCTGCAGGAGTGCAGAGTTTATCTTTAAATGCAGGTACGGGTAATATTTTATTTGGACAAACAGTGGGAGCTGGAGCTAAATTAAACCACTTTACAATCAATAGCGCTCAAAATGCTACTGTAACAGGAAGTATTCATACAAATACTATTTCTCAATTAGCTGGAACGGGAACCACTGCTTTCAATTCTACTGTTACAACAGATGGAGCTGCTGGCGTTAATCTTACAGGAAGTGGTTTTGCTTTTGGAGGAGCTGTTACTACTAATAACGATGGACCTGTAAGTATAAATAACTCAGCTGTTTTGACGATTGCAGCGGCAGCGGATATGACAATTGACAATGGGTTTTCTCAAACAGGAACAGGTTCGGTGAATACAGCTGGTGATATCACTACAAACAATCAACCGATCAGTTTTGCAAGTGCTGTCAATATAACAGGTCCTGTTGCTTTGGATAATTCAGGCAGCGGAAATATTACTTTTTCCAATACTTTAAATGGTCCTTCTGATCTTGCGATAACAGCAAATAGCGGGGATCTATTATTTTCATCAGCTGTTGGTGCAATAACTCCTTTAGGCAATTTAACGATTAACAGTGCAAATACACTTACTGCAAATAGCAGTTTAATAGCACAATCTATCAATCAAGTAGCACCCGGAAGCGCTACTGTTTTTAACGGTGCTTTATCTGCAACAGCGGGAGGTATTACTTTAAATGGTAGTTCATATGATTTTCGAGGCGCTGTTTCTACAACTGGTGGCAACTTTTCTTTGAACCATTCAGGTGCTGTTACAGTCCCATCTACTGCTAATATGAATATAGATGGATCATTTACAGAAACAGGAGCAGGTATTGTTCATTTAAATGCTGATATTATTACAACAGGTGGAGCGGTTACCTTTAATAATGATATTGAAGCAACAGATCATGTAGCAATTAGTAATAGTTCAGGTGCTAGTGATTTAACCTTTCAAAACATCTCAGCTCTTCCAGCTGGAACATATGATTTTATATTAACTGCAGGGACAGGTGATGTAATCATAAATGGAACTGTGGGAAGTATACCTTGTCTTGGTACTTGTCCTCGAAACTTTGAAATAACATCCGCAAGAAATATAACTACCAATTATATATCCGCAGCAAATCATGTTATTGGTAATGCTCTTCTGCCAATTTCTGGAACAATAAATTTTGGGGCCTTAAATGCTTTTGGACCTTCTGGCATTACCATTAATGGCAACGTAGTTAATTTAAATGGAGCTGTGACGACGGTTAATGGTAATACAGTCACGGTAAATAACTCTGGGCTTTTAACTATTGCTGCCGTCGCTGATATGACCCTTACAGGACCATTTCAGCAAACAGGTGCTGGCAACGTTAAAACTTCTGCTGATATTAACACAACCAATGCAAACATAAGTTTTGTCTCTCAAGTAACCCTAGAAGATAACGTGAGTTTTTCAACTCAAGGTGGAATTGGAGGAAATATCACCTTTAACTCACCAGTAATAAGAGATGGAACGGCGTGTGATTTAACGCTTCAAGCAGGCACGGGTGATATATTATTTTCAGGAGCCGTTGGAGCATCTGGAACGGAGCTCAATAAAATAAGTATTACCGATGCTAGAAATGTCACAGCGCAAAAGCCTATCCATGCAGCCACAATAACACAAATAGCAGGTTCTGGAATAACGGCATTTAATGATACGATAAATACAATAGGCGCGGGTGGAATAAATTTAGAAGGTACAAACTTTTCATTTAATGGCCTGGTAACAACGACAAATACAGGTCCTTTTACCGTACATAATTCAGGCTCTTTAAATCTCGGAGCAGACTTTAACTTAGATGGAGCTTTTGCACAAACAGAAGGTGGTATAGTTAACCTATCAGCGAATATAACAACCACCAATGATCCGATAAGTTTTACAGGCGGTGTCAACGTTACAGATCATTCTCAGCTTGACACAGGAGCTGCAGCTGGAAACGTTACTTTTGACAATACTCTTGATGGACCATCAGATTTAACAATAGCTGCAGGAACAGGTGATATAACCCTAGTTGGAGCCGCCGGAAATGCAACACGACTTGGTAATTTTCAAATTACAAGCGCTAATAGCTTAACTGTAAATAATGCAATTAAAGCGACTTCTTTAAAACAAACCAATCCCCCCAGCCTTCCAACGCCTGGTGCTACTATTTTTGGAGGCCTTATTGATATGACAGGGGATATCATACTATATGGAAATACATATCAATTTAATGGACCTATTACCACAACGAACAATGGAGTATTTACATTAAATCATACAGGAAATGTAACTTTTGCAAATGCAGCGAATCTAAATCTCGATGGAGCTTTTACAGAAACAGGAGCTGGAACTATAACTTTAGGAGCGAATATTGCAACAACAAATGATGATATTTCTTTTGCCAATCCTATTATTTTAACGCAATCGGTCAATATGAGTTCAGTGACAGGAGCAGGCAATCTTTCTTTTGCTAGCACCATTGATGCAACGAATCCACAAGTTCAAGATCTTACGTTGACAGCAGGAACAGGAGACATAACTTTAACGGGTGCTGTTGGTGGTATAGCGAGACTTGGAACGCTGCATATTGTATCTGCAAATGATGTAAATGCAAATCTTATTAATGTTGGAAGTTTATCTCAAAATGCTGGAACTGGAACAACGACATTTAACGGAACAATTAATACCGATGAAGCTTTGGGTTTGAATGTTACAGGGAATAATTTTACGTTTAATCAAACTACGACGACGACGAATTCAGGTCCTGTGATTATTGATAACACGGGCACTCTTACTTTAGCAGCAGCAGCAGATATGACACTTGATGGACCTTTTAATCAAACAGGCTCAGGTAATGTTGTTACTGGAGCTGATATAACGACTCAGAATCAACATATCTCTTTTACTGGTCCAGTTAGAATCACTGGCACAAAAACTCTGATTACAGGACTTGGTGTGGGAGATATTACTTTTTCCTCTACTGTGAACGGTACAACAAGTGGTTTAGAAGATCTAATCTTATCTGTGGGCGGAGGGAATGTAAATATTATTGGAAATGTAGGTCAAACAACTAGACTTGGCAAAGTCAGAGTAACAGGAGCTTTAACTGTAACGACTAATGCCATTACAGCAGATACGATAGAACAAGCGACAGGTATTATTTCTACAACATTCAATGGAGCATTAAATACAAATGGAATAGGAGGCATAAATCTTATAGGTCATGATTACTTTTTCAATGCACCTGTTACGACAACAAACGCAGGTCCTGTTTCAATTAACGCTTCAGGTGATGTAACTATTTCTCCGGCTGCTATTATGAACCTCGATGGTCCTTTTACTCAAATAGGTGATTTTTTTGTTTACTTGATGAGTGATATTACAACAACAAATGATAACATTTCTATAGATGGTAATGTGATGTTAATGGGAGATTCTGTTTTAAATACAGGTACAGGTGCAGGAGATGTTACTTTCAATAAAACAATACAAGGTGGCAATGACCTTCTAATAGATGCAGGAAGCGGCAATGTATCTGTTGCAGGTGCAATTGGAAGTTTAATGCCTCTGAATAATTTAACTATGAATAGTGCCAATCAAGTGACTGTGAATAATATTGGTGGAGGTATTGTACAAGGTGTGCAACAAATTCTTACGATTAATGCCACTGATTCCATTAACTTTACGGGAAGCTTTTATCAAGCCGGGCAGCATAATTATACAGCCGTTAATAACTTTAATTATAACTCAGCACCACAAGCGCAATTTCCTATAACTTTAAAATCTTTAGGTTCGGTGAGATATAATACTGGAACGATTCAATTAGCAAGTAATGCTAATTTCAATGTTGAAACGACAAATGGTGCATTCTCATTTCCAGCTTTAGTGGCGAATTCTCAGGAAAACTTGATTGTCAATACAGGAAGCGCTACTTCTACGATTGGTGCAGTGAGCAATGCAGGTGATATTCTAGTGAATGCAGGTCACATATACCTTGCAGGTCCAATGACAGCTGTAGACGTTGATATGGAGTCTTTAACATCTGTTATGAATGCAACTACGCCATTTGCTATAGCTACATCAGCTGACGCTTTATTTAATGCTTTAAATGGCAATGTAGGTACACTTGCCAATGCTATCTTAGTGAATGCATCTGGACAAATCATAGCAGGAGCTGGTCCTACTATGGCTTCTGTCTTTTTTAATGGTTCTTCTGTAGATAATACAGTCAATAAACTAGCTTCTAATCCACCTTGCATAGGATATTTCAATGGAGTAAAAATCTTTGATTGCACTTCTCCTCCTGTGCCTCCGGAACCTTCTGTTATCACACCCATTATTCCCACTATTTATGTACCTGGATTTTATTCAACAAGGTACTACAATTTAGCAACCTATCCGTTCTTTTATATAGAAAAAATATTTGAAAAAACAGTGCTTGCCAAGGATAAAAACCTTTATTGGATGAAGTAACGTTTTAATTTTAATTAAAGTTTTGTCTTAAATTGCCATAATAATCAATTATTGTTTATAATTATTGTTTTCAAATTAACTCAATTTATTAATTATTTAATATAAAATAAAAAGTTTATTATTATGACTGCAAATGTTTCAGATGCCCAAATCATTCAGGCTTATGGTATTTCTACAAAACTCAGTTCAGCCTATTCTTATCTAACAGGAACTGTAAAAAGTGGTATAGAAGCATATATTTATGGTCAAGGATCAGCGCTCAGCTCTACCATTTCTCGAGTGGGTATTTCAGCTGTTCAGTGGATTAAATCAAAGTTAGGCGTAAGTTATGGAGAGTATGGTCAAAGAGAAGACACTCTTACAGGAACCTCTATTAGACCTTCAAGAGGAGGTTTTAATGAATTGTTTGCTCAAATGCTCAATAAACATGCAAAAAAGTTGGGACTTCAATCAGACATAGCTTTTAAAATAGAAGAGACAGAAATTATTATCAGTTCTTTAGATTCAGCAATTGTACCCTTTTCTTTTCGTGTGAATTGTAATGCTTTTTTAGGATATGAAAGAGAAGTTTTAGAACGCATTGTAGAGGCTATTCCAGATCCTAATTTTAAAAGAGCTTTGAAAATATTTATTCAAAGTCCTCAGTATTCTGAAATGGTCAGTTTTTTTGCAGCGCAAATGACCTCTCACATAAAAATGAATACGAATACCTTATTTTTTGTTGCAGATGTGATTAGTTTTTATCTTTCAAAAGCTTTGATAGGATATGTGGCTAAGGCAAATGAAATGGATAGTAATAGTTTGCCTTTTATTATAATAACGGGTTATTTGTCACAGCTTTTACCTTTTATGCTAAAAGCCTTAATTTCGCGTAGAAATACGTATGAGGCGGATAGACAAGCTGTAGAGCTTACTGAAAATCCTCAAGCTGCGATGGAAGCTTTTCAAATTTTCGAAAAACAAATCGAAGCAATATCAAAAGTAGAAAGACTTTTTTCAAGTGTGCAAAGAGCATATCTACCTTCCTATCAGGATAGAATTTCTGCATTACGATTAATCTATGAAGATGCTTTTCAAGAAATAGAAACTCCGGTTTTGGAAGAGTTGCAATTGACTACAACAATGAGAACAAATCTTCTTAAAGAGCCTCTTGTAAATTTTATTCTTCAAGTTTTAGATCCAAGAAATAAACTAGTAGCAATAAATTTTGCTAAAGAGTCTCTTCCTTCATTAGCATACTTTATGTATTCCGCTTATGTTGTCGCAGATATGGATATGAATCAAGTGGGCTTTTGGTATGGCCTTGTTCCTCTTTTCTTTATACTTCAAGCTAATCTTATAGAAGAAAGTTGTAATCTTCTTTTTATGGGAGGAGATTTTATTGGAGGAGATATTTTACGTTTATTAATTACTAACTCGCAAAAAGCTCCAGAGCGTGATGCTACTCAACAACTTATTGACCGCATGGCAAAGGATATGGGAGTGAATAAATCTATTGAACTGCGTTATTTTACAGATGAAACATCAGGCCCTAACTCATCTGGTTGTAGTTGGGGACCAGGAACTGCAGTGATAAGGCTTCCTAGGTCAAGTAGGGAAATGGATCCGAATATGCTAGAATTTATAGTAGCCCATGAAATCACTCATATTAAGAAAAATCATTTGATTTATAGGGAACTTTCCTCTTTAGGAATGATGATATTTTCTAAAATTTTATTTACTTATTTTGGTAATAATAGCGAGGATTTTGCGCCTCTTCTAATGCAAGGTTTATCAATAAAGATTGTGACTCTTGTTGGAAGTATCTTTTTAGATCGTTTTCAAGAGGATGAAGCGGATAGAGCTGCAGGTGAAGAAAATATGAGAGCGATAGGTGGAAGAGATTATTTTAATGGAATCATGAAAGAACATATAGAGATTAGAAGTGATCCTATGTTGCCTCCTATATCAAAAATCTTTTTTAAAGTTCGCTTTTCTTCTATAGGTAATGACAGGTTTGACTTAGAGCATTATCCTCTTTCTGAAAGGATACGTGTTTTAGAAGAAGATGAAGATAAATAATTTATTACCTTAGAAATCACTTATTCAAATAATTTCTTTTCATGTAATTAACTTTATTTTAATTACCAATTTAATGTATAATTAACGTAGCATACACGAAATAAAGGATTAAAATAATGAGTTCAATAGGAACAATTGCTTTTCCGTCAGATCAGATGGCAGAGATGCTAGAGCTGTTAAGAGCTAAAAGAGAAGAACTTGAAGCGTCTCAAAAAACCACAGATTCACAAGAAACAGAATTAGACCCAGAAGTTGTGCAACTAACTACAGCTCAACCAGATAAAAAAAGAAATCGAGAGATATCCCCACCGGCTGAGCAAACAGCTCAAAAGACAGAGGAAGTAGCAGCAAGACAGCTAAAGAAAAGGCGTTTTAGCCCTGAGGCTCAACAGAAAGAAAAGAGCCCTGCAGAAGAGGTTTCTTTCGATCAAACGGAGAGTCGTTGTGTCACTCCTCCTCCTACACAACCAGATCCTGAAGCCTTTCATTCGCCAGAAGCAGGCAGAGTTGTTGCGAATATAGCTGAAAAACTACTGACACCTGATTTTAAAAGAGAGGTACAAAGATACCAAGACACTCCTAATAGAAGAGCTAGAGGGAGAGCTGTTAGAGCCGGATATAATAGACTTCTTGGACAAGTTTTACCTCTCAAAAGATATGCTGATCATCAAGCCCATGAATCTGCTATTAGAAAATTAGCGCAGTCACCTGATTCTTCAAGAGCTCTATATAGAATGACTGCTATTTTTGATGAATGTGAACATCCACCTGAAGAAGAAGAAGGTGGAAAACTTACACCTAGTCCTGGCAAAATTGTAAATTTTGAACACGTTACAAAAGCTAAAAGTGGAAAAAAGGGAAAAATTATCGGAGGGCATTTTCTAGATGTCAATTTACTGGGTAGTTGGCAGTTTTTACATACTACTTCTACGGGTGTTCTTTTTGGTACCCAACATAAACATAATAGAAGAATTGTAGAAGAAATTATCAAGACGTTTTTTCCTATGCCTCATGCTTCTAGTACAGAAGCCGATAAATTAACTTACCTTTTAAATGCCGATATCCTTGCAAGAAGTAATTCTCACAAACTTTTAAAAAAAGCAAATGACGGTATTGTTTTTGAGGTATTTTTATCGCATGATGAAGTGATTATGCACACAGCTTTTCCTTGGCTTGATTATATAACTTTTGAAAATGATAAGACTTACAATGTTCCTACAATAGGTCATTTTTCAAGTAGTCAAATTCATTATATGGCAGAGCAACTTTTTAAAAATCCCGATGTAAATCCTATTTCTTTTGTGATTGATGAGGAGGACGGTTCAACGAATCTTGTTATCGATTTAGGTCCTACGCTATTTAATGAAAAGAAATATGTAATTGGTTTTACTACTATAGAATTGACGAGATCCTTCCCAAGATTTGGATTTGTCTTTCCAAAAGAGGCATTTGAGAAAACTCTTGGAATTAACTTAGAAGATCTTATAACTGCTGCTAGAAGAGGGTAGTTTTTCAAAAAAATTCTTTAAGCCGTGTAAATAATTATTTGAATTCAAATAAATTCTTATTTGTCTGCAATATAACATATTTTAAAACATTCAAATTAAAATTATAAGTTATTGATACTTATTAATTTAATTTGGTTTTATCTTAAAAATTATTACTATTTGTGATATAATGTTTATATAATAATAAATATATTAATTAAATTTTATGTCAGTTTTAACCGCAAGAAAGGTTGAAATGGCTTCTTCCTCTTATAGGAAACCAATAGCCTCTCAATCATCTATTACTACGCAAGAACCGTTTTTGTCATCATCTGAGGGCCCTGTAGCGCTGCCTCATTTGATGCAGTCCTATTTGCAGGCAAAAGATGATAACAGAACAAAAGCCTTAAAAAATAGGGGTGGAGCAGAGGATATTATTGTCGTTGGTAATGACATAGCAACGACAGGTTTTTTAGTTTTTGAGGGAATAAAAGCCATCAATCCTGCTTCTCAGTCTCTTTTTGGGGTATTTTTAGCGACGACGCTGTGCGGGGTTATTGGCGGTCTGATCAATTTTGGAGAGGGAATTGTAGGTATCAAAGAAGCAATCGAGGCTTTTAGATGCGGAGATACTAAACTGGCATGGCGACAGTTAATTAGCGCTATTTTTACCATATTGATAGGAGCTGCGATGATATTAGAAGCTTTAGCTCCAATTCTTGGGATAGGGTTCTTTGCAGCAAATCCTTGGGTGCTTCCAATCGTTTTCTTTTTAGGCATTCTACCTGTATTTAAAGAGGTCTTTGAAAGGTCTATGAAAATCTTAAGGGGTAAAGATTATGGATCTCAACTGCAGCTGGATAAATTAAAAGAAGGTTTAAATAGTGGTAAAATTACTACGGTTGATCAAATTTTAGAAAAGTATCAAGAATTGAATCCTCATTTAGGTGTGAGAATTTTTGATACGGAATCATTGGAAAGAATACTAAGTGGTCAAATAACAGATGAAGAAAGGTATCAAGCAAGCGTAGATCTATTAATGCAGATTTTAGAACATAGAATAGAAAAGGAAAAAAATGAAGATGATGAAGCAGATTTAAAAATGCTACAAAGTAAAAAGTTCCATAAATTCTCCTCACTAAATCAACAAAAGATTAATCGATTGATGGAAAAGTTGGTTCCACAAGAGATAGATATTACACAATTAGTCATCATGCATAAACTATATGAAAAAATGGAAAAGTTCCAAGCGAATATGGGAGTCGATGCAGCTATAGAAGCGTTCTCTTTCTTTACATACTTAGTGAATGAGAAATTATCTGGTAATAGTGTGATCACTGAAGAGAAAAAACAAAAAATACTTACTAAAGTTGCAGCCTTAGATACAAAAATACATGCTTGGCAAAGAGTGCAACATTTAAGGCTATTTGTACAATTTTTACTTACTGGATCTTTTGTCTTTGGTTGGTTTGCATCGAATCTTCTTTTTGATGCTATTAATAGTTTTGTTATGGCAGCCGCTAATGGTCTTCCATTATATATTGATGCGATGAAACCTTTTGATAGAGATACGAATGTGGTTGTGCCGAAAGCAGATATTCGAAAGGTCTCACAAATTTATGCTAAGAAGCAAGAAGAGATAAGATGGCAACAACAGCAACATATAGGATAAAATTTTTTTGAAATAAAGTTAAAAAAATGCCGACCTAAAACGGTCGGCATTTTTCTTTATTTAGCTGAAAAAAGTTTCTGCTTTTTAGCTTGGTATGAAGACATGATTTTCGATACGTTTTTTTCTGTTTTATTTTGAAATTTCTCTTCTTTTACTTTGCTAAGAGTAATCAGATAATTTTCTTCATATTTGTAAGGAAAATAAGCTTCAAAAGCCTGTGTTTTTTCTTGCAAGAGTTTTGCTAAAGTAGCTTTAGGGTATTTCTTGCAAAGATCTTTTAGCTTTTCAGATTTTTCCATTTGCAAGATTTGATCGATAGAATAAAAGGTCTCTTTGCTTATTTTGCCTTGCATGAAAAGATGCGCTGTAAGAAGAGATTTTTTGATTTGATATTCATTATAAATACTTCTCGTTTGTGAGAGTATATCTTGTTCTTCAGTAGGAAGAGATTTTATACCTAGAAGCACCTCTTCAACGTTTTGACTTGTTTGGATATCTTGTAGTTTAAGGTTATGATGATCTAGGTAAGCATTGATGATATTTGCTATTTGAAGATCAGGGTTTTTTCCTGCAACTTGAAGAAGTTCTTGGTTTTTTGTATCTTCTAATTCTTTAAGTTTTTCTAAATATTTTTCTTTTGTTTGTTGAACGTTTGAAAAAAGATTTCTCAATCCAGATCCTTGCTCTGAATATAGCATCATATCTTTGAACTGATTCTCTTTAATACCATTATCATAAAGTCTGTCTAATTGCTCTAATTGATCATTATAAACACCTTGTTTAGCTGTTTCGACAAGATGAGATAGCCATTGTTTTCCAATGGATGGAGCTTTTAGAGATCTTTCAATCGTTTTTTCTTCTTGTGTTACGTTAGATTTTTCTACTTTTAACCCTTTTCTGGCTAAAAGAGGAGAGGCTAGCAAACCTAATGCTGCTATAATGTAAACAAACTTTTTCATAATGTGTGCCTTTAATTTATTTTTTTGATTTTAGTTGCAGTTAGTTTAACAGATAAAACGTTAAAATGGCATATAAAGACTTTTTTAATGTAAGTAGATGTGACTGAGGAGACAGAAGATAAATAAATATTTTATGGGATATATTAAGAGGTGGTATAATCTTCTCAAAAAAAATTTATAGGTAATCTTATGCAATGCCCATGTTCTTCTAATTTGCCATACGAGAAGTGTTGCAAGCCTTTTCATGAGGGGAAAATATGTGATAATGCTCTTCAGCTTATGAGATCTCGCTATAGTGGATATGCTCTGAATAAGGCTTCTTATATTATGGAAACTACTCATCCTGATAACCCTTCTTATGGTAGAGAGACAAAGCAGTGGGAAGAAGATATTAAAAGATTTGCAGAGAACACATCTTTTGAAAAGCTGGAAATTATCGATTTTTCAGATGGCGAGAAGATAGCGTACGTTACTTTTAAGGCTTATCTGAAACATCAAGGACAAGATGTATCTTTTACAGAGAAAAGCATGTTTGAAAAAGTAGATAATAAATGGCTTTATAAAAAGGGAGAAATAACGTCATAGAAAAAAACCTACTAAACGATTAGTTTAATAGGTTTTTTCTAATCAATAAAAGTATACTTAGATGGGTTAGAAACGTCTTCTAAATGGAGGACGACTTTTGTTGTTGCCGCCACCACGTCTTTCTTGTGAACGAGCTTCGTTAACAACTAGAGCTCTACCATCTATTTCTTTTCCATTCAATTCTTCAATAGCTTTTTCAGCTTCTTCATTTGATTTAAATTCAACAAAACCAAAGCCTCTCGATTTACCAGTTTCTCTGTCGAGAATGAGTTTGCAACTCAAGATTGATGTGTAAGATGTAAATAAACTTTTAAATTGTTCTTCTTCATAGTTGAAGGGCAAATTGCCTACGTAAAGTTTCATAATAAAAAATTTCCTTAAATTTCTTAGTTTTTCTTAATGGCTTTTCCTTCAGAAAGGCTTTTTGGACAAACTGAATGTAAAAGCAATTTCATAATAGTATAAAAGAGAAATGAATGGAAATAAAAAGAGAGAAATATTTTTCTTATATAAATATTTTTTTAATTTCCTTCAGAGTTATTTTGTCAGAAAAGCCATATCCTTTTATGGATAGGTGAGAAAAATGATCTATGATCTTAGAGATCAAATGATTTATCCCTGCATCATATGCCTAGAGAAATTATCCGGATCTAGCGCAGTTGCCACTATGAGCTATTGCTTCTTGAATCATTTTTTTTACATCTGCTCGTTTAATAGGTTTTTCCATATCATAATCAAATGGGTTAGGTTTGATGGTATGCTCTCCTGTAGTAAAAGAAGCAAGGAAAGGGGCTGCCAAACCATGCTTTTCTCGGAGTTCACTTGCAAGTTTTTCTCCTGTTTTCTTTGTTTGCGTATTAAAATCCAAAATAGCTACATGAACTTTCTCTGCTATAGTTAATATTTTTTCTTCTGCCCTCAATCCTTTAGGAATAAGTCTTGTGAAACAAAGCCCTGAAATAGCTCTTTCCGCTTCTTCTGTGCAATTTACTAGAACTAAATGATAATTACCTTTTCCAAGTAATATTGTAAGCTCTGCTTGCAGCATTCTTTCGGCTATTACGCGTATTGATAAAACGTCATCAGATAGAAGGACGACAATATGTCTACCTTCCAAATATGCTATTTCTTCTACATGGGTATCTGGAATTCTGTCTCTAATATTATCCCAATTAAATGCCGTTGGAGAAAGGTGCAAAGGAGTTGTATCTGCGCTTGTTAATGGAGTGCCATGAGCTGTTTCGACTTCAGGCAGTATCATAGGCGGAACCTGAGGTCCTTGATAATTATTTGGACTGACTTTAGGTGGCTTTTGCGTGCGCCACCAACAACAACTACAACAATTCATAAATATCTCCTCTAAAACATCCCGGAGGCATCATAAAGAAATATTCTTTTTAGGCGAGGAAAAAGAGTAAAATTATGAAAAGTATTTATTCATAATGTTCATGTCGAAATTTTTCTGCTCTTTCTAGGATTGAAGCGATTTCTCCAAGAGGTATAACTCTTGGAACATTACGTTCGTCAGGACAGTAAATGTCTAATCCAAGTGGCAAGAAGTTTGCTAAAGCCATAGCGCCATTTTCAGCACCTGTTAGAGTAGGGTTCTGTGTTTTTAAAGCCATTAAGCTGACAGGGAAGGCAGCGATATATAGAAGTTGTTGAAACAGTCTTATATGTTGAATCCAATTCCATCTTCTAATTTTTTTTCTTAAAGATCCTTTGTTATTACTAACAAGTTCTTGTATTCTTGCTAAAGATGCCTCTGGATCTTCTTCGGTTCTGATTCTTAAAACATTAACAAATAGTTCAAAAGCATCAAGAGCTACTTTTACACCAGCTTCAGCTTGGATTTCTCCTCTTTTTTCTAATAGTTTGTGTGCTATGATGAGCTCTCTTCGATTAGCCTCTTCATCCAAATTAAAGTCTCTAGCGAAAGGTAGAAACTTATTTTTCATTATGTTTAAGAATCTCATGTTTTCAGGAGAATAATTTTTATAGCCTACGCTTTTAAATGGTCCGATTTCAAAACCTGTGCTAAGCAGCTGATTTAATGCGGTACTTTCTTCTCTTGTAAGAGATCTTTGCGCTTTTCTAGCTTTCAGAGTTTGAATAAGTAGAGCTCTTAAAGCATCGTAATGATCTTGCTCTGTATATTCGCCTCTTAATATTCTTTCATAATAATCAACGTTAAACATGCCACCATCTTTTGGTGTTGTGCGAGTTACTCTTTCATCACGATAAAGATCTATAATTGCTTGAGCTTTCTCTTGGGGAGTTCCTTCTCTTTCACAAATTTCATTTATTTGTTTAGTTTTTAGCTTTTCTCCAATATCTACTCCGCACCATATTTTCCCTATCCTGTAGCTAACTTCAATAAATATTGGCAGAGTTAGAACTAAGAATAAAGTAGGCAATATCCATGGATTAGCAGCTAAAACTGCTGCTAGACCTGAAAGCCCAGCAATATAAGGAGAGATACTAACAAGAATCATGAAAATACCGACTCCTGCCATAAAAAGGCCGTCGATTATGAGACGCACGCCTAGCAGAAAGTCTTTATTTTCAAAGGCTTGAATAGCCCCTTTAATACAAATTCCACCTACAATAACGTTAATGGCTCCACCTACTATACCCAGCCCTAAAGAAATACCTGTTAATGCAGGGCAACCAATAGAAGGGGCAAAAGCTTGAGTTGTTTCTATCCCTAAAAAGCTCATATTGAAGATGTCACCTAAAATCAGGGTCCAGTCATCAAAAGTACGCCCTTTTTGGTCTTCTTTTCTGTATATTTGTTGACCTATACTAAGTGATCTTTCTGTGATAGCTTTAAAACGTTGAGCGGTTTTTACAGGCGCACGGTCATAGGCCCCATCAAAGACTCCTCTTTGATAAGGTTGTTGCTCTGCAAGTTGTAGTCTTTCTAGCTTATTAGCCATAAAAAAACCGCTTTTTTAGTGTTTGTATTTTAACTCACTAATATTATACCAAATTAATGAATATAAATAAACAAAACTAATTCGATAAAATAAAATTAATTTATAATAATTAAAATTTTAATTTACTTATAATAATGTAAAAAATTTTTTTGAATTTATTTACCCTAATTGACTCGGAATAGGAAGGGGTTTGGGACAAAACTTTCTGTTAATAAAAACACCTTCTTGTGTGTCGCCATTTACAAATGTGAATTTTGCATTTCCTTCAGGGGTGCCGTTTTTGTAAGTAGCTTCGAATTTGATAATCCTCCTAGAAGAGACACTATTTATATAATTAATCTCATTAAAAAAAAGGACAGTTGTAGGTCCATGAATATAACCATTAGAAAAAGAGCCGATATATTTTTTGCCTGTTAACAAGGTAAACGTCCCATTTTTGCCATGTGGAAGGCCATTTGAAACAGGGCCTACATAAGTGCTTCCATTATTGTAAAAAAAAGTGCCTTCTCCATGTGGCTGTCCTAAAAAGAAATCGCCTATAAATATGGTGCCATTTTGGTATATTATTTTACCTTTTCCATGCCTTAAGCCATGAAAAAAATCTCCATCATATTTCGAGTTTTCTTGCGTGTCAATTAGACCTCCTTTTTCAAAGCCTCTATTAGGATCGTAAGTGCTGGAATTAGGATTTCTATGATCAACTATAACAGCAAAACATCGATAAATTCGGGGGTCTGGAATAGGAGGTAGCAAAAAATATAAAGAGGATAAATTGCCATGTTTTGGAGTTATCGAAGGAGATAGGACAGAGTCCGCAGCTTCTTGTGTACTTGTTGCAAGTTGTTTAAAAGCTGATCTAGGAGATGATTGTAAATCATCTGGGAAAAAAACTTCTTTGGAACTTATAGAACAAGTCGGAGTAGACATAAATATTTCTCTTCTAAAAAAACAGAAAAAAAATAAACCAGTTTTAGATTTTTAGTGAAGAATTTTCGATAAAATTGCATCTATCAAAATCTTAAAAGATTTTAGTTGCATACTTTTCTTTTAAAAAAATACTTATTAATAATATAAGTTGGAAAGAAGCAACCATGTTTTGCTTGGACTATTTATTTATATAAATGAAGGAAGATATTCGATGAAAATTATAAAGCATTTTTTGTTATTCGGAGCTGTAATTTTTTCTATTAATTTTTTATTTGCGGCTGATGAAGTTTCTATGAGACCTTGGAGAGGAACCTCTAATGAATTTGGTCTTCACCTTGATGATCCAATTTTAAAGGCAATCGTATTAGTCGGAAATGAAAAGGATTTTTCGAAGGTTAAGAAAAATGAGATAAAGGGTGTTGTTGTTTACAATTTAGATATTCCATCTGGTGAAGGAAATTTAAAAGCTGTATTAAAGCCTTATCTTCATTCCACACCGCTTCGAAAAGAATCGATCGATAAGATCAAGCATACAATCATTGAGTATTTTCAAGACAAAGGTAGGCCAATAGTTGCAGTATATACTCCCTCGCAAGACATATCTTCCGGAATATTAAAATTTGTAGTCTTAGAGGCAAGACTTGGAAAAGTATACTGTACAGGAAATAAATGGTTTAAAAGCAAAGAGTTGATTGGGGATATACGAATAAAAAAAGGCGATGTTATTCGTTCAGAAGTTTTAACCAAAGATCTATATTGGCTGAATAGAAATCCATTTAGAACAGTGCAAGCTATTTATACTCCTGGCGTAAAAGAAGGAACAACGGATATCGAACTATTAGTTTCTGACAGGATACCTTTTAGATTGTATACGGGTGGTGACAATACCGGAACTGATATCACAGATGAGTATCGATTATTTGGAGGCTTAAACGTTGGAAGTATTTTTGGATCTAACAAAACTTTTTCTTATCAGTTCATTACATCGCCTCATTACAAACAGTTTTATGCGCATACTGCTCATTTCACGTGGCCACTTTTTTGGAGACATATTTTAGTTGTTTATGGTGGTTATTCTCATGTGAATGATTATTATGAAATTGTAGAAGCTGAAGAAAAGTTTCATATCAAAGGGATTAGTAAGCAAGTAAGCGTTCGCTATGAAATTCCTTTTGGTGCAAGAGGAGTTCTTCTTCAAGAAGTGGCACTTGGATTTGATTTCAAAAGAACAAATAATACATTGGAATACGGCGGCCTTCCACTTGAAGGAAAATATGTGAATCTTTCTCAATTCATGGCGTCTTATAATTTAGGTTGGAGAACAAAAAGATTAACGCTTTCATTTCACATAGAAGGATTTGTTTCACCTGGAAGGATGTTTTCAGATCAGGAAAATTTAGATTTTCAAACACTTCGTCCTAATGCAAGAAATCAATATTTTTATACCCGTGCATCTGGCTCTCTTTTATGGGAAATCTTTTATGGATTCCATATAGATAATTATCTTAGAGGTCAATATGCAACGGAGAATCTTTTGCCATCAGAAGAATATGGTCTTGGTGGTTATGACACAGTTAGGGGTTATCAAGAAAGAATTGTCAATGTAGATAATACTTTTATTTACAACTTAGAATTTAAAACTCCAAAGGTACAACCATTAAAATGGCAAACGAATGGAAGAATGGAAGATAGCTTAGAGTTTTTAGCCTTCTTAGATTTAGCGTGGGGTGATAAGCATAAACCGATTGAAGCTGAGGTAAATGATCGTTTCCTTTTAGGAGTAGGACCTGGTATTCGCTATTCCATTATTCCATATCTAACATTTAGATGTGATTGGGGATTTAGGCTTAGAGATCTTAGTAAAACGGGTCTTGAAATGCCTCATAATAGAGGACATTTTTCAATAATTTTAGGATTTTAAGGAGAATTAAAAATGAAAATAAATTGGAAACGAATTCTCTTTATATTTCCAGTTTTAGCAATAAGTTCTCTTCTTGCTAATCCCTCGGGATCTAAGGTGATTTCTGGAAATGTTTCTATTGCAGCCAATAATAAAGATCTTTTCATTAATGCTAGTGACAAATCGATTATTCATTGGCAAGATTTTTCCATTAAGGCAGGGGAGATAACTAAATTTGTTCAGCCATCTACAAAAGCTACGGTTTTGAATAGAGTAGTTGGTAATAACTTTTCTAAAATTATGGGAAAATTAGAATCCAATGGTCATGTTTTTCTTATTAATCCAAGTGGAATCATTGTAAAAAAAGATGCCATCATTGATACAGCAGCTTTTACAGCTTCAACTCTTAATCTTTCTGACGAAGATTTTTTAAGGAACACGCATCTTCTTTTTGAAGGACTTTCTGAAAGTGCTATTGTAAATTTTGGAACTATTAATGCCTGGGATGGCGATGTAACACTCCTCGGATATAAAATTGAAAATTATGGTGATATTAATAGCCCAAAAGGAACTATCGCTCTTGGCATGGGACAAAATATTCTTCTAAGGCCAAAAAAAGAAGAGAAAATATTAATTAAGCCTTCTTTAGCTTCAGAGGGAGAAGAAGAAAATTTTGGTCTGTTAAATGAAGGCAAAATCTCTGCTCTTCAAGTAGAGCTTAAAGCGGATGGCAACCCATATTCTTATGCCATCAAACATAAAGGTAATATCCACTCTTACGGAATAGAAAAAAGAAATGGAAAAGTATTGATTCTTGCTGAAGAAGGAAGGGTTGAAACATCAGGAGAGATTATTTCTAAAAATGAGAACGGAACGGGAGGACAAGTAAGAATATTTGCAAAAGAAGTAGGTCTTGTTGATCAAGCAAAAATAGATGTTTCGGCAGATAAAGGAGAGGGTATTGTTTTAATTGGCGGTGATTACAAAGGAAAAAATCCCAATATATATAATGCAAAAGTTCTGTATGTCTCTCCAGATAGTATCGTTGATGCGAGTGCTTTAAAAGACGGAAACGGTGGAAAAATTATTTTTTGGTCAGATGAAACGACAAGGTTTTATGGGAAAGCATTTGCAAAAGGAGGCGAAATATCAGGAGAAGGAGGTTTCGTTGAAACTTCATCTTTAGGATTTTTAGATCCGAAAGGTTTAGTAGATACAACTTCAAAGAATGGCGATACTGGTATATGGCTGTTAGACCCTTCTGATATTACCATTTCAGGAGGAGCTTCTGCTCCTGTATATGTTGGTAATCCTAATTATCCAGATTATATACCAGCAGTATCACCAGCAACACTAAATAACGTAGACCTGCAAAACGGACTTGGTTCTAATAATGTAATTGTTGATAGTTCGGGAGCTGGTGGTGGAGTCGGAAATATAACTGTTAGCGCTAATGTTGTATGGAATAGTGCGTATTCTCTAACTCTTGATGCAGTTAATAATATAATTGTTAATAGAGGAATTAGAAATGATGGAACTGGTGAAATAAATCTTATCGCTACAAATGGGCACATTACAATAGGTGGAGTAGCGACTGAAGCTTATCTTTATCAACATACTTCTGGCAATATAAACATAACTACATTAAATGCGGCTAATGGATATGTGGAAATACTTGGATCAACAACAAATTTGCTTAGAACATATGTTCAAGCTAATTCCGGTGATGTGACTTGTAGTATAGCTAGTTATCTTTCTATGCTTGCAGGAACACAAAATCAGAATCGTGCGGAAATGCATGGTTCAAATATTGATCTTGATATAGGCACAGATTTAACAGTTAGGGGAGGTATTGGAGGAGCTTCTCAAGCGGCTTATGGATGGATTAATGCTTCAAATCAATTAACCATAGATGCTGGAGGTGTGATCACATTTACCGGAGGAAATGGTATTAGCGATAATCAAGTAATAATAAGAGGAGACTCTGTTGTTATAGGAGCGACAACGCCTCCGGAACAATTAATTATAGAAGCAGGAACAACGTCGGACGCTTATATTAACGCAAGTTTTTTAGCAAATAATAGTTCTATTACTCTTGCTACAGGAGTTTCTCCAATAGGAACTCTCAAACTAGACGCAACAACTGGAGGAGCTTCTACAAAGGCTTATATAGTATCAAATGGATATTTAACTTTAGACGCTAGTTCTTTGGAGATATATGGAGGAGATGCAGCTGGAGGAGACAATCAAGCATACATAGATACTTTCTATGGTCTAACTTATGATGTAGCAGCGGCAAATAAAGGAAACGTTATTCTTCAAGGTGGCACAAATAATGCAACAAATACAGCGTATATAGAGACTACTAATGCAGGGCTTACTATTAATATTCATAATGGAACATCAACAGCCAACATACTTTTGGATACCACGGGAAAAGATGCTCCAGCATATATGACAGGGATAAATGCTTCGTTGACTTGTGATAATTTGAATATTACTGCTGGAGGAGCTTCAGCTTATATTGAACTACTTAGTTGGATGGCTCATACAATAACTTGTCCTGTAGATGTTACTTTGCAAGGGGGAACAACTGATAATGCTCATGCGGAAATTTTTGTTAATAATGTAGCACCTTCGCCTGTTTCATCATTAACTATGAACATAACAGGAAACCTTGGATTAACTGGTGGAACTTTTGGCTCTATTCTTGCAAATCGTCCTAATGCTGTTATCCGAAGTGGTTTAGTAGATGTCGATATAAATGTAGGAGGCAATCTTACTCTTCAAGGATCCAATGTTATTAATGGAGGTGCTGCTTATTTTGACATAAATAATACTGGAGCTGCTGCAGCAACTGTTAGCGCGAATACGATGACGCTTACTGCAGGTACATCTACGGCAGGAGGTGCTTATGCTCGCATGTTGGCATCTGGAGATTTAAGTTTAGAAACTACATTAGGATTAGATCTTGTAGGGACAACTGGTGCTGATAGAACTTATATAGAAGCTGATAACATAAACATTTTGCAAGCAGGTAATATTACAATTACAGCAGTTGAGACAGATACTTATATGAAAGGGATAGATTCTGTCACAATAGGATCAATAACTCCAGCAACTTCATTAACGATACAAGGTGGATCAGCTGCAGGCGGTGGAGCTCCAGCTTATATAAGATCTGATACGACAGATGTTCTCATTAGGACCGCAGGTAATGTTTCTATTCTTGGCGGAACGAATAATACGAGTAATTATGCTGAGATAGATTGTGTGGGAGAGTTTCGACCTATAGGTGGAGGTATTGGTGGAACGTTATTTTTAACAGGTAATATTGGATATGCACAAATTACTACAGGAAGTACTTGTAATGTAACTGCAGCTGCGGTTGATATGCAGGCAGGTTCAAACGCAGGTGCCTATTCGGCAATTACTCCGTCATCTGGTAATCCCAATTGTTCGATTACAACTACTGGCAATGTGGATTTAAAAGCAGGAACAAATAATGCAGATGCCTATATCGACAAATATACCGTTACTAATTTTAACATTGGAGGAGATCTTGCCCTTCAAAGTCAAAACGTAGGAACGGGTAAATCTTATATGAATATACAAGATGTTACAGGTACTATTTCGGCAAATAACATAAAGGTCTATGCAGGAAACAATGCAGGAGCTGGTTGTGATGCCTATATTATATCTGCTAACAACTTAAGTTTAACAACCACAGGCGGAGGGTTTTTATATGTTACGGCTGGCAGTGGAGACATAGCTAATGAAGCACGTTTAGAAGGAGCTCCTATTACATTAAATGTTGGAGGAGACGTTCAAATAAGTGGGATATTGGCACCTGCGTATTTTCATTCTGGAGCTGGTGGAATAAGTATTACTACTGGTGGTAATCTTGATATTGATGGAGGAAATAATACTGCAGGCTATGCTGAAATTACATCAATAGCAGGCTTACAGCCGATTACTTTAAATATTGGAACTCATTTAAAAATCATAGCTGGAGATACAGCAGGTGATCCATATGCCGCGATTTATGGATATAATGATGCTGATATTACAATAGTAGGAGATTTATTAATTCAAGCAGCTCTTGCCACTAGTAGTGCTAAAGCGTATATGACATTGGATAATTTAGCTGGTGGTACTAATTTCGTTACTGATTCTGTAACAATATTAGGAGGTAATTCTGCTAGTTCAGGAGCAACGGCTCTTTTGCAAATTATCAGTGGGGATTTAAGATTAGAAGCGCCAGCAGGAGTAATTATAACTGGAGGAACAGGTCATAATACTAATCAAGCAGGAATTGAATCCTCTCAGAAAATTACTTTAGATCCTGTTGGTAATATAACAATGCAAGCCAATCTAGCAAGATCTTACATTGAATGTGGAGATGCTGTTGCAGGTGGTGGAGTGACGATTAATTCTTCTCCTGGAATTATTCAATTAACGGGAGGAACAGCAGATAATGCTCATGCTGAAATATACGCATTACCTGGAACAGGACCTGATCTAGAAATTACTGCTTTAGGAGCTCTGACATTAACAGCTGGAACGAATGGATCTTTAGGAAGTCGTCCTGACGCTAAAATTTATAATTTTGGAAATACAAACACAACTCTGGCTGCATGTATTCTTCAGGGCAGTAATACGAACAATGGCGGTGCTGCTTATATAGAAATCGGTGAAACAACAGGTGGTAATAGATTTTTTGTTGAAGGAGCTTTCAGGATCTTTGGAGGTCAGTCTAACGTTTCAGGAGCTCATGCTTATTTAAAAGCAACAACGGGTGATCTGCACATAGAACAATTGGGAGGTACTGAATTAAGAGTAGAAGCAGCGCCTACTTTAGGACATATAGATAATTATGCTTCAATAGAAACAGGAGCGAATGATCTTTATGTAGAAGTATCAGGTGATATTACCGTTAAAGCTTACGAAGTAGCAAGAGCGTTTATTTCAGGAGAAAATATCTATATTGGCAATACTACTTCTGTTATTAGCTTGACAGTACAAGGTGGAGATAATGCTGCAGGTACTGCGAATGCAGCGATTAATGCTAATACAAATTTTGAAGTGGCTGCTACAGGTAGTGTAAGTATTTTAGGAGGAGATGCACATCAAGGTAATTATGCTAGGGTCTTGTGTTCAACTGGCTCATTTAGAACAAGAACAGGTTCAGGTATTGGTATAGGGCTAAATATTACAGGAGGAGATACGGCTCCTGCATACATTGAGACAGCAACAGAATTTAATGTAACGTCTGCAAATGTAACATTAACAAGTGGAGCAGCCTCCACTGCAACGGCACGTATTTATGCGTCAGGAGGTTTTCCTGATTGCGTTATTAATGCAACAGGAGATGTCACATTAGATGCTTCAACTCATTTCGCGGATGTGATTATTGAGGATTATACCATTTCCAATTGGCTCATTGGTGGGACTTTATTGCTTCACGCAAGTGATAATGCTGCTGCCAATGCTTATATTGACGTAGCAGACGTTACAGGATGGATTAGAACAGGTGCTACAACTATTCAGGGAGGTGCTTTTGCTGGCGGTGGTACAGAAGCGAAAATTATTTCATCAAATGAAATAAAGCTTTGGATAGACACGAACGATCTTACTATTAATGGTGGAACAAATATTTTTTCAAATGATGCTTTTATTCATCCTCAAGACAAACTTACAGTGTTGGCAAGTAGAGATATTATTATTCAAGCAGAAGAGAGTCCAGCAACTTTGCGATGTGGAACAAATGGAGCTGACATTACATGCAGTAGAGATATGTTAATTACTGGTGGTGTTGCAAATGGTTGGGCTGGTCTTGCATCTTGGGCAGGATGGCAACCTCTTACATTAAATGTTACAGGAAATGTGACTTTAACTGGTGGAACAGGAGTTCCAGGAAATGCTCCTAATGCAACTATTTCAGGTTTTACTAGTGCCTCTGTTACGGTTGGGGGAGAAATTAAACTTGAAGCCAGTCCTGTTTCGAGTAATGGAAGAGCTTATATTTCATTGCAGAATCATCTAGCAAATATTTCTTGCGATAGATTGACGATTTTAGGATGCGTAGCTCCAGGAACAACGACAGGTTTCGCATATTTTGAGATTTCAGCGGGCAGTCTGAGTTTAGAAGCTCCCAATGGTATTACAATAACAGGCGGCACGAGTGATGTTACAAATTATGCAAGATTAACAGCTGATGGTGATATGACTATAGGTCCTCTTGGCTCTCCAGTAGGCTCTATAAGTTTAACAGGTCAAATTGGGCCTGCTGATATTCTAGCAGGTGGCAGTGCTACGGCTGTTGCAATAAGATCTTCTGGGGATGTTACTCTTACTGGTGGTACTTCTACAGATGCGCATGCAAGAATATATGAATCAGCTACGAATCCAACTTTGCTTATGGATGTCGCTGGTAATTTGACTTTACAAGGTGGAGCTGGTGCGGGCATTTTTCCTAATGCATACATTGAAGAATTTGGTAGTTCAACAATTGATGTAACCGGAAATATGAGTCTCTTAGCTAATAATGGTGTAAACGGAGGAGCTGCTTATGTTCATATTAATGCTACGGGATTAATAGGAGCTGTCAATGCTGATTCTCTCACAATTACAGGATCAGATACTGCTACGAATGGAGGCTATGCCCGTATTAGATCTATAAACTCAGATCTTGAAATGACAATAGGAGCAGGAGGTCTTAACATGGCTACTTCTGCTAGCAATTTGGCGCATGCTGATAATAAAGCCAGCATTGAAGTATTAGCAGGTAATAATTTAGATATCAGAGAATGTTCAGGTCCGTTAATTCTTGTTGCTCCTGGAAATGCTGCTGGTGGTGGCGCCGAAACATTTATATCAGCGAATGATATTAGTATTGGATCAAACGCCGCCATTGCATCTTTGCAAATCACAGCAGGAGTTGATTCTAATGGAGAATCAAAAGCTCATATTACAGCAACTGATGATGTTACTTTATTCGCTTCTGGGGCTCTTTCTATAACTGGTGGCGCAAATAATGCTACAAATTATGCTGAGATTAATTGTGGAGATTCTTTTTTGTCTGGTGGAGTGGGAGATGTAACAATTACAGGTGGAGCATTAGGTTATGCGCAAATAACAACAATAGGTTCCTTTGAGATGACAGCTGATAGTATTCAATTGAATGGAGGTAGTAATAGCGCTGCATACGCTAGAATCTATGCTCCTGGTGCTGTTTATCCAAATTGTTTTATTAATACAACAATTGGAAATTTTGAAATAAATGGAGGCTCTAATAATGGGGATGCTTATCTATCGGGATATACGGTTGTAAATTTTATCATTTCTCAAGATTTGATACTGCAAGGTAATAATCTTACTTCTGGTGCTGCATATATTCAGGTGGACGATGTTGCAGGAACTATATCAGCAAGACAAATAGAGTTAAATGGAGGAAATGTTGCTGCAGCTGGATCTCATGTATACATTAATTCTACAAACAATTTATCACTTGTAACGACTTCTGG
>Ga0180433_10002988_pt1 | contig 25386 bp, 21 predicted proteins | sample SS_ome_8_FD_132980 | JGI IMG/M metagenome (GOLD analysis project Ga0180433, IMG submission 132980) | Hypersaline lake sediment archaeal communities from the Salton Sea, California, USA - SS_1_D_1 metaG | ecosystem: Environmental > Aquatic > Non-marine Saline and Alkaline > Hypersaline >... | reverse complement strand
ACGGCAGGCGTTTCTATCAGGTTGCGCTGGCGCCGATGGCCCGCAAAATGTGGGGTGTGGAACCGCCGGCTCTGTCTGAGGACCTGGACGACGAACGGGTCATGTGGAGCGGGCGCGGGTTTCGGCGAGTCCGGCAGACCTCGTACTACCCGCAGGGATGTTCCGGCGATATCTGGGATAACGGTGTCGCGCAACTGCGAGCGTCCGGTGTGAGTGTGATGGTGAATGCGAGACCGGTGTCGGTGCGTATTGAGGGGGATCGGATTGCATCGGTCACTGTCCGAACCGATGAGCGAGATCTGGAGTTGAGGCCCGAGTATGTAGTGTCAACCATTCCGTTGCATGATCTGCTCTCTGTGCTCGAACCGCGCGCGTCTGGAATGACGCGCCGTGCCCTCGAAAGAATTCTCTACCGGGCGCTCGTAATCGTCTATGTTGTGTTTCGGTCACCGAAGATGTCACCGTTCCACTACAGCTATTTTCCGGAACCGGATTATGCGTTCCACCGTCTGTTTGAGCAGAAGAATTTTACGGACCGCGCTGAGAACGGGGAGCATACCGTCATCGGGGCGGAACTCTCGTGTTTCACGGATGACGAGATATGGAACGCTCCCGATGAGGAGTTGCTCGAAAAGGTTGTGTCGGGCTTGGAGCGCGCGCAATTAGCCGCCGGGAACGATATCGCTGCAAGCACCACTGCGCGCGAATCGCACGCGTATCCGATGTACACATGGAATTACAGAGGTGCACTCGAGACGATCCTTGATGAACTCGGGCGAATTGAGAATCTGCTGCTGAACGGGCGACACGGCTTATTCAAGTTGAACAACGTCCACCATTGCGTCGAGATGGGACTGGCCGCCGCTGACCATATCGCGAGGGAGCGGCCGCGCGAGAGCTGGCAGGCGTCAATACGAGGGTTTAAGAGGTTTCGAGTGTCTGATTATTGATGCTCGGGGCCCGAATGAAGCGCGTTTGCATGTGGGACAGCCGTAGCGGCAAGGTCTGGTAGGTGAGTATGTGAGGGCTGGACGCCTTCAGGAACGCCTGCGAGGGCCGGACGGGATCAAAGGAAATGGTTCTCTCTTTCCTATAGGCGGGTCGATAGATGGCAAACTCACCTCTTGGAGACAAGGATCGGGATGAAAGTCTTATCCCGCCGCTCAAATTCGGCAAAAAGGTTCTGGAAGACTATGGCCATGAATTTCAAAACGCCCTCGTCGTCACAATGGATATGCCGTGGAGTGTTGCAAGACGGCGGCTTGGGATCCAGACAGCACGATCGTTGATGGTCGAGAGCATGGAACGCGAGACGGTCGAATCGGTCGAGCGCGGTCTGCCCGCGATCGATACCGTTGTAGGGTTGGGGGGTGGGACGGCACTCGACATGGCGAAGTACGTCGCGTGGAAACGGCGAGCACGGCTTATCCTAATTCCGTCGATAATGTCCGTGGACGCCTGCGTCACCCGGTCAATCGCGATTCGCGACGGCAGGCGCGTCCGCTACGTCGGCGATGTCAGACCCGAAGTGGTGGTTGTCGATTACGATCTTATACGCACCGCTCCAGCGCATCTGAATAGAGCGGGAGCAGGCGACATACTCTCCATACACACGGCGCTTTTCGATTGGGAGCTTGCTCGCTCGGAACAGGACGAGCGGTACGATCCGGCCATAGCCGACAGCGCGCGTCAGGCTCTCCAGAAGCTGCTGAATGGGTGGCGTGAGATACGGGACGTGTGGGACGATGGAATACGGCTGCTTGCGGAGCTGTTCGCAGACGTGAACGAGCTCTGTTTCCGGTTCGGTAACAGCCGGCCTGAGGAAGGGTCGGAACATTTCTGGGCGTACAATGTGGAGTACCTCACGGGCAGACAGTTCATCCACGGCGAGCTGGTAAGCCTCGCCGTTGTGCTCATGGCGGAGCTGCAGAACAACAGCCCGGATACCGTGCAGGAGTTTCTCGACAGAGCGGAAGTGCGGTACCGACCTAACGATCTCCATCTGTCGAAAGACGAGATCGCGCACAGCCTCCTCAATCTCAAAGACTATGTGCGCAACGAGCAGCACATGTTCAGCATCATAGACACCGCCACGATAGATTCCGAGTTCATAGAAAAGGTCCACCGTCGCCTCTTCGACTGATGTCGCGCCCGACAAGTTTTGCGTTGACTATTCGAGACAGCAGGGGTAGTATCTGATCTGTCGGGGTCAAGTACTGTTCTCTCTATTGGAACCTGTCGCGGGGACCTCGTGCTCGACGAGCGGGAGCCGGGGCGGCGAATGTGCTCGGGTACGCGTCTTCAGATATGTTGGGTTTGTGAGCGTCGGGATTGGACGTTACCAGCAGGTGACGGGATGGCGGACGAGCGCGTTGAAAGGGGACAGTTATGAAGCTCTTTCCGGTAAGCAACCACACCACAAGCCAGCGCCGCCGGCGGCGACTCGTACTCTTCTGTATAGCATGTTGTGCAGCGGCCGGTGTGTGTGCGCCCGGCGCGACCGCGCAGAACGAGTGCGAGCTGATCTGGTCAAGCTACGTCGGTGGTGGTGCGGTGGATTACGGCTCACGGGTGGCTGCGGACGCGTGGGGCAACGTGTACGTGACTGGTGCGACGGAGTCTACCGACTTCCCGGTCCAGGCAGCCTATGACGCAGAGTATAATGGTGGCGTCAACGACGCGTACGTTATGAAGTTCTCCTATGCCGGGTCGCTCGTGTGGTCCACCTATCTAGGCGGCAGCGGCCAAGAACACGGGTACGGGATTGCGGTAGATGGTTCAGGGACCGTCTACGTCACCGGGCACACGAATTCCATTGACTTTCCCGTTACGGAGGGTTGTGCACACTCTTCGAATAGCGGAGGATGGGACGTGTTCGTGGCCAGGTTCGGTGCCGGCGGAACACCGATGTGGGTCACCTATCTTGGCGGAGGTCTCGAGGATCGAGCCTATGGTGTTGCGGTAAATCAATCAGGCGAGGTCTATGTCGGCGGGTACACGAACTCCAGTAACTTTCCGAGATTCGGGACTTTCAGTATGGCGTATAGCGCCGAGAATGATGCGTTTGTGACGAAGTTCAGCCCTGAAGGCGAGGTGGTCTGGTCAACGTGTCTTGGAGGAAGCTTGATCGACCGATGCTTGGGGATCGCGACCGGTGCCGGCCAGCTGTGCGTGACGGGGCGCACCACGTCGGAAGACTTCCCGACGACGGAAGAGGGATATGACAGTAATTTCAACGGTGGTAGCGACGTGTTCGTGGCAAGTTTCAGTGGTGAAGGGGAGCTGCTGTGGTCCACCTATCTAGGTGCCGACCTGGACGAGGAGGGGTACGGTATTGTGGTCGAATCCGCGGGCGGTACTTATGTCACGGGTATGACAAGCTCCACTGATTTTCCTACGACTCCAGGTGCGTATGACGATGCTTACAACGGCTCCTGGGATGGGTTCGTGACGAAGTTCGACACTGAAGGCGCTCTCGTCTGGTCTACATTTCTCGGCGGAACCGGTTTGGACGGCGGGCAGGCGGTCACTGCGGATGGTGCGGGCGATGTATGCGTCACGGGGTACACCGAATCGCCCGACTTCCCAGCGACAGGCGGTTTCGACACGACTCACAACGGCGATAGAGACGTTTTCGTCAACAAGTTGAATGGTGACGGCAGCCTCCGCTGGTCGACCTATTTGGGCGGAAGCGGCTCGGATGAACCGTTCGGTATCGCAGCGGCTGGCGCACACCACGTCTACGTCGCCGGCATGACGCAGTCGGTCGATTTCCCGATGTGGGGCGGCTTTGACACGGAATACCACGGTAACGCAGATGGCTTTGTGACCAAGATAGGCAATCCCGATGCCGGCACGGTCGCGGTTCTCACGCCGGTCGGGCTGGTAGTCCTGAGCATTGTGCTGGCTGCCAGCGCACGGCGAGTGCGGAAACGGCCGCAGATGCCGTGTCGGCCGCATTAGGCTTTCTCACATCCGAGATGGTGTGTCCGTGACCGGAACGTGTCGTCTGGCGAAACGGGCCGGCTGCAGATTTTCGTTGACAACAGCGATGTTGTGTGCTATTTTATTCTGCATTGGTGAGCAGTAACGTTGAGGGGGTGTAGATTCAATTGGGAGGAGGAACAATATGGCGAAAGCGATGACGAAGACGGCGATCGTCTCCCACCTGGCTGACAAGGCCGATATCACCAAGAAGCAGGCCAACACCGTGCTGGAAAGCCTGGTGGCACTCGCCTACAAAGAGGCCAAGAAAGGATTCACGATTCCGGGGCTTGGCAAGCTCGTCGTGGTGCAGCGTAAAGCCCGGATGGGCCGCAATCCGCAGACCGGCGAAGCGATCAAGATCCCGGCCAAACGTGCGCTGAAATTCCGTATCGCCAAAGCGGCAAAGGATTCGGTTCTCGGAAAGAAGTAACAGTCTGAGGACAGTTTTCCGTGTAATCCAGCCGGTGAGCAACGGGTAGTACCTAGTTCGCCGGCTGGATTTGTTTTTGTCAGGAGGGCGTTTTCCGCATGTAACGATGATCCTGGATGGATGGTGTAGACTGGATGCTCGGCTCCTGGAAACGGGCTTATGCGGTGAGGACGACCCGCCACCGCGCCATATAAGGTGACGGCATGGTGTGGCGCGTCGGCACGTCTAATCCCAGAAGTATCGTTTCAAGAGGGTAAAAGCTATTGCCGCGATCACCACGCAGAAGATGAGTCTGAGCACAACGCTGCGCAGGTCCGATGTCATCCTCTGACGGCTTTCGTCGAGATTCTGACGGAAGTCGTCGTCTTTTTTCTCCAACTGTCGCTGCTCCTGTCGGAGCTTTTCTATCTCCGCCTGGAGCGGTGCGCGTTGCTTCATTTTGGCGGCCTGTTCAGCTTCTCGCTGTTGATCACGGTCGGCTTTGACCTCTTTGGTAACCCACTCGTCGCCGTCCTTCACGAGCCCTTGCGCGCGTTTTTGCTCCTCTATCCGTCGCTCGCGTTCCTCGGGGCTTTCCCTGAAGACCCGCCGAATTTGATCGGCGGGTATGGTAACGTATGCTGTTCCTCCTTCCATTTCCAGCTTGAGTTTAATCCCGTCGTCGTTTTCCTCGACGATCTCGCCCTCGTGAGATCTGCCGTCTTTCAGTCTTACGATGTCGGCGCGAGCTGGTATGCACAAGAACGCAATTATGGAGAAAAGCAAGAGAACCAAGTATGTTCGTTTCACGAGCCTCACCCCCCTGTGGTCGGACGATACTGCCATAGCCCCCCGTGTTTTCCGGCGAGCCCCCTATCGCTGATACGTTTCGTTCATACTGCCCGTGCGGTATCCCTCGAGATCGAGAGTTACATAGGCGTATCCCGCCTTCTTCACGGCACGGACGATCTGCGCGGCGAACCGTTCGTCGTGAAACCTCGCCATCTCTTCCGGCGCAACTTCAATGCGTGCGACCGGGCCATGGTGTCGCACCCGAAACTGGCGAAATCCCGCGTCGCGCAGAACGTCCTCCGCCTGGGCGACCTGCCTCAGTTTCTCTTCCGTGATAGAGTTCCCGTACGGAAACCGCGACGCCAGACACGCGAACGATCCCTTGTCCCAGGTGGTCAGCCCGATCTCTCTCGACAAAGCCCGTATGTCGTCCTTGGTAAGACCGGCCTCGAGAAGAGGACTGCGTATGCCGAGTTCCGCGGCAGCTTTCCGTCCCGGCCTGTGGTCGTGCGCGTCGTCTGCGTTTGTCCCGTCAGCGACCGCGTGGTAGCCTTTCTGGTGCGCGACATCGAGCAGCTTGCTGAACAGCTCTTTCTTGCAGTAGTAGCACCGGTTGGGAGGGTTCTGCGCGAACTGTTCGATCTGAAGTTCGTCGCTGTCGATCTCGTCGTGCGGTACGCCGAACGATCTCGCTATCCTGCGGGCTTCCTCCAGCTCACTGGTTGGATACGTGGCGGACCGCGCAGTAACCGCCAGAACGTTTTCCGTCCCCAGCACGTCGGCAGCCGTCTTGAGCAGAAACGTGCTGTCCACACCTCCCGAGAAGGCGATCACCACTTTGCTGAGGTCACGGAGTACCTGCTCCAATTCCAATCTCTTTTCAGAGAGATCCATGCGAAACTCCGGAACAAACTGTGACAGAACATCGCAAAAATTGCTTGTGACGCGGTCGCATGTCAATTCTAACAAAAGGACGATGCCAATATCAAACGAGGTCAGGTGGTCGAAACCAAAGATCCGCGCGTAAACGTCGGCGGGAGATGGAGCGGCACGATCGGACGAAGCGTTCTGCTGGTACACCCTCGTTCGGCGTAAGTCAGAAGTTGATCTCGCGTGCGGAGCGTACTATACTCGCGGTTGAGTGTGTATTCGTGACCAGATTCGGACGTGATCCACCAATGGAACCGTTAGCCAACAAGATTGCGGTGCTCGGCGCCGGCAGTTGGGGAATGGCGCTGGCGCACCTGTTCTCCACCGCAGGGAAATCGGTGCGGTTATGGGAGTATCAGCCGGACCGAGCGGCGATGCTGGTGAGGGAACGTCGCGACGATGCGTTCCTGCCGGGGCTGGTACTTTCGCCTGACATTCGGATAACCAGCGACCTGCAGACGGCGGTTGGAGATGCCGAGCTTGTTGCGCTCGTCGTCCCGTCGCACGCGATGCGAGAAGTGTGCAAGAAGCTCGGCGCGGTTCGACCTGATCGAATCACCCTGGTGAGTATGACCAAAGGGTTGGAGAATGAGACGTTGATGCGGATGTCCCAGGTTATCATGGACACAGTTGATGCGGACCTTAGCACCCGTCTGGCTGTGCTTTCCGGTCCGAGCCACGCTGAGGAGGTGAGCGTCGGTCTGCCGACGACCGTTGTTGCAGCGTCGAACGAGCCGTACGTTGCGCGGTACGTGCAGCGAAGCCTCATGACCGGGACGTTTCGTATCTATACCAACCCCGACGTGACCGGTGTGGAAATGGGAGGCGCGTTGAAGAACGTTATTGCGATCGCGGCGGGCGTGTGCGACGGTCTTGGGTTCGGAGATAACACAAAAGCGGCGCTCTTGACCCGTGGTCTGGCTGAGATCAGCAGGTTGGGTGTCGCCATGGGAGCGAACCCGCTCACTTTCGCGGGGCTGTCCGGGATGGGCGACCTCATTGCGACGTGTACCAGCCGTCACAGCCGGAACAGGAATCTCGGCGAACGGATAGGGAAAGGCGCGACGTTCGAAGAGGCTATGCAGCACACCGTGATGGTCGCTGAAGGTGTCAAGACCGCCAGTGCAGCTCATACCTTGGCGCAGCGGGTCGGCATCGAGATGCCTATCACCGAGCAAGTACGGGCGGTGTTATTCGAAGGGGAGGATCCGCAAGCCGCCGTTGCCGCACTGATGGAGCGAAGCGCCCGATCGGAGCTGGAGGCTGATTTTCTTTCGCCGTCATAGGGCGTCGTAGCGATCATGTTCCGGATATGGGGAAAGGCGCATCTCTCTGACGGGCACGGCTCTCGGCGCGAGTTTTGAACACGACGCATCTTCGACGAGACGTCCGTCCTAGCCCTCGGACGCCGGCTTACGATGTAGGGACTTCAGTGCCGCGCTGGTCTCGTACGTATTGGACAATCGTCTTTCGGTCTCCCCGATCGAGCCGCACGAACCTACATCCATACAGCGATATCCTGCCGGCCTCTTCGTCGAGCTGCTCGGCCTTGTGCACGATCTGACCCAAGACGGTAAGCCGGGGATTGCCGGGCAGCTTCAATTCGATTTCCAGCAACTTCTGGAACTCGGGCGTTTTCTCGGTCTTCAGCAGCACCCCGCCCGCGCTGAGATTAAGAATTGTCGCCTGATGATAGGTGACGGTGCCCATCTCTCTGAAACGTATCGGCACGTTCGTTTCGACGCGGGTGTATTCGCGATGTGTGATCCGCCGGGACGAAGCGGGCAAACTGAGCCGTGCGGATCGCCTTGTCGCGCTCGGACCCCGTATGACCTTGGTATGGTACATGGTGCATCCATCGTCGTCGTGGAAGTCCATGGAGACCCTCATACCGGGCGGCGGATAGTCCTTCGCCGGCACGGTCACTTCGAGGGAGCGTTCGGTCACTGATTCTACAGTGCTGAGGAAATACTCTCGGCCGGCACGAAGCAAGAACGTATCGCCGGGTCCCAGTTGTCTATCATTGTTCATGTGACGACCCTCCGCACACCAGCTCTGTATCGGCGGCAGGAACTCGCGTCCTCCGACGGTATACTGAGAGACTTGCCATTGATCGGTTCTGCTGCCGTCGGAAGAAGCGCCGAGCGCAGAAGCGCAACCGGCAGAGAACGATCATGTCTAGGTCCCCATCAGCAGGACGAACTCCCTGAACAGACCCTGATCGATCCCGTCCTGCATTTCGGTTTTCATGACATTGAGCGCGGTGAAACTTCCGACCGCGTCCTTGTAAACCCGTTGCGTTGTCATTGCGTCGAACACGTCCGCAATGGCCGCAATCTTCGCGTACGTATGGATGGTGTTCTTGTTAAGGCCCTCCGGATAACCGGACCCGTCGAGCCGTTCGTGGTGCTGGTTCACGACGTTATAACTTTCCTCTGGTACGGTGCCGCTTTTTCGCAGCACCTCGACACCATAGATGGGATGCTTCTTGATTATTGCCCATTCCTCTTCATTCAGAGGTCCTCTTTTTGCGATAATATTCTTGTCAATGATGCTCTTTCCTACGTCGTGGAGCAGCGCGCCCGTGCCGAGTATCTGCAGATCCGCTTTGTCACAGAGGCCGACTCGTTGTGCCAGGGCTATACAGAAAACACACACGTTCACTGAATGGGTGTAAGTATAATAGTCGTAGGAAGTTACCGCGAGAAGGCCTCTGAACGCTCGGTCATCGCGCAGGATGAAGTCTACAGTATTCACCACGAGCTTTTCGCCTCGGCGGATGTTGTCGCCTAGCCACGGGTTTTCGAAGAGGCGTTCCATCAGGTGGGCGGCTGATGAGTAAACAATTTCGGCCTTCTTTTCAGGAACTATTGTATCGTCCGCGACGATCTTATCCAGATTCTCCTCGATATACTTCTGGTAGTTTTCTCTGTCTTCCCGTTCAATGTATATGTGCTCTATATCGTGTTCCAGAAGCCGGGCTCTCACGTTTTCGGTAAACGGCAAGTTTTCTGCTCGATACAATACCGGTTGCTGGTCGTCCGTGGTGCGGATGTGGAGGTTGAAGTTTGTTATCGTATCGAGCCGAAGGCTTTCGAGAGGAATTGCGATGAATCGGACAGCGATTTCGTCTTCGGTCGTCGCCAGACTTTTAGAAAGGGAATCTGCTGCTTGCACTGCCCCGGACCTGCATTGTCAGCACCACCGTTACAGCTGAACCGTTGCACTCCCCCGTGCACCGTCAATCCTTTCCCCAAAGGCGACGCGCACTCCAAGCCCCATCCTCACGTATATATTATAGCACGCCAGAACGTTGACGTCAAGCAACAGACGCAGAAAGGTACGCCGTAACCTACAGTTACACAATGCGTTGCAGTGGGGGCTTGCGGACAATGAGGTGCGGTAAGGGCGTATCGATCAAACAGGGCAGCATTGTCACGTGGAGATCCGCAGGTCACGGTAATGTGAACGTCTTTACTGTGATACCTGCTGCCGTTTACGCGCCATAGTCGCAGCCAATCGGACGGCTTCAGCAAGGCTTGTCGGGTCGGCTCGTCCTCTCCCGGCAATATCGAACGCTGTGCCATGGCCGACGCTGGTCCTGATAACGGGGAGACCCAGGGTGACGTTCACCGTCCGGTTGAACGCGGCCATTTTGAGCGGTATGTGTCCCTGGTCGTGGTACATGGCGACAACTGCGTCGAATTTACCGTGCGCCATCTGCATGAAGACGGTGTCGGGCGGCACCGGACCGGTAACGTCTATCCCGTCCGCACGGACGGTTTCGATAGCCGGCGCGATCTCGTCTCGTTCTTCTGTGCCGAAGAGCGTTCCCTCGCCGGCGTGCGGGTTGAGCCCCGCAACGGCTATTTTGGGTTGCTTGATGCCAAGCTGCTCGACAGCTTGGTGTGCCAGCCTGATAGTGTCCGCCACACGTGGGCTCGTCACCTGGTTCAGAGCTTCTCGAAGGGAAACATGTGTTGTCAGGTGCACGACACGTAACTCACCTGCCACCAACATCATCCGGTAGTCAGCACACCCGCACAGCTCCGCCAGGAACTCAGTATGTCCTGCGTACCGGTATCCGGCCATGTTGACCGCGGTCTTGCTCACCGGGCAGGTGACGATCGCATCCACCCGGCCGCTGAGGGCGAGCCGGGTTGCCACTTCGACGCAGTGGAAGGCAAACCTGCCGGCGTCCGCCGAGATGCTTCCCAGGGTGATGGCGGGCGCGGCGAGGTCGGGTGGTTCGAGTATGCCGACCGCATCTTCCGCTAGAGAGTGGAGATCGGGTTCGCTCGCCCTGGCGATTCGATCGCTGAGGGCACCATATTGCGCATACTTTTCCAGCGCTCGGACGGAGCCTACTATGACCGGCCGGCATAGAGCGAGCAGTTCGGGATCCTCGAACGCCTTGACAATGATCTCAGGGCCTATTCCGTTAACGTCGCCGATCGTTATAGCCAAACGCGGCTTCATTACAGTATCTCCTGAACACCATCGCATTGTACCAACCCAACTGTCACCGGTCAAACCGGTTGCGGCAACGTATTCGTCGCGAGAGAGGCGCGTCCGAGCTTGCCCTAAGACGGTTCGAGGCTCGGGGCGCGCCGTCGTCCCGAAGGTAGTCCGCCTGCGGATTGAAAACGGGGCAGCAACATGGTATAAAGCCAGCGGGCAATTAGCTGTCGGTGACGGATGGAGGATCTGCGTTAGAGGATATAGAACCATGCAGGCATTGGCACTCCGGGGTGGCGCGAAAACTGTGACGCTGCCGCCACCGGTATGGCCGCGGGTCGGGGAAGAAGAAATTGAGGCGGTCGCAGCAGCATTGAGGGCCTCAGCAAAGGATCCGCGGTATATCAGCGCGCCTGATGGCGGCGGTCCCGTTAGGGAATTTGAGGAGCAATTCGCCGATTTTGTTGGGGCGAAATTCGCCATGACAACGTGCGGCGGGGGTCCTGCACTCCACATTGCGGTGATGGCCGCCGGAGTCGAAGCGGGCGATGAGGTGATTGTATCGCCTTACTCGTGGGGCCAGACAGCGTCGTGCATCTTGCAGCAGAACGCGATTCCGGTGTATGCGGATATTGATCCGAGAACGTACACACTCGATCCGGAATCGGTTGAGGATCGTATTAGTGACAGCACGAAAGCCATCGTCGTTGTGCACATATACGGCAACCCCGCTGATGTGGACCCGATAGTTGAGATAGCCGAAGGTCATGGTCTGCCGGTTATAGAGGACTGCGCGCAGGCGGTGGGCGCCCGGTACGAGGGCGCCCGTGTAGGATCGTTCGGCGATTTCGGTTGCTTCAGTATAGGCGACGGGAAGAACATATCGGGCGGTGAAGGCGGCGTGCTCGTCACTGACGATGAGAAGCTCTTCGAGATAGCCAACCTCGTAGGACAACATCCTGCCCGGTCTCACGGAGCGGTCAAGGACGACCGGCTCAGACGGTACCTTGACAGTCTGATCTATACATACAGAATTCACCCGCTATCAGCGGTTATCGCCGGTGTACAACTCAACCATCTTGACCAATGGAACGCGGAACGACGTGCGAATGCCAACTATCTCTCAGACAACCTGCGAGAGATACCCGGAATCGAGCCGCCGTTCGTGGCGGCGGAATGCGAGCACGTGTACCATATATACAGCCCGAGCTTCGTCGTGGCGGAGATCAAAGGTGTATCGCGGCAGACCTACGTGAAAGCGCTGGCGGCCGAAGGGGTACCGATCGGTATGGGGTACGTGAATACGCCGATCCACTTGAGACCGCGACATCAAGACAGACAGTACTTTTACGGGAAGCATTGTCCATGGTCGTGCGCACATGCGGCGCGCGACGTCGTGTACCGGCCGGGCGATTGTCCAAACGCGGAACGGCGCTGCGCCGAGACGGAACTGGTTATCGGCGGGTCCACCGGTTGGATTGGTGACCAGACACCGCTGCTCGACCAGTATATCGCCGCGTTCGAGAAGGTCACGGACCAGATCGACCTCCTGCGGGAGTTGGATGAGGATTCCGGCACGAACGACCGGTAAGACCGTATCAGGGGGCCATGTGCGTTCGTACCGCCTTGCTGAAGTCGGCCCGCCGGGACGTCTCTACGTGAAGCCTCCGAGCGCTTTGGGCGCCGGGCTGCGTCGCCTGGGGTTTGACTTCGTCCGTCGTATCGTCTAGCATGTCAACAGAAGACGAGCTGTTGGTAAGCCGGACTCAGCAAAGCGGTATGGCAGACGTCTCGCCCGCCGCTACGAAAAGACCGAAGAGTTCTTTCTGCCGTGTAAGATTCTGTGGGATAAACCACCACGCTTGAGGCCGGACGGTCTTAAGCGGATACGGAGAGGGCAGTGGTGTACAGAGTTGTCGGTGTGGGTTTAGCCTGTCTGATGGGGGTGGTGTTTGCTGCGACCGCTCCAGGGCTTGATCGTATCGTTCCTGAAGGGGTGCACGTGGTCAAGGTCAACGTCGACCAACAGTTCGCTTTTACTGAAGGACCTTGCTGGGACGGCACAGACACGCTTTACTTTTCCGACATACCGAATAACCGCATCATGAAACTCCTGCCGGATGGGACGTTCTCTGTGTTCAGGGAGCCGAGCCACGCTGCGAACGGTCTCATGATTGATGCCGAGGGGAACCTGATCTCGTGCGACGGTAGTGCTCGGCAGGTCACAATGCTCGGCCGGGCCGGGACGATAAAGGCGGTTCTTGCTGAGCGGTATGACGGAAAGAGGCTCAACAGCCCGAACGATCTCGTCATTGACAGTAACGGCGGGATATACTTCACCGATCCTCGGTTCGGCAGCCAGGATGGTGTCGAGCAGGACAAGGAAGCGGTCTATTATCGTCGGACGGACGGCACGTTGGTCCGCATCATTGATGACATGGTCAAACCGAACGGGGTGATGCTTTCACCGGACGAGAAGACGCTGTACGTCGGCGACAGCGCCCGCGAGTATATTCGCGCGTACGACGTCCAACCGGACGGCACGGTCACGAACGGCAGAGATTTCGGGGGGCTGCCTCCCGTGATGCGGTCTGGTCGTGAAAGCCGTAATGGTGCGGACGGGCTTGCGATGGATGTCGAGGGCAACCTGTATGTTGCGGCCAGTTCCGGCATAGAGGTGTTCGACAAGAACGGCGATCATCTCGGGGTGATCGAGGTGCCGGAACCTCCTGCAAACTGCACCTTCGGCGGGACGGACTACAAGACGATGTTCATAACGGCCCGCACCTCGTTGTACCGGGTCAGATTGAAGGTTCCCGGAGTGTCGTTTCCGGTGAGCCGGTAGGAGAGAAACTCCACGAGGAGAGCGCCAATGAGACCGACACGCGACAAACGGTCACGGTCGGCCAAGGAACGACTGGAACTGGCTGCGGAAAACCGAAAGGTGCGTCTCCTCAGACGTTCGGTTGACACGGCGCACGCCATTATTCTCCAAGCGGACATCACGGTTGACGAGGCGCTCGACATCGTCAATGCGACGAAACGTCGAGCGCTCGCGCTGTTCCCGGATAAGGAGGAAACGTACGACCTGATCTACGCACCCCGCCTCTTCCGTGCAATCGAGGAGCGGTTTGGTCGAACGGACCGCGCTGAGAGCCGTTGAGCGCCAGCGGAAGATTCGGATAGTCGAGAGAACGCGTTTATGATCCGAGGGTCTGGCTCACGGAATCCGTGTAAGAGGGTGCCGGTTACTCACTCGAGCCGGTTCAGCGATGATGGTGTTTGCGGGCCGACCTGCGCTTATTCAGGAAAGGTTTTGCTGCACTATTCCTCATTCTGTATTGGATAGGAGTGCTCCGTTCGACTCGTTCGAACACCTTGGTGAAATTGCTCTGGTCGCTGAACCCGGTGGCTGCGGCGACCTGCGTTGCGGTCATATTGGATTCGCGCAACAGTTTTCGCGCACACGCCAGCCGTTCCAGAGTCAGGTATTGCCTGAACGTGATGCCCAAGCACGATCGGAGCAGACGGTCCAACTCGCCCGGCTCTATTCCCGCTTCGTTCGCGACGTCACCGCGCGAAAGCCGCTGAGTTAAAGAGCCGCGTACGTATGTGCGGACTTGCCTCAGCACAGACATCTCGTGCGACGGAGCGGCTTTGAGTTCACGTCTCATCCGTCTGATCGTGTCGCTTGCCCAGTCGACAACGTCGGCACAGGTTCTTGTGCGAAACAGCGCAGCAACCGTGCCAGCCGTGAGCGCTGAGCGTTGAGCACGGTCGTCTTGATTGAGAGACACCCGCCACAAGGCCGCGACAGTCTCGAGTGCGGCGGCTCGTGTGCTATCGACACTGAAGTCTCCTTCGATCTTACTGGATATGATATCGCAGACGTCCTGGCGGATTTCTGAAGGAGAAGCGAACCGCGAGTGGGCGAGAGCAAAGCGCTGTTTAAGAAAAGCGCCATTCGCGACGTTATGCCTGGAAGGGGAGCGTGCAGGAGGAACGGATTCTGCGTCCGGATCCTCTTGCGTGGAGTGAGGAACGAGACTATCGGGACCGATATCGGCTTCTGACATAAGTTCGGCCAGCAGGAGCAGCGCGTGTTTCAGTCGTTCCGCCTCGACGACGGGCACACACGCCACCGCCTGCCTTGCCTCATTCTCCGATACGCCGAACGCGGACACTTTTCCAACAACTCTGTCTTTCAGGAGCCGATCGACAGGCGCGAGCATAATCGGCCCGATAAGAACGTACGCCAGGACCGTACCGTTACGCTGAACCGGGACGATGCCCTCGACGAGATCGGCGTGGCACGCGTAGAAGTAGGCGCCGCCCAACTGTACGGCTCTTCGAGCACCTCTCTTTCGAGCGGCAGTGCATTGCGCCGCTCCTTCCGGGTCGGCGTTCACGAGTTGACAGAGCGTTGCGGAACGGTCGTCATCAGGCGAGATCGTCTCGGCAGACCGCAATGAGCTGTCCAGGACGGCCGCTTGCGTGCCGAGCGCAGCCGCACAGAGTCCGGCTGATTTCGTTACTGTACGTGTCACGCTGGGCTGAATCTTCACCTCAAGGTATCGCCTGTCCTAGCAGATGTTACGCCCACTGTTAGGGCAACCGCCGTGGTGCTACACAACGTTCCGTTCTGCTGCTGAGCCGACCTCAAAGACCGCTGTGGGTTCGTGCTGGCTCGTCACGAACAACGGTACGTGGTCCAACCCGACCTCGACCAGGGTTTGCTGGAACAAGGACTGTACAAGCCGCGGATGGTTATTCTCCTTGCTGAGATGCGCCAGGAAGAGACCGCGTAACCCCTGATGGGCGACTTCACAGAGCACGGATGCCGACTGATCGTTCGACAGGTGGCCCCGGCGGCCCAGAATGCGCTGTTTGACCTGCCACGGATACCGTCCGTTCATCAACATTTGCCTGTCGTGATTGCTTTCGAGGATAAGAACGTCGCAGTGTTTGAGCCTTTCCTTGACGAGCCTGGAGGTGTAGCCGAGATCCATCGCCATACCGACTTTGCAATTCTTGTGGCACAGAAGGAAGTTGACCGGATCCGCCGCATCATGTGAGACCGAGTACGAGACGAGCTGCAGGTCTTTGAAACATATGATCTCCCCCGGCATGAAGAATTCGCGGGCCGGTAGTTGCTCAAATGTGGAGTTGCAGGCGGCACAGGTTCCTTCGGTCAAGAAGACGGGTATGCGAAGCGATCGGGCGAATGTGCGCGCACCCCGAACGTGGTCGGTGTGCTCGTGTGTGATGAACAGTGCGTCGATCTCTTCTGCCGCGACGCCGAGTCTGTTGAGCCGCTCGCGCAGTTGTCGCGCACTGATACCGGCGTCGATAAGTATCTTGGTCCTATCGGTCCAGACGAGAAACGAGTTGCCTGAGCTCCCGCTCGCAAGAATGCAGATTTTCACTGTTGTAGCACGCCTCTTGACGCGTAAACCGCGCGTGGCCGTGGTATGCGAAGCGGTTGTGTTCCGCACCATTTCCAGCCCGACAACGGCGGGCTGCACGAGGTCACCGCCGCCTGGGTTGTGTTGCCCCGTTACGAGCTGGATTTTATCACGCATACCGGCCGGCTGTCAATTGACTTGTACACGTCGTTCCGTGTATAATGATGTACGGAAGGAGGAGGGACGTGGGGTTACACCTTGAGCTATCTCAGAAGCAGACGCAAAAACTGGTTCTGACGCCCAAGATGCAGCAGGCAATGCACATGTTGCAGTTGCCGCTGCTCGAGCTGGAGACCTATTTGCGTCAGCAGCTTGTGGAGAACCCTGTGCTGGAGGAGCTGCCGGCGTCCGAGGACGGGCAAGGGCCGTCGGATGAGGAGGTGGCCGGCGCGGGCGAACGAGAGCTGGAGCAGATTTCTGATACCTTTGAGGACGCCTGGAACGAATACTATTACGAGGGGAGCGACTTCAGCCGCAACCGTGAAGACGAGGAGGCAAAACGCGCTTTTGCCGAGAGCTCGATCACGAAGAAGGAATCGTTCAGCAGCTATCTGCTGAACCAGTTGCGGCTGGCCACCGATGACGAGGAGGAGTACCGGATCGGGGAGTGGATAATCGGCGAGATAGACGATCGGGGTTATTTCACCTCGAGCGTTGAACAAGGTGCGGCAGCGCTCGGCGTCACGCCTGACAAGGTTGAATCCGTTCTTGCCAAGACACAGACGTTCGACCCGACCGGTGTCGGTGCTCGGGATCTCCGCGAGTGCTTGTTAGTGCAAATCGATGCGAGACACCCTGATAACGATCAGCTCAGAGCACTTGTGAACGATCATCTGGAGTTGCTGCAAAAACGGCAGCTGCCGAAAATAGCCCAGGAGATGGGTATAGACGTGGAGCAGGTTGAGGAACTTGCGAAGCTGGTGGCAACGCTTGAACCGCGACCGGGACGGAACTATACCGGCGACGAGACGCAGTACGTTGTCCCGGACGCTACGGTGACTAAAGTGGGCGACGAGTACGTAGTGACCACGAACGACGACAGCGTCCCGCGGATACGGGTCAGCTCATACTACAGGAAGCTCCTTAAGAATCCTGACACCCCGAAGGAGGTCCTCGATTACGTGAGAGAGAAATATCGCGCTGCAAAGTGGCTTCTCAGCAATATCGAGCAGAGGAAAAGTACGATTTACAGGGTCACAAAGTGTATCGTGGATATGCAGAGGGAGTTTCTCGATAAAGGCGAGGCGTTTCTTAAGCCGCTTACCTTGCAGGAAGTCGCGGAGCGAGTTGGCTTGCACGAGTCGACCATTAGCCGGGTTACTTCGAAAAAGTACGTCGACACTCCCCAGGGAATATTTGAGCTGAAACACTTCTTCTCCTCTTCCATAGAGAATCAAAACGGCGACGCCAAGTCCTCGACCAGCGTCCGCAAAATGATTGCGGAGTTGATTGACGGCGAGGACAAGACAAAACCGCTGAGCGATCAGCAGATAGCAAATCTGTTACGCGGCAAGGGCCTCAATATCGCGCGCAGGACCGTCACGAAATATCGCGAGGCTCTCGGCATACTCCCATCGAAGTTGCGTAAAGAGTACTAAACACGTGCTGGTTGTTTTCACTACCCTCACAGAATCGCCCATTACCGGCATGGCATGAGCTGCCGTGTCATAGGGCTCCCCCGGCGGGAGGTTCTCGATCTATGCTGCAAGGGTCCATGCTGAAGGCAAATAGAACGCACCTGCGTCGTGCGGCCACCATGTTCATCTGTTTTTTCGCGGTGTTCGTGTCGTGCCGGCGTGAGCCCCGCGAAGGCGATATCCGCGTGCCGGGTGTTTCCCCGGACGAGGCCCGTCGTCTCATGCAGGATCGTGCTTCACCGGTGACGCAGTCTGATCAGCCGGATATAGAGTTCGACGCTGAATCGAAGGATCTCGGTACGATATTCCAGATGGATACATACGGATGTAGTTTCAAGTTCAAGAACGCAGGGACGGCACGACTTGTAGTGCAGCGCGCGACCTCTTCGTGCGGGTGCGCGGCACCGGTTCTGTCTGAGAAGGAACTCGATCCCGGCGAGGAAGCCGAACTCAACGTGGAGCTGAAATCCGAGATGGCGGAAGGTCCGGTTGTCAGAAGCTTGATGGTGAAGTCGAACGATCCTGATGAACCGATCAAAAAGCTCAAGATCGAGGCGAAGGTCGTGCCGAGACTTCCCGTCAAGCCGAAATCGGTCTATTTCAGAAAGGTTCGGAAGAGCGAGCGTCCAACTGCGAGCCTGGAGGTTGGTCCGCCGAACGTCGAGGGGATCAGATCGGTTGAGGTCAAGTCCACGACAGACCAGTTCACGCACAAGCTGCAGCCGGTGGACGGGGAAAAGGGGCGGTACCGGCTCGATGTTTCTATTGCGGACGACGCTGCTCTTGGTCGGAATGCGGGGTGGATCGAGTTTTTTCTGAACGGCGAAACTGAGCCGTGCGCTCGTGTGCGCGTCACAGCTTACCTGGTTGGGGATATCGAGGTCGAGCCGGCGAGACTCACGTTCCGGGGCGTGCAGGGTGTTGAAACCGACTTGAGACCGCTCCGAGTGATGAGCAGTACCGACAGGACATTCCGTGTGCTTGGTGTGAACACCGACGTCCCCGTATTGAAGACCGAGCTCGTCCCCATTGAAAAAGGCAAGCAGTACTCGGTGATAGCGCGTCTTTCGCCGGATGCTGCGGCCGGTCAGGTTCGCGGGAAAATAACGATTCGTACCGACAACGCCGAGCAGCCGGAGATCGTTGTTCCGGTCTTCGGGGTTATACCCATGGCTGACGATAGTCAGTCGGGCGTCGGCTCAGACGGCGAGGCGTAATATCGGGCCAGCGGTGTGCGTACGGCAGCCTCATACCGGGATTGGATGTCGGGGGACGGTGCAGGTGCGGCATACTGACGTGCCGCTTCTCGTGCCCGGTCGAGGCGTACCTGACCTATCGGATGCGTTGACAAGAACGCCGTGACCTTGCTCGGTTCGCGACCCTCCATGCGGTGAAGCTTCTCAAGAAAACTCACAAGGGCGTCCGGCCTATATCCCGCTCGTGACAGGTACTTGAGCGCAAGCTCGTCCGATTCGAGTTCGTTGTTTCTGCTGAACTTGAGCTGTCCGAGCGTGCCGAAAAGTTCAGCGGCAAGAGCCGCATATTGGTTCGGGTCTTCGCCGAGCACGAGCTGCATCAGGAGGGAATATCCCAGAAGTTTCGTCATCTCCTCGGTATGGTGCCGGGCGGCCACGTGTCCTATCTCGTGTGCCAGCACCGCTGCGAGTTCCCCTTCATCTTCTGCTTCGTTCAACAGACCGGTGTGAACGTACACCCATCCCCCCGGCAAGGCGAACGCGTTCACCTGGTCTTTGTCGTCGACCACCGTGAAATGATACTCGATATCGGTCCTGTCTGAGACGGTGGCCAGACGTGCCCCGACCTGGCCGACATAGTGCTGTATATCGGGCACGTCAAGAAACCTATACTGTTTAGCGATCTCGTCCGCGAACCGGTTCCCCATTTCCACCTCTTGCGAAGTGGAGATGAGATTGATCTGGCCTCGGTTGATACCGATGGTCGAGCAAGAAACCAGGCTGAGCATTAGCAGGACTGATGCACCCCAAGCGAAGGCGATGCGCCCCTTGTTGTACCGGCCGCTACACATCGGAAGAACCTCCTTGAGTCGAATTTGGTAAGCTTGAGCTGGCGCAATAGTACCATCGACCGCGTTCCGGTGTCAAGGGTTGTCATTTCACTACGATGTTTAAGAAAGGCATCAATTCTGTTTATCGAGCGCGAGGTTAGCTAAGTTCTTATATTGTAAAGGGATACGGTTAACAAATGGCCGAAACTTTGCCAATATGTGCACAGCGTGATGAGATTCCGCAACAATCTGCTGATGGGTACATATTGCCCTTATTATATGTAAGTTACTGTCTTATAAACAGTTACGACGTGCCAGCACGTCTGGCACGTCTTATGCAGTTTAAAGGGACGAGGTTAGACCGAAGCTGCTCCGTTGAACCAGGCCCAGAACGGGAGCTTCGGATAGAAGCCTCGCTGTGCTCCCCAAAAGCACAGCATCGCCACCTTGCGGCGGCGGCTTCGTTTCTGGGGCCGGCTTCGCCCCACACTAAAGCCGGCCAGAAACAACCTCCTTCCGCACCACCAAGGAAAGGGGCAGCGTCCCGTCCAATTGCGCTGCCCTTTCCGCATTTCCGGAACACGATCCGTTTTCGTCCGATCAATTGGCGCCGCCCTCGTCGTCTTCTTGAGTGAGCGTCGCGATCCCCGGAACGCGGGTTTCCGGGTTGGCTGACGACGTCGGATTTAGCGGGTGAGAGGTTGTCGCGATATCCGCGGATCCCCAAGTTGGCCAGGCCGGGTGGCTCGCGTTGTCCGTCGCCGACACTAACGCCGCAGCAATAGGAAAGTCCGCTCACACCCACAAATGTGGTCAGCGGCTAGTGGGCTATGGCATTTGATTTGATGACTTGCATGGTATGGTGGTATCGTGAGATCACGATGCGTTTCTGTCGCCCCCGTTCGGGGGCTCGTGGTTGGAGGGCGCCGGTGACCCAGGGCTCGCTTCGCGTCGCCCTAGGCTACATTCTGTCGCCTTCTTTGGAGGCTATTCAAATGGATTTGCTCCCAGCAAGTTGCCGGGCTTCGGGATGCATGGAGAATGGCGATTGAGCGTGCGCCTTCGCGCCGCGCCTCTAACGGCCAACGTCGTTTATCGAATGTCACAGGGTACTACAGGTAGATGTTGCTATCCGCTCCAACAACATACGGTTCGGAATCGGGTTTGTCCCGGCGGACTTTAAGACCTACTTCAACCGCCATGTAGAAGGGTCGGGAGACCTCCATTTCGACTTCTTTGCCCCGGCTTGTCCTTACACGGATGAAATAGAACGTCTCCCGCTGGAAGGATTGGCCGGTGATGGTTCGCATACCTTGCTGAAGCGCGCCACCGCTCGCTTCAGCGCCAGCGCCACGTTCGTACTTGTCTATAACCACGCCTGTTACGGCTCGTTGCGACTGACCGCCGCCGTACCAGTAGTAATACGCTAGACCAACGAACGCGAGGATGACAAGAATCGCCATCACAGGGACGAGATTTTCGCGCACGGTTCACCTCCCGGGCTGCATCTTGGGCAGCCTTCCGCATCGGACATTTCAGGGTTTCTCCGCTTCCACAAGCGGCCGTCAGCGTTATTATGGAACAGCGTTCTTGTATGTGTCAACGTCGAAGGTTGATACGCGGGAGTGCGGCTGACGGTTTTTCACCTGGGAAAAGCGCGTGTCTTGTCGGAAGTCCGCTGTGACGGCCCGCTGCATCGCTGCAGAATAGGAAGCAGGTATGCGGCGCGTATTGTATAATGCGGCCGGCTGGCGTTGTGCGATCGCTTGGCTGCAAACCGAGCAGTAAGTCTCGTTTTTTGTTATGATCGACACGCAGTGTGGAAGTGGGAGCCTGTCTCTCGGGCGAGGAAAGGGGGAACCGTATGGTACATGTACAATGTGTAACGACGCTGTGCTTGGCGGCGCTCTTGATGGGGGTTGCGTGCGGGTTTGGGCATGCGGCGGAGTTAACCGGGGGAGTGATGCTCTACAGCTACCGCGAGATAGCGAACGTCGGCACCAAAGGCATGCGCGTTCCTGAACCGGGCGACTATGTCGTCTGGGTGTGGGCCCCTGACAAGAGCTTTAGGCAGGTCAGTATCGGCGGCACAAAACTCACGCCGATGTCGCGGAAAAAGCCTACGCCGGGGTTGTCATGGACGCGTCTCGGTAGCGTCCGCTTAAAACCTGATCAACATTTCGGGATAGAGATCGAGGCCGGGACACCACCGAACACGGTCGGTTACGTTGCGTTGTCGCTCGATTCCGAGTACAACCCGTCGACAAGCTTTGAGTTGAGTAATGTGTTCACTGACAATCCAGGTCCCGTCCAAGATCGCAGGTTGACCGCTGTTCGCCACACCGATTCCTTTTTCAGTTTTCCTGTGTACCAGTCGAAGCGCGATTGGGAAGATCGAGCAAAAGAGCTCCGGCGTCAGATACTCGTCGCGGCCGGGTTGTGGCCGCTACCCGAAAAGTGTCCGCTGAACGCGCAGGTATTCGGCAGGATTGAGCGGGGCGGCTATTCGGTTGAGAAGGTCTACTTCGAGAGCTACCCGGGGTTTTACGTGACCGGCAATTTGTACCGTCCTGCTGGAAGGACGGGACCGTTTCCCGCGATTGCGTGCCCGCACGGTCATTGGGGTCGCGGGCGTCTTGAGAACACCGATCAAGGATCGGTACCCGGCCGCTGTACAAACTTCGCCAGGCAGGGCTCCGTGGTGTTCTCGTACGACATGGTGGGGTATAACGACAGCAAGCAGGTCGACCATCGTTTTGTGGGTACCCGCGAGACGCTGTGGGGGATCCATCCGCTCGGGCTCCAGCTGTGGAACAGCATCCGCGTGCTTGATTTTCTTTCTTCCTTGCCGGATGTCGACCCGGGCAGGTTGGGTTGCACCGGCGCTTCGGGCGGCGGTACGCAGACATTCTTGCTTGCAGCGGTGGACGACCGGGTCAAGGTGGCCGCGCCGGTGAACATGATCTCGGCTCATTTTCAGGGAGGCTGTCTGTGCGAGAACGCGCCCGGATTGCGTTTCGGCACGTACAATGTTGAGTTCGGCGCGATGATGGCGCCCCGGCCGCTGCTGTTGGTGTCCGCAACCGGTGACTGGACGGATGAAACACCGCGCGTTGAGTACCCGGCAATACGGAGCGTGTACGAACTGTTCGGCGCTGAAGATAAGGTGCATTATGTCCAGATCGATGCAGGACACAACTATAACGAGGCGAGCCGGGAAGCTGTGTACGCTTGGTTCGGCAGATGGCTCTTGCAGGACGCCGAAACGGAGGGGTTCAACGAGGAGGCGTTCAAGGTCGAGGAGGACGAAGACCTGCTGGTATTCGCGGGTCGGGAACTGCCGCACGGTGCGTTGACGTATGAGGAGTTGGTTAATCAGATCATATCGGAAGACCGCCAGCTTCTTGAAGCGCGCCGGCCAAAGGGTCGCGCAGGTCTCGCCCAATTCCGCGACCTGTTTGTGCCCGCATTAGAAGATGTGCTGGGCGTTGAGGTGCCGGAACCGAACGATATAGCGGTGGAACGTACCGGACGGACAAAACGGTCCAGCTTTTGGGTGGAACGCCTACTTGTCGGTCGGCGATGTTATGGCGACCAGATACCGGCGGTGATGTTCCTGCCGGTGACATCCGGACAGACATTTCCTGCGACGCTTATCGTGCACGCTGAGGGGAAAGCGGCCCTGATTGATATGGAACGGGGCGAGCCCGGGAGGATGGTAGCCGGTTTGCTGGAGCGCGGTCACGCCGTCATGACGATCGATCCGTTCCTCATCGGCGAGTATAATTCCCCGTTCGAACGCGCGCGCCGAGAACGGAAAGGGAACTACTTCACGACGTTCAATCCCACCGACGATGCGCTCCGCGTCCAGGACGTCCTGACATCGATTGTCTATCTGCAAGACCGGTGGGACGTCCGGTCGATAAACGTGGTTGGGTTGGGCGACGCCGGCATATGGTGTTTGTTGGCCGCGGGTGTGAAGAAAGAGCTGGGACGGGTTGCGGCGGACCTTGCCGGCTTCGATCCGGCAAATGAGGATCAATGGCAGCAGCGTGCGTTCGTGCCCGGAATCCGTCGGCTGGGAGGACTGCGAACTGCAGCTGCGTTGGCGGCTCCGGTACCACTTTATATCTTCAACGCACATGACGGATTCGATGCCGGGTGGGTTGCGCAAGCGTATAGAGCTGCGGGTGTCGAGCACGTTCTGAAGGTCGAGGGATCGCAACCGACCGAGGAAACGCTCATCCGGTGGCTGGCTTTTTGACGACGGATGGCACGACGCTGTCGATCGAGGAGTAATTGCCAAGAAGCTGGACTCCTGCGTAAGCGGTCGGTTATAGTGATGGGACTCGTGCAGCGCCGACTTACAGTGCGCTGCCGTTTCGTGAACGGTCTTGGAACTGGTGAGGATCGGCGGAGATGGATGCGCTCGTTCTTGATCACGTGAGCAAGTCGTTTGGAACCGTCCGCGCCGTGGACGGTCTGAGCGTCCGGGTGCCTGCAGGCAGCATTTACGGTTTCCTCGGCCCCAACGGTGCAGGTAAGACGACAACTATCCGGATGATAATGGACATCATCTATCCGGACAGCGGACGGATCCATGTGTTGGGTCAAGCTGCTGCGAGGCAATCGAAGCGACGGATCGGGTACATGCCGGAGGAACGTGGACTGTACCCGAAAATGAAGGTGCGGGATATCTTGTCGTATCTGGGTTCGATCAAAGGTATGACGCGCACCGAACTGGCCTCGGAGATTCCGAGGTGGCTGGACGTGGTGGGTCTCGCCGGGTGGGCGGAGAAGCGCGTCGAGGATCTCTCGCGAGGGATGCAGCAGAAGCTCCAGTTTGTGGTCACTGCTATCAACAATCCAGACCTGCTGATTCTTGACGAGCCGTTTGCGGGTCTTGATCCGGTAAATCTCGACGTGGTCAAGGACATCATACTGAATATGCGTGACGCCGGCAAAACCGTCATATTCTCGACGCACGTGATGGATCAGGCCGAGCGGCTTTGCGATTACATACTGCTCATCAACAGGGGAAGGAAAGTGATTGACGGCACGCTTGACGCGATCCGGTCTCGGTACCGCTCTGATACGGTCAGCGTTGAATGTGAAGGCGACGCGGGCTTCATCGGCGATCTCCCGATGGTGAAGCGGGCGACGCGTAACGGGAGAAGGCTGGATGTCGCGCTCAACGAGGGTGCCGATGCCCAGGAGCTGCTGCGTGCCCTGGTCGGCCGGGTGCGCGTGCGTGCGTTCGAGATGAAGGTACCGTCGCTACACGAGATTTTCGTCGATCTGGCGGGGAAACGCGATGGGTAAGATTCTCAAGGTTGCGCGACGGGAGTACGTGGAAACCGTCAAGACGAAAGTGTTCCTGTTGAGCGTTGTGCTCACACCGCTGTTCATGGTGATCGTCTTGCTGTTTGTAGGCCGGGTGCAGCAAACCGCAGCGGGACCGCGTCCTGCCAAAGAGATCGCCGTGACGGATCTGTCCGCCGAGCTCTGTGAGGAATTCGAGCGGGCGCTCGAGCATTACAACGTCTCGAACCCTAAACGACCGATCGTTCTTAAGCAGTGCGACAGCGGCGAACCGGACCCGGATGCGAGGATCACCATGCTGAAACAGCGCGTGCTCCAGGGCGACCTTGACGGTTATCTTGTGCTTGCGGCAGACGCGGT
>Ga0180433_10002987_pt1 | contig 25394 bp, 26 predicted proteins | sample SS_ome_8_FD_132980 | JGI IMG/M metagenome (GOLD analysis project Ga0180433, IMG submission 132980) | Hypersaline lake sediment archaeal communities from the Salton Sea, California, USA - SS_1_D_1 metaG | ecosystem: Environmental > Aquatic > Non-marine Saline and Alkaline > Hypersaline >... | reverse complement strand
TCAGAAGTGTTTCCAGTGTCTTGTTTTCTTTCTCCAGTGCCATTGATGAAATAATCATCTGTCCAGCAAAGATTATGAGCATCATGATGATGATGGGGATGAAGGTCGACTGTGAGGATAGCATACCTGCGATTGCTCCTGGTGAAAGCCCGATGACTCTATCCTTGAAATAGGTGGTATCAATGCGTGATGTCGGTGATAACGCAATGCTGGCATTTACTGAAGTATTTTGTTCTACGAGAACCTGTGATATTTCTCTTCCTATTGACGCGAGCATACCTTCAACGATATCTGATGAGATAGAGTCCAGTATACCTGCTCCTTTCATTATCCAGTAAATCTCAAATTCTCCATTTTTTCCATTTTCAATATTTTCTGAGAAATTTTTACTTATGATTATCAAAGCCTGCCCATCTTTTTCTTTTAATATATTTATAGCTTCAACTTTGTCAGAAATTTTCTCTGAATAAAAAGAGATATTTGATGTATTTGTAAATACGTTTATTGCAATATTTGAATAGGTGCCGTTATCTGAATTGATAAGTGCAATGGTTGGAGGTTCCTGAAGTTCTTCTTCGATTCCACCAATTGTATTTCCCATCGAACCAAAAACAATAGCCATGATTACTATCGGTAAAAAAGTTGCAGGTGTCATAAGTTCTCTTAATTCCTTTTTAATTATGTTTCCAAGATCACTCATTTTACCACCTTCGTAAAGACTTCTTCAATGTTTTTAGCGTTATATTTTTTCATCAAATTGTTTGGTTTTCCTTCTTCAACAATAAGACCCTTATTAATCAAAGCTATCCTATCACACAGAAATTCTACTTCAAGCATGTTATGTGAAGAAAGTAGAATTGTTGTACCATCCTTTGTTGTGTTTTTTATAATCTTTCTTATTTCTTGGGCATTGTTTACATCCAGACCACTTGTCGGCTCATCAAGAATTGCAAGTCGCGGGTTGTTCATAAGAGCTCGTCCAACCAAAAGTCTTCTCTTCATTCCTTTACTGTAACTCTCAATTTTATCATCAATTCTTTCTCCAAGATCTGCGATTTTAACTCCTTCTGAAACTAGTTCATTTGTTTTTTTATTATCAAAAAAATTAGCAATAAACTTTAGATAGTCTCTACCAGAAAGGTTCTTATATGCTCCAGCATCCTCAGGAAGATAACTAATTATTTCTCTTATTTTATCAGGTTTTTCTTTTAGATCATAACCCATAATTTTAACTGATCCATCTGTAATTGTGAGAAGTGTTGATAGAATTCTTAGGGTAGTTGTTTTTCCTGCTCCATTAGGTCCAATAAGTCCAAATATTTCACTTTTCTCAATATTAAAACTTATTCCTCTAACTGCTTTTACTTCTGCATAATTTTTAACCAAATTTTTTACTTCAACGGAGGTCATATAACCATCCCAATAAATTATTTTAATTAATATGTTTTTACTGCAGTACCAAAGGCAATTATTTCTGCTGCTGTGCCCATGGTTTGTGCTGTTGCATAACGCATTCCGACAACAGCATCAGCATTTAATTTTTTTGCATCATCTATCATACGTTGCATAGCAGTACGTCTTGCTTCTTCCATAAGCTCAGTGTATCCTTTGTTTTCACCACCTATGAGTGTTCTTCCAGCTGCACGAAGATCTTTACCAAGATGCTTTGTTTGAACACACACCCCAAATACAACACCTAATACTTCTTTTACTTCTCTACCAGGTAGGTTTTCAGTTGTTGAAACCATCATATTTTTTTATCTCTCCTTTGTTTGGTTTTTTAAATAATCTTCTCTTATTTTTTCAGCTATTTTATTATCATCAATTATAAAAGCACCTATATAACCACAGTCTTTGCATTCCCATTTTTGACGGTCGTGAGGGATTGGCCATCCAATATTTTTTGAACCACACCTAGGACAAAATTTTACCATAATATTCACCTATATTCAAATCCGCATTTCGCGCATCTATAATTTTTACCATCGAATCTAAGTTTAGAATTTCCGCATTTTGGACATGTTCCAAGTACTCTTTCTTCAAGTGCACGTATTCTTCTTAGTTCTCTATCTGCAAGCTGAGATAGATTTATCCAGGGATTATTTTTCCACCATTTCCATATGTCGTCATCAAGTGTTATTGTTACTTTACGTATCTTTTTCACCCCATTTTGAACTAATCCATTTTATACCGTAGAATGATATTATCCCAAGGCCAATGAATGGTAATTCCATAAGATATAATCCAGTTATTGTACTAGACCCTACATATATACTCAATGCTGGAATTATTCCATCAACAATTGTTTTGAAACCAATTGAATACCATAGATATTTTTTATTTGATATCTTCAAACTATAGAATACTAAAAGAGTTGTAAAGACATGGATTATTATGACTGCGATTCTCTCTATTATTGCAGCTGGAACTGTCCATGTAGACTGGTTTAACATGCTTTTTACAAGCTCTGCTTGTTGTTCTGGTAGTATGTTTATGATACTCGGGTTTAAAACATAGAATAGTATGTTTATAAAAGAAAAAAAACCAATAAATAACGCTTCAAAACAACCAAACCCTAGGCCAAATGCTATTGCCTGTTTTTTTGTAATATTTTGAAGTTTTGTTTTTAATGCAAAAATATACGAAAAACCGCTTTCAAATAAACCTGTTCTAAGACCAACGTATAGTCCATAGATGATTACATATGCTACTGTTCCGATTCCAAAAAGATACGAACCAATCGATCCAGAAATTGTTAGATCCATTATAATTTTAGCTAGAAATGCAAGAAACCATACAAGTGCTCCAAATGCAAAATATTTTATTCTTACTTTTTTTGTTCTCCAATAATAAATTGGAATGATCAATCCAATTGACATCATCCCAATCCCAGATAACAGTAGTAGACTATTTACCATATTTATACCCCTTAACTTCTTTTATCTAAAAAATAGGCCGACAATAATTATGATTATACCTATTGTTGTTGTAATAATTGATTTAATCCTTTCATTTCCTGGTGCATTTATTAATCTTGTGAGTCCTGGAAAAATAAATGATAGAACGCCGATTATTGTTACTATTATTCCTATCAATATTATTATGTAATTTACAGATTCCATTATTTTTCCCTATTTTAGTTTTACAGCTGTTCCATAAGCTAGGATTTCTGCGGCACTTGCCATTACAGCTGATGTTGTAAAACGCACATTTATTACCGCGTCTGCACCAAGTTTTTCTGCTTTTTTTTCCATGCGTTTGAGAGATTTTTCTCTTGCTTCTGAAATCATTTGCGTGTATTCTTTTATCTCTCCACCTACAATGTTTCTAAATCCTGCTACAATATCTTTTCCTACATGTTTTGCTTGTATTGTATTTCCTCTTACAAGACCTAGAATTTGACTTACTTCTCTACCTGGTACAAAATCTGTATTTACAACTATCATGGTTCAAAATCCTCCTTTTTTATTTCATTTTTCATTTTCTTTTTGTCTTCTTGTTGTTCGATTAATACTGATATGAAAAGTACAGCTAGACCTGTCAAGATTATTATTAAAATACTTGTTCCAAAATAATCTATGTTTTCAAGTGATATTTTCTGGAATCCTTGATAAATTCCATATAAAAAGAACATTATTAAACCAATAACAAACATAACCAATCCAATTTTTGTTCCGTTGTTCATTTAATCGCCTTTTATACGTGTTAACACGTATTAGTATGCGTTGTATACTATTTATAAGTGTCGCTTAGAAATGCATTTTTAGTAAACTGAGCTGAGGGATTTACATAATTATGGTAAATATTATATATATTAAAGAATATTAATAATATCATAACAAAATTAGAAGTTAAAATAAGTGATAAAATGAAATCAATTAAAAAAGTACAGATAATTTCTTTATGTACTCTGATTTTATTATCCTTTAGTAGTTTTTCAATAGTAGCAGATAATTTAGTTGAGAATATTGAAGAGTGCCCCTGTCAAAATAATGATTATTACGACTATTCAACTTCAGATTCATGGGACTATTATTGCAGTCACGAAGATACAAGCAGAAGAAATATGGAAACATGGATATGTGATAACCCTGATGGAGGCGAAGAACATAACCCTTGCTGGTGTCATCTAGGTTTACATACCTATTTTGTCGGTAAAGATGGAATATATTCATTTAGTAATATTGAGGGAATAACACGTCATACCGAGATGTGTGGTTTAGGCAATCTAGGATCTCAAGATATGAGTATCTGTAACAATTTTGATATCTGGCCAATAGATGGTGAACCCTGGATACCAAGTTCATGGCGCTGGTACCTCGAAACAAGTATCGACGGTATCCACTGGGAACTTGTTTCAAAATATCCATTTGAAAGAAGAAAAGAATCAACTCCGTTTGGCCCTACAGATATTTCTAATCGAGAATTTCGTTTCATACGTCTACGAATGAGTACCGACAGAAGAGGGATAGGACTTTCTGGTTACATGGATAACACTAAATTTAATATTGATGAATCAAAGGTTCAAAATATAGATAATGAAGGATTAACAATCACAAATATTCAGGGAGAAGTTAGAGCCCATAAATACCGATCTATGGATATAAAAACTATGCTTGTTCAATTATCCTATGATGGTACAACTGATTGGGATACGGTGTATGATTTTTCTATTAATGATGAGGAACTAAAATCCTTTGATTTTAATTTAGATACACCAAAACTTGCTAGATTTGTTAGGTTAATACCAAAATCAGGTCTGTGGAATGGAATGCCAGCAACCCCTGGCTTTGTTGACTATTCAACAATAACAATAACTCATAATAATGGAGTTGAGACACTAACATGTGAAAAGGATACAATGGAATGCTCATTATCCCCAATGCATCCATGTTATTCAGGAGGCAAAGGGTGTGATGGAGGAAGTTACAACGAATGTGAAAATTATATGATGTCAGGAAGTTTTCATCATACCTATCCACTATTAGATTCACATGTTTCAAGCACTCAACCAAACAAACCAGATAGACCCACAGGAAAAACCTCTGGTAAAATACGTTCAAAATACACTTATACAACAAGTTCAACTGATCCTGATGGAGATGATATCTATTATATGTTTGACTGGGATGCAGATGGTAATCATTATCTAACACCCTGGCAAGGTCCTTTTTCTTCAGGGGAGCAAGCAGATATTTCACACTCCTGGAAAGATGAAGGAACCTACAATATACGAGTAAAAGCAAAAGATAAATACGGTTTTGAGAGTGATTGGTCAGATCCATTGCCTGTAAGTATGCCTAAAAGCAAATCTTTAAAAAAATCAGGCATTTTTAACTTAGATTTCTTATTAAAATTATTTCCAAAATTACAAATAATATTTGATTTTAACTAATATAAAATCAATATCCTCTTTTTTTACTGTTTTTATATACCTAATCATTGGAGTCTATAAATATCATAAGAAAAGAAGTTAACAGAACTTTCAATAAATTTTAAAACCTTTAATGTATTAACACTAGTTAATCTATTATGGGGGTAATAGGAATGAAACAATATGAAAAATATTTTGCAATAACAGTATTTATGCTATTTTTGGCTGTTGCAACAAACAATGTATTAGGTACAAACCACGATATAAAAGAAAATAACGAAATCATTTTGGATTTTAACTTTTCAGAACCAGATATTGAAACATTTGAAAGAAACGAGCAAGTATTTCATAGAATAACAATAGATGGTCTTTCAAATAGTGCTGATATAAATAAACCATGTTTACCAGTTAAACCTGTAAAAGTTCTTCTACCGCAGGGAACCACCTTAGCTAATATTGAAATATATTCAAATGAAGAAACTGTTTTAGGTTATAATTATAATATCGAACACGGCGGAAGGCTTATCCCAATTTCTATGCTTAATCAAAAAGAAAACACTGAAACATCTAATTTTTATCAAAAATCCACTACAAATACAGATTCTTTATATGAAAAAATAGGTGTATACACTTCTAGAGGTTTTTCAATTCTACATGTAAATCTTTTACCTGTTCAGTATGATGCTAGTAACGGTAAAATATCATATTTTGATAAAATCAAATTAGTAGTAAAGACAAAACCTTCAACTTTTAATAGAGGCTTTCGCGGTCTAACAAAAGACTATGAAATTGTAAAAAACATTGTTGATAATCCTTCCTATGTTGAAACTTATAACAAAGTTACATATGTAGCTCAGACAGATGATAATTATGATTATGTAATTATAACTAATAATGAACTCAAAAACTCTGGTTTAGAATATAATTTTCAGAGTCTTTTATATTATCGAGAATTAAAAGCTTTAAAAACAAAAATTGTAACTGTTGAGGAAATAATCAATAATCCTGATTATTCTGTTGACGGAGAATGGGGTGATAATAACCCTGATAACCCTTTTTATCAGTATGAGATAAATGGTGATACCGATCTTTTCAATGATAAAGCAGCCAAGATTAGAAATTTTATAAGATATGCATATATGGAATGGGGAACTAGCTATATACTACTTGGCGGGGATGCTGATCCTGAGAGCAGTACTGATAATATTATTCCTCTTCGCGGTCTTTTTGCTAATGAATCAGGACTGCCTTTGAATAATCATATGGCTGAGGAAGAAGACGATATCCCATCAGATGTATATTATGCATGTCTTGATGGTAATTTCAATTATGATTGTGACGGGCATTTTGGAGAATGTGCAGATAGAAATGATCTAACAGATATGGATGAAGCAGATCTTTATTCAGAAGTATGGGTGGGAAGAGCATGCGCTGACTCACCAGAGGAAGTATACAACTTTGTTATGAAAACCTTGAAATACGAACAATATACAGATGCTACAGATTATGATGATATATTGTTTGTAGGAGAATTTCTAGGTGATGCTTTTTATTATTCATATGGAGGATATTACAAAGATGACATGGAATATTTAGTGCCATCACAATACACTATTTCCAAATTCTATGATTATGATCATCCAGATCATGATTGGTATCCAGATGAACTTGAACAGGAAATATATTCCATAGAGCCTCATATGATAAACCATGATGGCCATGGCTATGTAAATTATATGTTTAAAACAGGTCCTTATTTTTTCCTAGATTTAACAAATGAAAATCCTTTCTTTGTATATTCTCATTCTTGCTTAACTGGTTCATTTGACAACTGGGCACCCTATGGCGGGTATCATGAGGAAGACTGTATTGCTGAGATAATAACATGTGGAACTCCATATGGTGCATATGCATGTATACTAAATGCAAGATATGGTCTAGGAAGTGAAGATAATCCAGTTTCCCCATCAGGTTCATATGATGAATCCTTCTACAAGGCACTTTTTACTGAAAATATAAAAGAAATAGGCGGTGCAAATCACTACTCAAAAGAAGATAACATATGGCGTATAGATGAAAACGGATACAGATGGTGCTACTATCAGACAAATTTGTTTGGTGACCCAGCATTGTCTATAAAAGATCCCTCAGCAGAAAGACCAAATAAACCATCAAAACCACAAGGACAAACAAATGGTAAAGAAGGTGAAGAATACACATATACCACTGTTACAACAGATCCAGGAGAAAGTGATTTATTTTATCTCTTTGATTGGGGAGATGGAACAGATAGTGGTTGGTTAGGTCCTTTTGAATCTGGTGAAACAGCAAGTGGTAGTCATATCTGGGAATCACAAGATAAATATCAAATAAAGGTTTGTGCAAAAAATATGGCGGGTTCTTTAAGTGAATGGTCTGATCCACTTGTTGTTAGCATGCCAAAAGGTAAAGATAAAACTTTTATCAACCCTTTACTAAAAATCTTACATAACTATCCCGTAATATATCAACTACTCCAACGGGTTTTAACTATCTAAATTTAACTACCTTTTATTTTTTTAAGGATTTATTAAAAAATAGCGGATCAACATGTCGATTAAAATCAATGAAGAATTAATTGCGCCTTGTGGAATGAACTGTGCGATATGTGTTGGATTTTTTGGTTATACAATAAATGGAGATAAAAGAAAAAATAGATGTATCGGCTGTAAACCAAGTGATAAAAACTGCGCTTTTATTAAAAAACGTTGTAAGAAGCTCTCTAAAAAAGAAATTAAATATTGCTATGATTGCTCCGATTTTCCATGCGAGCATTTAGAAAAACTCGATAAAAGATATCATAAAAGATTTGATATGAGTATGATAGAGAACCTAGAATTTATAAAAGAGAATGGTATGGATCTATTTATTGAAAAACAAGTTGAAAAATATAAGTGTTCAATTTGTGGTGATTTAATCTGTGTTCACACAAAAAAATGCTATAATTGTTTTGAAAAAAAACAAAAATGACTTTTATGAAAAATTGAATATTATTTTTTGAAGTTAATAGTTAATAATTATTGAAAATAAACCTATAAAAAAGAGATGCTACAAGATGAAAAATTTAAGTATAAGTATTACAAATTGGAAAAGAACAATTTTATGTTATGAATATAGTTTTTTAGAGCTTCTTTCAGTAAAAATAAAATTTTTTGAAAATCTTTTAATAAAATGGAGGACACCTGTTTTTTTAAAAGAAATAAAAATGGCAAGTGTAACATCCAAAGACAAGATTCTCCATATTGGTTGTGGGATATTCCCTACGGCGGCAATAGTGATTGCAGAAAAAACAAAGGCACAGGTTGTTGGTATAGATAATAATAAAATTGCATTGAAATTTGCAAAAAAATTTGTTGAAAAAAAAGGGTTATCTGATCTTATAAAAATTGAATTTGGAGACGGTACAAACTATCCTTTAAAAGATTTTGATTTGATTTTTATTTCAATAAATGTATGGCCTATAGAATCTGTTCTTAGACATTTATCTTCTAATATGAAAAAAGATGCAAAAATTGTTTGTAGGGGTGAAGAAAAAGATAAAGAAAAAATATTTAAAAACAAATTCTTAAAAGATTTGTACTCCGTTGAAAAAAAGACTATCAATCCTAAGACTTATTCTTATTTACTCTCATTAAAATAGTTTATTTCTGATATATATCTGATTTATCTTAAACCCTAGGCTACTCAACTGAAATTTTATTTGTTTTTGTATCAAAACTGCCAAGGATTTTTTGATCGATTACGAGTGATTTAGGTATTACTACAAAATCGTGTTCATCATTATCCAAACTAAAACTATGAACAAGTCTTATTTTTTCGCTGTCTTCATCATATAAAATACCTGTTTGAACAGTTTTTGCTAGTGAAAAATTTTCTTTATTTAGTTCTTCTTCACTGTATTCAAGTATATCATTCCAGATTAATACGACAATTTTTTTCTTCATAGATTATCGTAATTTTGTTATTGATTTAAAATATTTTCATAAAAAAATTAAGAAATATTTTTAATCTTTTTTTGTATTAATTTCTTTCTTCTTGAAACAAATCCAATTCTATATTTGCCCAGTCATCATAATCATTTTTTCCGTTTGATCCATCAGAATAATCTACAAATTGATACATCCACGCATAGTTCATACAGCTATGATATGGGAGAAATGTCCAATAATCTTTTTCCCAGATATTTGCAGGATTATCACACCCCTCTACATTTCTGCTATAAATACCTAAAACATGGCCTGTTTCATGCATCATTGCACTAGCATAGATTATCGCTCTTTGTTTACTTTTATTAAATGTTTTATGTACAATTATATTTCCTATCGGGTTTTTATATGGTTTTTTATCGTGGTGATTGGTAGTTACCGCGAAACAATCCCCATATATAGAGACATTACTGTTCTTGCCCTCAGAAAAGTTCCATGTTCTATCCCATTCACTTGGGTTTCCGATACTCGCCCACATAAAACCTGCAGCTCCTTCGGCTCTGTAGATTATTGGTGCATAATGGAATGCTCCACGTCGCCACCAGCTTTCATTACCATTCATAAAATATTCAAAATAGATGTCCTGAAGTTCAGTATAGTTAATATTATCCGGGTTAAATTCTATATTTCTGCCTTGGTCATCTATTTGAAATACTATATTGTGTCTTCCAAAAGAATCTATTAATAAATCCTTTGATAGCTCTGGAACAGTTCCTCCTTCGCCGTTTGGTCCTTCTTCCATCTGATCAATTTCTAATAAAATATCTTTTCTATATGGTTCAGTTCTAAAGCCTTCTTTTTCTGCTTTGTATTCTTCTACATTGTCAAGTCCATCCTCGTCAAGATCTAAAGATGAATGATTCTCCCAAGTATTTGGATCATAGATAAATCCTTCTTCCCATCTTTGGTTACGGCGGCTGTAAACGCTTTTATGACCCCATTTGTATTCCCATTCTATAGGTACTCCATCTTCATCTTCATCTTCGCCAGTGTTATCTACCTCTGGATTTGTATTATAAACGTTTGTTTCCATCCAATATGTGATACCATCGTTGTCATAATCATTTTGGATTATATCAAACCAAAGCTCGCAGTCTAGATCTTTTTGATAAATTGATCCATCATCACAACCACATAGGCGTCCGTATCCGCTATGATCGCCACGGTCATCCCAAGAGGGAAATTGGTTTACTTTATCATCTCCAAACCAGTGGCCAGTTTTTATACTATACAATAAATTTACTTCTTTTCCGTCAGAAAATAACTCATGATCTCCACTTATATCACAGAGTCTGTCTTTTCCAAAGTTTTTATCCCAAAGTTGGATTGTTATGTCAACATATTCTTCATCATCTGGTACATCTACAGTCCATTGGCAGTCTGGATTTTTTACATAATTCATATTCTTCCAAACTGGGCTTGTATATTCTACATCATTGATAAACACCTTTACATAAAAATCAGGTTCACCAAAAAAATCAATTTCATCAAAGGCTCTGATTTCATGAACTGTAAACGTTATTTCAATGTCGACTAATGGGTCGTAATCTTCTACGCCTTCCTGGGGTTCAATAATAATATTTTCTTTTAAAAAATTACTTTCAGATTCTTTTGATATAGATTCTTTTGTTATTTGTAAGCCAAGTGAAGTAGTCGCTGAAAATAGTAGAAATGTAACTAGCGTTAGGCACATAATTTTTTTAAAATTTTTTTCCATCAGTGTTTTTCCCCTTGTGTTCTTAATATAAGAAAATATATTATGACTTTTAAATTTTTCTATATATATAATATTTGTTATATTGCCTTATATCTTAGATTAACGTACGTTAATAAGAAAGATACATAAAAACTTTTGCTTTTAATTTTATGCTTAAGTATTATTATTTGAAATTAATACTAGCAAAAATAAGATAAAATATATTCATAACCTTTAAACCAACATTTTCTTTACCCTTTCTAACTGACAGACATGATTACTATAAAAAACCTAGCAAAGACCTACGGAAAAATTACTGCCCTAGATAAAGTAAATTTTGATTTTAACAACTCCCAGGTATTTGCAATAATGGGTGAAAATGGAGCTGGAAAAACCACTCTTTTAAAGATATGTACAGGTATTCTAACTTATGATTCAGGTGAAGTAAAAATAGATGGTTATTCAATTGATAAAAACTCAATAAAAGCAAGAGAAAAAATTGGATACCTACCTGAAATGCCAGAGATGTATGATCGGCTAACAGGTAGAGAATTTTTATTTTATATAGCATCACTCAGAAAAATAATAAATGCAGAAGAAATAATAGATGAAATTACAACAAATATAGGTATACATAGCTCTCTTGATTATGAAATTGGAAGCTACTCTAAAGGTATGAAACAAAAAATATCGATAACCGCTGCGATAATGCATAATCCTCCAAATTTACTCTTGGATGAGCCAGTATATGGGTTAGATCCACTTACCTCAAAAAAAATTCAGGATTTTATAAAAAAACAAAAAGGAACAACAATCATTGCTACACATTCTACAAAACTAGTAGAAGAAGTAGCAGACATAGTTTATATCCTAAAAAAAGGTAGAGTAACTCTTTTTGACAAGGTTGATACTTTAATGAAAAAATATGGAAGTATGGAAGAAACATATTTTCACAACAGGAAAGAAAACAATGTTTGAGACAACAAAAACTATAATTACAAATAGTCAGAGGGATTTATTTAATAAAATTAAAGAGTCTCCTGTTCTATATTTTTTCTTCAGCTTAATAATGTTTTTTTCTGTTCTAATGTTTTCTTTTTTAGCATTTTATCTTCAAGTGATTGATACCCCACTTGATATAAAATTAGAAGATGTTTTTTTCATGGTTTTTTTCATTTTTATGATTAAATCTGCAGTAGACATTTATAACCACTTTATAAAACCAGGAAATCTTACCTATTCTCTATCAACGGGGATAAGTCAAAGTAAAACTGTTTTTGAAGTATTTTTTTCAATATTTCTGATGAGTATAGTTATCTGGTTTGTCTTTTCAACATTGTTTATTTTGTTTTTAATGATTTTTCCAATTGATATCTATTATCCTTTAGAATACCTGTTCTTTAATATGGCTGTAATAACTGCAATTTTTATTGGATCGACTATAACTATCAACTTTTTTTCGGATAAAAGATATAGACTTATCCCATCGGTCATATTACTAGGTTTTATTCTTCTTTCACAGAAACCAATATTTGTAGTATTAACTATGCCTTTAGCCTTACTTCATCTGACATGGAGTATCAAAAACTCTTTATCATCTTATCAAAACATAAGAAGAAAAACAAGAATAAAAGAAAAAACACAGATAAAAATAAGAAGTAATATCAGGGCAACGTTCTTCAAAGAAATAACTATATTATGGAGAGATAAATTATTTTTCAGTTTTATTTTTACCTCTGCGATAACTGGTTTTGGAACAGGTTATCTGTATCTTTATGGTGATGAATTACTTATTCCTGCTGCATTAAGAGAGATATATTCACAGTTTTTACCCTCACTTTTTATTTTTGTGGGGGTTTTAATAGTTGTAATTTATACCTCAGTTTTTCCTTCGCTTGCACTTTTTTTAAATGAAGAAAAAACCATGTGGATAATAAGACATACTCCAATAGATAATAAAACACTTATAATCGGAAAAACAACCACTCTATTGTTGTGTTTTATAACTGCAATACCTTTTATTGCCTTTATAAGCATCTTTGTTGGACTGGAAAATCTGATTTTTGTTACTTGGCTGCTTGCTATTTCCTATGTTATTAGTGCTTGTATTTCAATACCTTTAGGAATAAAATATGTAGGAAAAAAATCAGATATAATGCTTCTTTATAGTGTTACAATGGTTTTATTTGTGATACTTTCACCATTAGCATTTATTGGAACTTACATTTTAGATAATGTATACTACGGAGAATTTTTCCTTTCTTTGTTACTACTTATTTCAATTTTGGTTTTGTATCTTTTACTCAATTTATCAGAAAAGCTACTTGAATTAAGATACCCAAAACCTATCTATTAATAATCTTTTTTTCTTCCATTTTTTTGATAATATCTTGGTTTTTATCAAAATATTTTCTTACTGGCTCTAGAATTTGGTTTATATATTTTGCAGTACTGTTTTTAAGATCTAATGGGTGTAAATCTTTGATATAACTATTTTCAAGATCTTTATAAGAAGAGAATTCTAGATTTCCACCAAATTTTTCAGGGCGTTTTATTAAAAATTTATCATCTAACTCAGGAAATATTATATATTTACATATTTCAAGAATAGGGTTTCCTTCAACCTGTTTTTCTGGACAATATGCTTTTTTGATTTTACGGTTAACTTCCTCTGTACTATCATGGATACTAATCATTGAGTCAGGTTTACTCTTGCTCATCTTAACTTCAGTGGGGTCCATTCTGCCACCTGCTTGAAGACCTGTTAAGAGTGGTGTGTGGACTGCAACAGGTGGTTTACGATCAAGTTTTTTTGATACATCACGAGCTAACATATGAGCATGTCTTTGGTCCATACCACCATAGGCTACATCTAAATTTAGATAAAAGATATCAGATACCTGCATCGCAGGATAAAAAAGTTTAGAGAGATCTTTTTCTGCTTCATCCTCTTTTCTACCCATTATATTCATAGCACGTTTCACACGTTTTAATGATGTTGCTTTTGATACACGTAAAACTAGTTCCCAATAATTTGGATCATCAACATATTCACTTGCATATACAAATGAGAGTTTATCTGTATTAACACCTAATGCTTTAAAACAATGCTCCATGTATTTACCGCAGAGTTTTATTTTATCTAAGTCTCCATCTAGTTTATCGTTTATGTATGCATGCCAATCAGCAAGAAGTACTGTAAAATCAAATCCACTTTTTAAAAAATCTTTTATCTTGTTTGTACAAATCTTCCACCCAAGATGCACTGTTCCAGATGGCTCAAAACCAATATATGCACGTTTTTTATTTTGTGTTAATACTTTTTTTAGTTCACTTGGTGTAACTATTTCTTCTGTATTGTTAGTAATTATTACTTCATCGTTCATAATAAAAAAGAGAATGTAGATGTTATTAATGGTTATTTCGATGATTTTTAGCTGATTTTCTTGACTATTTTATCTATTATATCATAAGTTGAACCAAGGTAGTTTTTAGGATCAAGAGCATAATCAATTTCTTTTTTTGATAAAAGGTTTAGTTTTTTATTTTCTTTTAAAAAAACTTCTTTTAAAGGTTTGTTTTCTTTTGATGCTTTAAGGGCTGTTTTTCTCATAAGTTCATGTGCTTCACCGCGTCCCATTCCTTTTTTTATAAGGGTTGTCATAAGTGATTCAGCCATAGGAAGTCCCTTTGAAATCTCTAGATTTTTTTTCATATTTTCCGGAAAGATTTTGAGATTTTTAAATACATCATCCATCTTAAAAATTATCCAATCTGTTAGAATTAAACTATGGGTGAGAATAAATCGTTCACCAGAAGAGTTGCATAGATCTCTTTCATGCCACTGTATAGAATTTTCATATGTTGGAATTAAAAAACCCCGCACAACTCGTGCAATCCCACAGATTTGTTCACAGGTTATAGGGTTTTTCTTGTGAGGCATAGTACTTGATCCAACCTGTTTTTTTCCTTCAAATGCTTCAGCCACCTCTTTTATTTCATCTCTTTGAAGGTTACGTATTTCTGTTGCAAATTTTTCAAGTGTTGTAGCAATATTTGCTAGAACTGCAATAAATTCATTGTATCTATCTCTACACACAATTTGTGTGGATACATCTTCTATTCCAAGTTTTAATTCTTTAAGCATCTCTTCTTGTATTTTAAGTGCTTTTGGTCCTAATGCTGCACCTGTACCAACAGCACCCGATAGTTTTCCGATAAGAAGCCTGCTTTTGCATTCATGCATGCGTTCTAAATGGCGATCTATCTCCATTGCATATCCAGCTAATTTAAGACCAAATGTTATAGGTATTGTATGTTGTCCATGTGTTCTACCAACCATTATTGTTTTTTTATGTTTCTTTGCAAGACTTACAAAAGTTTTTCTAAGATCTTTTAATCCTTTTGAAATAAACTTTGTAGAATCAGAAAACTGTAAAGCATTTGCAGTATCTACAATATCATAGCTTGTAGCACCAAGATGAATATATTTACCTGCGTCACCCTTGCATTGTTCTGAAAGAGCACGAGTTACAGCCATTATATCGTGTTTTGTTTCTTTTTCTATCTCATTTACTCTTTCTAATTTAACATATTTTGTATCTGCTTTTTTTGTGATTTCCTCTGCATCTTTTTTTTGTATATTTCCAACTTTTGCATGTGCTCTAGCTAGAGCTGCTTCTACATCTAAAAGATATTGTAGTTTATTTTTTTCACTAAAAATTTCTTTTAATTCCTTTCTTCCGTATCTGTAATCTAAGGGGCATACAGGATCCATAACACTTTCACTTGGAAAACTGAAAACAGTTACTAGTTAATTTTATTTTTCCTATAAAAGAATAATTTTTATTAAAAATCAAAATCTTCAGATAAGACTCTTTCAATTTTATCCTTTAATTCTTTAATTTTAAAGGGTTTTCTAACACAATAAGTATTAGTCTCGATACCTTTTTTTATTGTTTCTTCGTCGTCTTTTGCTGTGATAAAAATTACAGGGATTTCAGACCATTCTTCATTTTTTTTGAGGATATCATATACTTGCCATCCATCTAAATCAGGCATCATAATATCAAGTAAAATAATATCTGGTTTTCCACCTTCTTTAAGTATTTCTATGCATTCTTTACCACTGTTTACTCCTAGTACTTTATATCTATCTGTTAGCATGTCAAATCCTTGTTTTATAGTTGTTATAACAGCTGGCTCATCATCTACAACCATAATATTTACCATTTTTAGGTGCCCTCCTTAGATATATATCTAATTCTTCTTTAGGTCAGTATCTAATATGTATCTAAAAAGGTTTTCCAAGATTTCCATAAAAATATTATGTTTTTTATATTGATCTTACATGAAACAAATAAATCGAAAGTTTTTTATAGAAGAATATATACATAATTATAACAAAAAATGGTGAAAAGGAGGTATAGAAAATATGGTAATTAGACGAAATAAGAAAAATAAGTTAGAAGCAAAAGATACAAGCAAAAAAAATACAGATATAGCTCTAAGAAGACCATTTGCCCTATGGACAGATATGGACCGATTATTTGATCAATTTAGATCAAACTTCGATGATATATTCTGGAACCCAACAACAGCAATGACAGAAAGAACTCCTGTCACTGATGTAGCAGATCTTGGAGATAAATATGAAATGCGTGTAGAGATGCCAGGTATCCCAAAGGATGATATCGATATAGAAGTTAGCCCAAGAGGGGTCGAAATATCAGCAGAGCATGACGAATCCAAAGAAGAAAAAGACAAAAACTGGCTTAGACGAGAAAGAAGCACTATGAGTTTCTATAGATCCTTTGAACTTCCGGAAGAACTAAAAACAGACAAAGTAGATGCAGAATTAAAAGATGGTGTACTTGTGCTAACAATCCCTAAACTAGAACCAAAACCAAAGCAGAAATCTAAGAAAATCAAAATAAAATAAATTTTTAATTCAACTTTTTTCTATCTTTTTATTTATTTTTTTTAAAGCATTCTACAACATTTAGTGCACGCTTTGTTTCTTTTACATCATGCACACGGATTATATCAGCTCCATTAATAGAAGATATGACAGCTGCAGCAATACTTCCTTCAAGTCTATCTTCAGGAGGCAAAGTTTTTTTACCAGAAATATTTCCAATGAAAGTCTTTCTAGAGGGTCCAATTAAAACAGGAAAACCTAATTTTTTAAATTCTTTAATATTTGTAATAATAGTACAGTTGTCTTCAATTCCTGAGCCAGTTCTTTTACCAAAACCAATTCCAGGATCAACAATTATATTATCTTTTTTTATACCCTTCTTAATTGCAAAATCTGTCCTTTCCTTCAAAAATTTCTTTATTTCACTAACAACATCATTATAATACGGATTTTTCTGCATATTTTTAGACGATCCCTTCATATGCATCATACAAATAGGAACATCATATTTTTTAACGATCTCAACAAGTTTCTCGTCTCCTCTAAAAGATGTAATATCATTTATCATAGAGGCTCCTTTTTCAAGACATACTTTTGCCACTTCTGATTTATAAGTATCAATAGAAATAGGTTTATCTACTATTTCTACAACTTTTTCTAAAACAGGTAGAACACGTTTAATTTCTTCATCTGCTGAAATGGACTTAGAACCTGGTCTAGTTGATTCTCCACCTATATCAATTATATCTGCGCCTTCATCACACATCTTTTTAGCATGTTTTACCGCTGAACTAATTTTATTAAATTTTCCTCCATCTGAAAAAGAATCTGGAGTTACATTTAAAATGCCCATAATAAGAGTTTTTTCTTCTAAATCGTAATCAAACAATTTCATTTAAAATCCTTCAGGATAGTATCAAGTTCTGTAGCAATTTTTTTTATACGAGGATAATGTCTTTTAAGTTTTTTTACAAGTCTTATATGCTGGGAAATTGTTCCAATTACTAGAATATCTGCTTTTTCTTTATTTAAAGCAAAAGTATCTCTTGGAACAGCTACCTCTCCACCGATTGAGAGCATATCCTGCTTGATTATTATCGCATCTTGAAGAAGAACATTTTGTAATTTAATTGTTTTAGAAACAGCTTTAGGTGCCATAATATCAATACTTTTTTTATCACTACCAATATTTTTAATTTCTTTTTTTGCATCATCTAGTGTTTTTATATCTATTATTTTAGGGTTATATTCAGTCACAAGAATAGTGAATAAATTTATTCTATTTCAAATATTTGCAGAATAAGTAATATTTTTTAGTATCATCTTTATATTTCTTTTAATAAAAAAATCCAAATTCACTCTTATTTTAATAATATTTATCTACCAGTACAATTTAAGTATAAGTACTGTATTACCGAAAAAACTAATCTAATAATAAATAATTAAGTGATAGTTATGGCAAAAGCAAGAAGTCGTACGGCTGCAAGAAAAATAAAAGATAGATGGAAAGCAAAAAAATGGTTCAATGTACTTGCCCCTGCCTCCTTTGAAAATGCAACTATAGCACAAACTCTAGCAAACGATCCAGATATGCTCATAGGTAGAGTAACAGGCATCTCAATGCAGGATTTAACAAATGATTTTAGAAGATCACATATCCTTCTTTATTTTAAAATACATGAAGTTGAAGATTCAAATGCGCATACTCATTTTGTAGGTCACTCCTTAACTTCTGATTATTTAAGAAGAATGATCAGACGTAGAAGATCTAAAATAGAGGGAGTATACGATGTAACAACTAGAGATGGTGCAAAACTTAGAGTAAAACCTTTTGCTACAACAGATAAAAGAATCCAGAATTCCCAAAAAAGAGTGATAAGGGAATCCATGAAAAGTACTATGACAAAACAAGCAAAATCAAATACTTTATCTGAGTTCATAAGAGATATTATAGATGGGAAGATGGGGCGTGACATTTATAAAAATTGTAAAAATTTATATCCTGTAAAAAGAGTAGAAATTTATAAAACAGAATTAATATCAGGTCCTACTATAGAAATAAAAGAAGAAAAACCAAAAAAAGAACCCGAAGAAGAGAAGGAAAAGAAAGAAAAGAAAACTGATGAGAAAAAAGAAGAAAAGATATCCGAAGAAAAAACCAAAGAAAAAAAGACAGAAGAATCTAAACCAGAGAAAAAAGAGAAAAAAGAACCCAAGAAAAAAGAAAAACCAGACAAAAAAGAACCAAAAACTAAAAAAACAAAAGCTAAAAAAGAAGTAAAACCAAAAACTAAAAAAACAACAAAGAAAAAAGAAACTAAAAAGAAAACCAAATCAACAAAAAAGAAATCTAAAAGTACAAAGAAAAAAGCATAGATTTTTCATTTGATGTGGTCTTAGTATTTTTTTCTTCAGTTCTAATTTTATTAACTATATGTATAAAATACATGTTTATTTTAGATTGATTCTGGATTGATTATAGGATTTAATTCCGGTTTTTGTTAAATAAAACTTATATAATTAAAAACATTATTATTTTTATAAAGAAATAAATAGAGGTTAAATATGAAAATAATTATGTCTTTTTTATTGGTAGGCTTGATGATTTCCTTATGTTTTTCTGGAATTATTGTTTCAAGTGATAATATTGATTCACTAGATGGAGATACTATTTATGTTGATGATGATGGGACAGCAGATTATACAGATATTCAGCCGGCTATAGCTGATGCCCACGCTGGCGATACAATCTTTGTGTATAGTGGTGTATATTCTGAGTTTAGAACAACTATACCATTAAAAATTATTGGTGAAAGTAAAGAAAATACATATATTAATGCTGCAAATAATCCAATCGATATCAGGAGCGATAACGTAAATATATCAAATTTTGACATTAACTGTGTTTCTGGTTTTGCTTTTGATGGTATTAGATTTTTTGGTGGTTTATGTGGAATTGAGAATTGTAAGATAAAAGGTAACTATAGAGGCATTTATTTATTGGCATCACATATTACTGTAAAAAATTGTGAAATATGGAATTGTAGAGGTGAAGGTGCAGCTGGAATATTTTTTGACGTAGGTGGTTCTATAATAAAAGATTGTTATTTTCATGATAATAGATTTGGGTTATTTATCGGGGGGTCAAATATCAAGGTAAGTGGATGTAATTTTGGACATAATCACGGGGGTATATATTTGTATATAGCAGAAGATAACAACATTTATGATAATAATTTTTTCTACAATGATATAGGTGTTCAAAATGAAATAGATGGTAATCACAATAATAACTTTTATCATAATAATTTCTTTGTTAATTCACAAAACGCTGAAGACAAAGCAAGTACTAATACTTGGGATGATGGTTATCCTTCTGGAGGTAATTATTGGGATGATTATGATGGAGTAGATTTTGATGGAGATGGAATCGGTGACACGCCATATAACATCTCTGGGGGAAATAACAAGGATAGATATCCAATAAAAGACCCTCTTGATTTAGGGAATGTCCCTCCATCAATACCACATACACCTTCAGGTCCAAAAGAAGGAAAGGCTGGAGGTAAATACCGGTATTCAAGCTCTGCCTTGGATCCCAATCAAGATGAAATCTACTATCAATTTTCTTGGGGTGATGGTAACTATAGTGAATGGCTTGGTCCATATAATTCAAATGATAAGGTGTATGCATCTTATTCCTGGGAAATTTCTGGTGAATATAGAATGAAGGTTAGATCTAAGGATGAACATGATCTTTTAAGTAAATGGTCTGGTGAGTTGACTGTTAAAATGGGCGTACCAAGCAAACCGATAATAACTGGTCCAACTGAGGGTAAAACTGGAAAGGATTATAATTATACTTTTGTTTCATGGGATCCTGAGAGTGAAAATATTTACTACCTTATTGCATGGAGAACTGGAGATGATTATACAGAGTTTGGGCCATTTGAATCTGGTGAAGAATTTACCATATCTCATAATTGGTCTGAAGAAGGAACATATAACATTTATTCAAAAGCTGTAGATGTAAACGGTGCAACTAGCGACTTAGAACGTGTAGAGATAACTATAGAAAAATCTAAATCTAAACATGTCACCTCTCCGGTCTTTTATCACTTTTTAGATAAACTCATCGATAGATTTCCATTGTTAACACGTTTACTATTTGTTTCTACTAAATAACTAATTTAATATATTTCATAAATTTCTTTATGACACCAATTTTAAAATATTATATATTAACCAATAATAATATTTCATCAAAAAAATCATAAAAAAAATATTTATATAAATTATATTTAATACGATAATTGGCGATGAGAAAAATTAATAGATTAAAAATAGTAACCATCATTTTAATTTCTTTATTTCTAATTTTAACTATCAATGTTCAAGGATGCAAAGATATCATAGCATGTAACAATGCTACAAAAGGCAATTACAATTTACTTTTAAAAGTTAGAGACCCGAGTAGGCGGGATTTTCAAGTTTTAACAATTGTTCCAAAAGGATATCAATACACTTATCACCATCCATGGACAGGTAAAACAATGGATTTTGAAGTAAAACATAAAATAATTGGTGTCGTATCTAAAGGTGATATCATTCCTAATATTGTAAAACCAGGAATGTGTTTTACAGATGCAGGGCTTGCTTTTGGAGACGCAGATACTCTTTCTAACTGGAAAAACCCTACTAAATATGGATGGGATGATTTTGATTGGATACGTTATTCATGTCAATCAGCAGATAACGAACAAGAAGCAGTGAAATTATTAACTGAAGATGTAGTTGATAAGTATCATGCTCCTAAAGTTCCAGAGAATCTTTTTCTAGTGGGGCCGGATGATTGCTATGTCATAGAGGCAGATGCAATACATCATAATACAAAAAAAGTAGATGATTTTGTTGTAATGACAAACTATGCAAAAGAATTATGGAGAAAAAGTTTAGTATATCTTATAAAAGCAAAATCCTTTGATACAACATTTGAAGGATCAGTTAGAAAGGGCCGGTCTATCCGTCTAGGTCTATTTCAGCCGCTTGGTATTAGAATTACTGATGTAGGTTCAGATTATATTGAAGTAAAACAATTGCCTTTTAGAATAACCCGTGGAAATATAATCGGGTTTGATATTGATTTATTAAGTAGAACCAAAATTAATTTAGGAGAAGGAAAAATTGTTGGATATTTCTGGGTAAAACTTAAAGAAATAAATGCTAACCAGGCAAAAATCTTTGTTTCTTATAAATACAAAGCATGGGAAGACAAAATGAAAGATATAATAAAACAAAAAGTTGCTTCAATTTGTGTTTCTGATATGATGAACTGGTCAAGAATCCATAGTGATGATCTAGAGGGGCTAAGGAGTATGTGTGGTGAAAATCAAGCATACAAATATGAAGGCTCTATGATTTATAAAATTCCAAGCAAAAACTATCAAGAACTAAGTTTAGGATGGTTTTCCCCGAATCACGCCTGCTCATCAGTGTATGTACCAGTTCATATATGTGTAAATGATATTTATGATCCATATGAAACGGGTGAAGCAGCAGAAGATTCTCTAAATTTACTTGAAATCTATGGTCATGACTATTTATCTGATTATTTTTCAAAAACTGAAAACGTATTTCAAAAAGAAATCAAATATCTTGAGGAAATCTTTTTAGATAGATGGGAAAATAAGACAAATGCAACTACTTTTTTTACAATAAATGATCTTTCTATGCAAAAACAAGGTTTTTTGACCCAAAAAATTTGGTTAAAAGTAAATGAAAATAATAACAAAGAATTAATCATAGATGAAATCTCAGATATATGGCAAGATAGCTATCTTGGTTCAATTGAACATATGAAAAATGCAGTTATTTTCTTAAACAAGATTAAAGACGGTAAATATTTTTCTGAAAAAATAATTGAAATCGTGCTTAGTATTGTAAAAACAAGGATAGATATTTTAGAATCACTTGGGAAAGAAACCACACTAATAAATGCTAATTATAAATGTGGAAAAAATCATTTAGAAAAAAAAGAATATGAAAAAGGATTTGACACACTCAAAGAAACATTTTCAGATTGTAATAATTTATTTGAAGGAAAAACAATTAAAGATGAACATAAAATTTTTAAAAATAAACAAATCCCGTGTGACTATCTAATTTGGATTGTTTTTTCATTTTTGATAATTGTTATTTTTTATAAAAAAAATAAAAAGGAATAAGATTGATATTAATCGCTTAAACCTTCCATTCTTTTAGCTGGTTCCTGGAAAAAGGTTAGATCAATTCTATCCCAATCATTTACATCGTTTTCACCATGACTACCGTCTGAATAATCAAAGTATCTAAGATAGAAATAGTCATAATTCATAACACTGATATAATCGAACCAGGGATAATCTGAACCGCTGTTTTCTTCTCTAAGTGAGGTGTTATCTATTCCAGGGTTATTACCACGATTCATACCTAATGAATGACCTAGTTCATGAAGTACTTGGACTGCTTGGCCTATTCTTTTCGCCCTATCTGTTAGAGCATAACCAATTGCGTTTATGTAGAATTTTCTGTTGTGTGGAACGGCAATGCAATCATAGAAATGATTTGAATCTTGAGGGTGACACCAGCCACCGCCATATAATACCATTACATACCTAAAACTTCCTTTTCTTTCATCTGCAAAATTATTAGCATAAAAACCTGCGACTACACCTTTTTCTTGAGTAAATACTCCTGTTCCTTTGTCAAATGGTAATAGGTCACCACCTTCACCCATACATCCATCATCGATATGTACAGTTATACCATGTTCATTAAAACGCTCTATAATCATCTGCTGCGATTCTTCATAAAATTCATGTTCCCATCCGTCAAAACCATCACGATTAAATAGTTTTTTAGGGGTTTTCTCCATATAATCTGTTTCGATATAAATCTCCTTGTGGTATGGGTTTGCTAGCCATTCTGATAAAAAATATTCTTCATCATTTTGCAGTCCGTCCTGGTCAGGATCAAGATCACTATGATTATCAAAGGTATTTGGATCATATCCCCATTTCCACTCCCATTCAGTCGGGATTCCGTCTCCATCTGGGTCAAGTCTTGAATCATCTACAGTTGGATCTGTTCCTAAAACATTAACTTCGACCCACCATGGAATATCATCCATATCTGCTGAGGTTTGATGAAGAGTAAACCATATTTCATAATTTGATCCGTTATAGTGTCCGTATCCATCACTATCGTTAAAATAGTCATCCCCCTCCCATCTTCCAGTTCTAAAATCATAAATTACTTTAAAACTATCCATTTCTTTTTTAGTCGTACTACTACCAATAAACTTTTTCACAACTTTATTTTCTATAATCTTAAGCTCGACCTCTGTTGTCTCTTGTTCCTCTTCGACATTTCTGAATATCTGCTGATTTATATAACCTGTGTCCCATTTTTTATATGTCTGTCTACTTTCAAATTCAAATCCGTCGAGTACAGCAAAATACTTGTATGATGGCTTTTGATCCCATCCTTTACCAGGTCTTAGACCTTCTAAGGCTTTAATTACACTAAGTTTTGTATAATCTTTAGGGGAATCTATTTTAATATCTTTGGGTGTTAAAAGATTTACAAAAAAATCTGAACCAGATTTCATCATGACATCTATAATGCCTTTTTTTCTAACTCTATGTATCTCCAGAAATACTGCTTGGGTGGTTAATGGGCTAATTTTATCAATTATTTCTTTTTCTTTTTCTTCTTCTTTTTTTTCTGGTTCTGTAGGAAGAGTAACAGCTAGATAGTATAAACCTGAGATAATTATTATAGCTGCAATAATAACTGCTATTATCATTTTATTTTGAGATTTTTTTGCATTCATTTTTTTCACCAAATATTTTTATAACAAATTATTTAGTCAATATATAAATATCAATTACCAAATATATAAATTTATTGGAATATAAATAATATTATATTTAGCTTTTTTCAATAAATCAAAGCTCCCCAATAAATTATCATTCACATTAGTTATGGTAAAAAATAAAATAGATGTACTATAAAATACTATCCTACGCTAAAAAAGGTAATAGATAAAAAAATTTTAGATAAAAATTATATTACGATGTTAACCTCTTTTAACATTTTATTGATAATATAGCTTGGAAATTCAACAAGTAAATCTCTATAAGAAGAATCAGGTAAAATTTTTGATCTACCCATCTCTTCAGCTTTTTTAACATGTTTCTTTATTTCATCTATGTAAAATTGTTTAATTTTTGATTTGTTTTTTTCTATTTTTCTCTTGATTATATCCATTTTTATTGAATTTTTATCAAACAAACTATTAGATAGCTGAACTATAAGTGGAAGAATTACACTATTTAT
>Ga0180433_10002985_pt1 | contig 25396 bp, 34 predicted proteins | sample SS_ome_8_FD_132980 | JGI IMG/M metagenome (GOLD analysis project Ga0180433, IMG submission 132980) | Hypersaline lake sediment archaeal communities from the Salton Sea, California, USA - SS_1_D_1 metaG | ecosystem: Environmental > Aquatic > Non-marine Saline and Alkaline > Hypersaline >... | reverse complement strand
GTATATGTAGTAGGTATGTGTTGGATGTAGTGTCAAGACTGTTGGGGTGTAGTGGTTTGGTGGGTTGTGGATTAAAGGATGTAGAGGTAAAAGAGTATTTATATAAGTTAGGGTATATTAGCAGGGAGGAGGTGGTAGATCCGTGTTGTGTAAAGTCAGGGGGTGGTGTAAAGGGTAAAAAATGTATTTTGCCTTTTTGTGGTGAGATATTAAATAGCTGTCATGGTATAAAATTGAATTATGGTTTATATTCACAATGTATGAATGATCGTGATGGAAATGGTAGATATTGTAAGACGTGTGAAAAACAAGGAAAAAAGAATTCAACAGGAAAACCAACTTATGGAGATATAACAGAGAGAATGGATGTAAATTGGAGAGATAAAAAAGGTAAAGAACCAGTACGATATGCAAATGTAATGGATAAACTAGAAATAACACGTGAAATGGCGGAGAAATCAGCATCAGGATGGGGTATAGTGATTCCAGAATTAGAATTTGAAATAAAAGAAGTAAAACGAGGAAGACCAAAGAAGAGTGTAGCAGTTTCAGATACAGATAGTGAAGCATCAGTTGAACCAAAGAAACGTGGTCGTCCAAGAAAAGAGAAATCAGTAATTTCTGAACTCTCTCCTGGAGACGATCTTATTGCAGGTCTTATAAAAGAAGCAAAACAAAAAAGTCAAAGTGATGTGTCAATTTTAGATGAGAAGAAAGAAGAAGTAAAATCTCTCCCGGCTCAAGAGAGTGATACAGTAATTGGAGAATTAAAGAGAGATATTAAGGTAGAGCAAGAGCAAGAAGAAGAAGAAGATGATGAAGAAGAAGAACTAGAAGTAGAGAAATGGAAACATCCAAAAACAGGAGTAGAATATTATATTACAGAAGATAATATTCTATATTCAATGGAAAGTGAGCCAGTAGGAAGATGGAATGCAGATTCGGGAGAGATTGAAGAAATTCTAGATCTTGAAGAAGATTAAATTAATAAGTAATATTATATAACTATATTTTTTTATAGTGATAAAAGGTTATGTTACTCATTTCCGGTTTTCTCACTCATTTCCGGTTTGGTATCGTAATCTATAAATTTATAAATTGTGATCTATCACAGACATTTTTTACATATTAGCTAGATGAAAGGGTTAAAACCTAGATACCACAGTGTATATTTTCGCAGGGTTTATGTAGGTAAAAAAATCCGGCCTCTGTACGGAATTTTCTCTCAAAATTTTTAGAAAAAAAAAATAGAAAAATATACAGATTGAATCCCCAATTAAATCCCTAACCCAAGATCTTAAACTTACGCCTCAGTGCTCTCCATAGCCTCAACTTCACCCTTGTCCTCTGCCACCGTGAGATGCTCGAACTTGTTCGTCAGAACATCACCAACGGTGACAGGAGTCTTGGCAGATCGACCAGCAGGCCGCTCGAAGGCCGGCTTGCCCTTGGGCTTGTCTTGCTCCACCTTGGTGTTGAGAACACACATCCAGTAGTGGTCCTCGTTGTCATCAGGGTAGAGATTGATGGTCTCGCCGGACTTGAGAGCGTCACGAGTCTCGTTGAGCTCCTCAGGCCACTTCTTGATGTGCACATAGGCACGATTGAAGGGAGGCGGCTTGTCACCCTCGCGACGAGGCTTGATCTTGACGATGTCGACGCGCTTGACGCACCCCTCACCGAGGAGTTCATCGAAGACGGCCTTCATATCTTGCCAAGTGTACGAGGTGTGAACGCGGGGGATGTAGATCTGCGGGATGGAAGTCTGCGACATCGTATCTGTAGTTGGTGACAATAGAGTGATGGGGAGGGAAAACATTTCAATTTTTTTTTCTGTGATGATACGAGTAGAAAAAATCGATAAAAAACCAAGGAAAATATATACATGTTTTAAAATCTCTCAAGATTTCAGAAAAAAAATATACAAACTTAAAGACAGATTAAATGTATTAAATGTTCTAATCTCCATAACTACTCATGTTGTCGTCAAGACCACCACGATCAACAAGAACCCAGGGCTCAAGCTCTTGACGACGCTCCTGAGCGGAGATGTTGCGACCAAGACGGTCGTACTCGTCGCCTTCTTGATCACGACTGACGTGAAGGATCTCGCTCCAGGGCGCCGCCCAGAGCTTGCGGATGTAGTTGGCCGAGTGGGAGGCGATGGGCATCTGGTTGACGATCTCAAGAGTCATGTTGCTGGACACAGATGGTATGGGGATAGAGTCGATTTCAATTTTTTTTATTCTAGGATTTATGAGAGAAAATGAAAAAAAGCCGTGATACGACTTAATTTCCATGCTTTTTTTTTGGTATTTTCGATTTTTATTTACATGTCCAATAGCGTTTTCCTAAGGATTTTTCCAGATGTTAGCTGATGTTGGTCTGTTCCCTCAATCATAAGGTGGTCAGCCACCAACATCATAACTGACCACCCAACCCCCTATTTGGCATATTTAGCCTTCTGTGAATCACTCATGCTCTTCCAACGAGCACCAAGTTCCTTCATGACAGCACCACGCTCGAGTTTTCCACCGGAAGCAGATTTCTCCAACTCTGCCTTCACCTTTGCCGACTCTGCCTTTACATAGAGATTGTAGGCAGATGGGGCTCGTGGTGTAGTAGTCTTGTTTGCTGCCTTGTCCGGCGCCTTGTCAGCCGACTTGTCAGTCTTGGGAGGCCGACCACGAGGTTTTGGCTCTGGAGACTGAGAAGCATGACGCTTGGCTGCCTTAACCTCAGTAGGCAAATTGAGAAAGACCCTTGCTTCCCGCTCGCTAAAGTCGAACTCATCAGCGAGCTTTTGGATCATCTCATCAACCTGCTTCATGGTAGGCATAACTTTGAGTTTTTGTATAGTCTCTCCAGAACACAGGATGTGTATAGTACCAGAGGATTTCAATTTTTTTACCTCTAGTTTCTATTAACGGGAAAAAAGAGAAATCTGCAATAGAATCCTCCTTTCCCCTTTAAGTCTTGACTAGATCACCAACGATTTAACGATTGAACCAAGAGGCAGGTAGTTCAGGAAGTGCATCGTCTTCTTCTTCACGATCTGCCCACCTCTTGACTACAGGTTTGTTGTAGCCAGTAGGTAGATTCGTTGGTGGTTGCACCCAAGGGAACTGGGCGAGGGTGACGTAAGCAAGTTCAAGCTGTTCAGCTTGGCTAAGAGCCGCTATGGGGGTCAGCCAAGTAGAACGAGTGAGCTGGTAGAGTTGAACCAGCTGATCCTTGGAGAGCTGGGCAGTAGTGAGAGCGTTCTTGGGGACAGTTGCGGTAGAGGCGAACATGGTTTTTGTGACGATATAGATAAATGGAGGATGGGGATTTCAATTTTTTGATAAGTTGGTTAAGCAAGTAAAGTGAAAAAAGGCCGCCTCCTAAGAGACGACCTTCTTTCCATGCAATTTTTAGGGGTTTTCTAGGTTTTTGTCACACACTCACACACAGCAGGCTGGTAAGTCTACTCGTCGTCCTCCTCAACCTCGAGGAGGTGGAAGTCGTCCTCCTCAGCCTCGAGCTCGACTTCCACCTCCTCGAGGTCATCGCCGCGACCCTCCTTGATGGCCTGGGCTCGCTCCTTCCAGACGGCCTGCGCGTCCTCGTCGAGATCCTTCCAACAGGCGGCCAAGAGGGTGACGACGTGCTTGGCCATCACCTTCTCGCCACCGGTCTCCTCAGCCTCACGCTCAAGCTTGGCCCGAGCGCTGGCACGAGCGGCGTCGCAGAAGAGAAGGTAGCCGGTCTTGGCCTTCTTGGGCTTGGGCTCGTCGGACTCCTCCTTCTTAGCCTTGCCCTTGCCCTTGGGCTCAGGCTTGGCCTTGACGGGCTTGTCCTCCTTGGGCTTCCTCGGCGTGACATCCTTCTTCTCGACAGAGGTGATGACGACGCGCTCCATCGCCTCTTCCTCGTCGAAGCCGTACTTCTCGGCAAGGACCTTGACGATGCGTTCCTGCTCTTGGTTGACCATCACAAGGACAGCACGCTCGACCGAGGAGTTGATCAAATCGCACGAGCGCATCATTGATTTGCTTGTAGCGTTTGTTGGTTTGGGTGGCGATAACAGATGTAGACCACAAAGTATTTCAATTTTTTCAAAGTTGCAAAAAGTGACCTAGAGGTATATGTAGCCTTGATCTTTTTGCAAAAAATTACTTCAATTTTAAGACGTGTATATATACGCGCATATGGAGTCTTGATCTTTTTGCAAAAAATTGTTTCAATTTTAAGACGGGTATATACGCGCATAATTCTTTGGACTTTTGCAAAAAATGACTTCAACTTTTTGTATAAGAAAATTGAATAAATTTTTTGCAAATTTTTTATAAAAGTTATAGATATCTGGGAGAGATTAAAAATTGAAGTCATTTTTTGTAAAAATCCAAGCCTAACCCTTGGAAAGTCACTTTTTGCAAAATCGAAAAAATTGAAATACTTTCTGCTCTGTAACGGTATATCGTCAACTCATCTACAAACGCTACAAGCAACAATGTCGACCATCGCGATCAACCAGACTGTCGAGACCGCCGTGAAGACGATGCTGAACAAGCACGCCACTGACGCAGTCAAGACGCTCTCGGAGAAGTACGGCTTCGACTTGGAGGAAGCCCTTGCTGAGCTCGATCTGGGCAACGCAAGGGTGACCAAGAAGGAGAAGGCCGTGAAGGAGGCTGCTGAGCCCAAGGCCAAGGCCAAGTCTGAGCCCAAGGGCAAGGGCAAGGCCAAGGCTAAGGACGAGGAGCCTGCTGAGAAGAAGCCTCGCAAGCCCTCGGGATACCAAGCCTACATGAAGGCGATGCGTCCCGAGACCAAGGAGGAGCTCTCGGCGATGTCGATGTCGGAGCTCCAAGATGAGCTTGGTCTTGAGGAGGAGCCCGACAAGTTCCACCCCAAGCACGTGATGACGTGCCTTGGACAGCGCTGGAAGGCACTCTCCGATGAGGAGCGTGCCGAGTGGGTGGAGAAGGCGACCTCTGGTGAGGAGTCGGACGCGTAAGCCCTGGGCGAGTGCAAATGTGAGTGTGTGAGTGTGACAAAAAACTAGAAAACCCCTAAAAATTGCATGGAAAGAAGGTCGTCTCTTAGGAGGCGGCCTTTTTTCACGTTTGGTCTATACGTTGTTCACTTTTTGCAAAATCGAAAAAATTGAAACTTTATCTAGCCACCTAGGAGTCGGTGTCAAGTTGCCATCCATCTAGATTCAAATGTCTACAGCCCCCAATGTCATTGAAGTTGAAGTGCAAGATCGTATCCACGTGGCACGATCGCAACCTAGGTGTAAAGAAACGGGTGCGATTTGCTTCGATGTGACCTACACTGATGGCTCTTGGTCGCGTGTTCCAATCCAAGCCTTCATAGACTTGGAGGATGACACCTTCTCACACGAAGACGTGGCTGATGCGGTGAATGACTGGGTCTATACAGCAAAACGGCACCCAGATACACGTAGAAACTGCATTTGCTGCAATCGTCGTGCAGTCAAGGGAAAGGTACTTTGCAAAGAGTGTACGCGCAAGTGGGGTAGTGCGGTCTACGCGTGAATGAGGGATTAGAGTGAGGTTAGGTTTTTGGATGGGAGAGATTAGATCACCTTAAGGGTGGTCTTTTTTCTCGTTTGGATGGGAGAGATTAGATCACCTTAAGGGTGGTCTTTTTTCTCGTTTCCGGTTTTGTTACTCAATTCCTGTTTTGTCACTCATTTCCGGTTTAATAGTATTAGGATTTCCCCCTAATAGGGAGGGTAAAATTGTTGGTGAAGTCTTGGTTAGATCCAAGGAGAGACCAAGGTTGCGCAGTACACCAAATATTTAGTAAAATTTTAACTTAATTTAGTTAATTAAAATTAATATTAGGCTTTATTTGTTATGGGAAAAATTTAAATTATTTAGATATATATATACAATGGTTTCTCGAAAAATGAAAAAACATAGTCGTCGAAGACATATGCGTAAATCTTCCCATACAAGGGCGAGAGGTGGTATGTTTACTTTCACCAAACAAGGGGCTATAGATAAAATAATTGCAAATAAAACAGCTCCAAATGTATACATGACTGATGAAGATGGAGATCTTCATCCACAAGATAAAGTCGCAAAAGAAAGTCGAGAAAAAGAAAACAAGAAATTGATGGCGAAGTTCGGAATTACAGACGATGATATTGAAAAAGAAATGAGAGAAAGAGATGAAAAGCGCGATCGAGAGCATGAAGCACAAGAGCGTGAGGATTACGATCGAGGCACTTATGGTGGAAAATGTAGAAAGTCTAGAAAGTCTAGAAAGTCTAGAAAGTCTAGAAAGTCTAGAAAGTCTAGAAAGTCTAGAAAATCTAGAAAGTCTAGAAAGTCTAGAAAATCTAGAAAAATGAAACGTAGATAAATTCTCTCAAATAATATAATATTTGATTATAATATAATGCCTCGTAATTCTTATAGAAGTCATAATGGGCGTTCTGCCGTTGCTCGTAGAGTATTATTTAGTGGAACAGGAGATACAAATGGTATTATACCTCAGGGTTATATTTTAGATTATAAAGGTAAATTAGTTAGAAAAGCATATTTTGGTGGAGATAAAAAGGGAGGTGCTGCTCCTAGTGGTACAGGTTTTATGGTTGCACCAGGTTCTATTGCTGCTACTCAAGTTGCAGCAAATGCTCATAGACCAAACTATCTGTTTATATTTAGATCTACAAATAGAGGACCAGGATTAACATATTTACCAACTGCTGATAATCCTGGAAGATTAAGTTTTGCTCCTCCAAGAACAGCTTTTTAAATAATATATATATTATCATATATAATTAATATATATATATGTGTTTTTCATTAGAAGCATCAAATTTTATGTTAGCATTGGGAAGTATTAGTTCAATATGGGCATATTATAAGATTAATTGGCAAGTAGGATTACTACTTGGATATTTCGCGTTTATGCAACTAATCCATGTTGTAGGTTATTTAACTATAAATGATTGTAAAAATAAATATAATCAATTAGCTTCAAGATTAAATTATATACATATATGTTTTCAACCATTTGTCGTTATTATTGGATATTGGGGATTAATGTTATATACAAAAAATATAAACAGAGATTCAAGGATTAGACTTATGTATGCTTTAGTTATAACTTTTGTTATTGGTTTATTTTTATTTTTTAGGCAGTTCAAAGAGTTTAGTTCAAATGGACAAAAATTATCAAAAATCAACAATAAAAACGATTGTATTTGGTGTGGAGAATTATGTAGTTTTGCAGGAGAAAAACACATAAATTTCTCTCTACCTTTACTAAAAACAGATTATTTAATTCCAAGTTTATTTATCCATTTTTTTGGTATGTTTATTATTCCTTTATTTATTAATAAGTTTATAGCTATTTTAACTGTAATTTTAGGAGTATTAACGTTAATACCTGCAAAAATGCACGGAATTGATACATCAGAAGCTGGAACTATTTGGTGTTTCACATCCATAATACAATTATTAATTGCAATTTTTGTAGCTATGTTTTATAAAAAATAAATTAAATAAATATTTAAGATAATTTAATGGATCTATGTAATAATAAGTTACCATTTAAAATATACAGTAAAAGCTTTATTATTCCAAACCTTAAATTGTAGTCCAGAAAAGTGATCTCTCTCGGGAGAGTTAGATAAAATATATTGCCCATTTGTAGTAGTATCTAAACTATCAAAATGCGTTAAATATTGAGATTCAAAATATTCGGGTGTTTTAAAAGGTAAATATTTACTTTTAGGATCACACATCTCTGTTAACCAGCGTTCACAGACTTGTTTGGGATTGCCTAATTGAGGAAAATTAGCTTTAAAATCAGAATATTCAAAATTCATATATTTTTCACGTCGTCCACAAATAAGAGCAGTATCATACACGGCATTTTTAATGGATTTATGATATTTATTAGTTAGAAAGGTCATAAGATCAAATTCTCGTTTGGACTTAGCTTCTTCAAACTCACGAAATTTTTTCATCTTATAATCTTGAATAACTTTGGCACGTTTATCAGATATTTCTGCAAGTTGTTGAGCAAAAGACATAGATTTTATAGTTAAGATTTTTATTTAAAATATATTTCAATTTATTGAAAAAAAATAAAAATTTATATTAAAATTTATTTTTTTTTGATTAAGGTATAATAATAAAATGCAAGACCAGCTCCTATAAATTGTGCAATAGTTTGAGATATAAAATCAGCTGTATTCATTTTTTTATTTAATAACATTAGTAAATTTACTGCAGGATTAAAATGTCCACCACTAACAGTTCCACCAAACCAAATAACAGCAGCTAATGTTAAACCAATTGCTAAAGGATTACCAGTTATTATAATAACTGAAAGAAAAATAAAAGTTCCAATAAGTTCTACAAAAAACTTAATAAAACCATTCATTATTTTATAAAATAATTAAATATAAAAATTGAAAAATAATTTATAAATTATAAGTATTTAAAATATTACGAATATGGAGGAGGATAGAAGTATGGATATAGTAAGAATGCAGATTTTAATGGATCAAAATAATAAAATTGAGGAATTAAAACGAGAGATAGAAAATCAGAATAATATATTAAAAAAAATTTATATATTATTAGAAGAAGATAAGATATGTGTTAGGACTTTAAAAAATATTATAGAAGAGGTTTTCAATTAATAAAATGGTGATCCACAACCAAAGTAAAGATCAATGTTAGATAATTTAACAGATAAATAAGATGGAAATATAATAATATCATTAAAGGTATTGAATATTTTATTATTATGTTGAAAGATTAATGAACTATTTGGTTTATTAAGATGGACAGCCAATAATTTAATATGACATTTAAGATATATAAACCAATTATTAGTATAATTTTTTTCTTGAATAACATGTGTAAGTTGAAATTTCCATATTTCATTATTAGCTTGACAAATTAATTTATTAAAATCAGCTCGAGCTAAATTAAATTTATAATAATTAATCATATCATAATCATCTTGAATTCTTGAAAATATATTATTTTCAACAAGTAATTGATTTTGATTATAGTTTTCAGTATCATGTATTTCACCAGTTTGATATGCCATAGGCTCATAAGGAAAAATAGCTTTTAAAGTTTCAATATTAGGATATAAATTTTTTAAATCATCTCTAGGTGATTCTTTCCTTAATAATGGTAAAAATTCATCAAATGGTAGAATATATTTTTGAAGATCAGGATTTTGTAAAATTTCTAAACCTTTTTGATTATATAAAATAGAATGGGCTTGATATGAATATCCACCTGTATGTTGATAAAATGTTAAATTTTTGAATTTATTATCCATAATTTTTCCTCCAAGATCTAAGATATGCCAATCTGTATTATCTAATAAACAGTCATTAATTCTAAATAATAAATCTTTTAAAAAAAATGCATCATCTTCAAAAATTAATAAATATTCGTTATTTTTAAGATTAATAGAGTTAATAGCTTTCATATGAGATAAGAAACAACCAATTTCTCCTTTAGTTATATCTCTATCCCAATATTTAGTTATATGACTCTCACAATTGTAAGTATTACTAGTTTTCCAATTTTTATATCCTTCATGATTCTCTCCAGTTTCCGCAATTACAACCTGTGTATCAATATTCCAAGTTTTTGGAATATCAAGATTTTTAATATTTTGTAAGATTCTATTTAATTTGTCCCTCCTTTCAATTAGATTAATAATTCTAATATGTATTTTAATATGAGAAATAGTATTTTGTACATATAAATAATCTAAGTACCTTCTATCGGAAATACCATGCAAAAAATCAGATTCTTGAGGCATTTCAATTCTTAACAAAGGAGATTGAACAGCTAAAAAACCAATTAATATATATCTAGTTCCTTTAGTTATTTTAAGACCAGAATGTCTTAATTTCCCACAATGAAATAGAATTTCTCCTTTTTGGGGTTTAAATGTCTTATTATAGGCTTGATAAAATGTTCCTCCACCTTCAAAATCAGAAGGATCAGACAAAAGAATTATAAAAGATAATTCCGATGTATCACGATGAATATCTAAAGAAGATTGGCCATTTGCACTATATTTTACGACAAATAGATCAAAAGGATTTATTACTCCAGTTAATTTATATTCTCTCATAGCAATCTTACAAATAGATTCTATTTCTTGTCTTAAATCCAAATTATCTATATTTTGTAAAGGTATATCTGTAGTTGGATAATGTTTATGACGATTTTTACTCCAATTATCCATTAAATTAGCTTTTGTTATAATTTCATCACATCTCTCACCAGATAAAAAAGGAAAATTATAAATAAAATTTAAAGGATTATTAGCAATATTTGAAGAATTCATAAAATATAATATGTCAAAGGATTTATATCTATTTAAAAATTATAATTAATAGAATAATAACTATTATAATAAATAAAGGTAAAAATAAACAACAAAATCTAGATCTTTTCTTATATTGATAATTTTTGGCTTTATTAAGTTGAAAATTAGCAGATTCTATATAATTAACACTAGATTCAATATTAGATTGAATATTATCAAGATTTTCACCCTGTTGAGTAACCAAAATAGACATATCTTGAAATAATTCAGAAATTTCTTGAACTCCTTGATGTAATTTATTAATTTCTTTCTCTCTATTTTCCAAAATTTGATTATTAATAATAACAGCTTGTAATTCTTGATTATTATTTAATTCCATAATAAAGATTAGTAAATAGTATTTAAATTAGCATTAAAATTAAAAATTGAAATAAAATAAAGATTTTGAGATAGTTTTAAATATGTCTCTCATTAGTGAAGAAAATGATGAAATAGAAGAAATAATTAAAGATGATGAAAATAGAGATATAATGAAAATAGCGGTGAGAGAAGCCAAAATATTTGAAAAATCTCTCAAAACAGAAATAGATTTTAAAAATTTAGTAGAGTCTGAATTAAAAGATGAAAGAGTTAATCTATCATGGGAAGAAAAATGGGAGAAATATGTAACTTTATGTAAAGATAAAAGACAAAATGAAATATTAGAAGAATGGGGAAAAGGTTGGGAAGTTGTGAATAATTTAAAACAAGAGATATCAGATCTACAATATGAAAGAAAACATACATTAGGAGTATTATCAGATACAAGAGAAAAATGGTATAGAGAACACAGGGAACATGAAATTAGTAAAAAAAAAATAGAAAGTCTTGAAAAAGAAGTTTCGAGACTGAAATTGAATTTAGAAATAAAAAAAGAATCACCTAGAAATAATTTAATTATAAGTAGTAGCAAACGTTAAATTAAAAAATAACATATTATATTATATGTCAAAACTTATACAATATATTTCAACTTTTTTAATTTCAGGATCAACAGTAACTGGTATTTCTTTTTTAGGAAATTTAGTTGATCCAGCTGCGGCAGGTGTAATTTCAGGAATTCCAATTAGTATACCATCTACATTATTAATAAAAGGTAAAGATAAACAAAAAGCTTTTATTTGGTCAGCTTTTTTAATGGTAAGTTTATTAGCAATAATAACAGGATTGTGTGCGTATTTAATTATAAAGGTAAATATGGATTCGGTAAAAGCAGTAATATTAAGTTTTATTGCTTGGGTAATTGGAGCAGTAATTTATTATAAAACAGTTATTGTAAAAAAATAATATATATAGGTATATAATGGTTAAAAAGAGTAAAAAAAGAAAAAAGAAATCAAAAAAAAATAAAACAGAAAAAGAATTAGGTTTTGATAAAGATGGTTGGAATTTAAGACCAATAGCAGAAAAAAGAGGTGAAGTTTTACAATTTAAAATAAAACCAACAAGAGTTAGGGCAAATAGTGATAATAAAATAAAAGCAGTAGAAAACTTAAAAACTGTTGGAAAAGTGTATATATTATATACAGGAGGTACAATAGGAATGTCACATCCTTCAGACAGAGAAGGTTTGGTGCCAATAAAAGGAACATTAGTAAAGTTAATAGATAAATTAGGAATTGATGCAGATCTTAAAATAAAATATGTGATAGATCGTATAGATCCTTTAATTGACAGTTCAGATTTAACAGCTAAAGATTGGAAAAAGATGTTAGATAAACTACAAGAAAATTATAATAATTATGATAGTTTTATAGTTTTACATGGAACAGATACAATGGCTTACACTGCAGCTATTCTATCATTTTTTCTAATGAACTGGAATAAAACAGTTATAATTACAGGATCTCAAATTCCATTATTTGAATTTAGAAGTGATGCGAGGCAAAATGTTATAGATTCAATCATAATATCTTTATTAAAAATTCCAGAAGTATTATTAGTTTTTGGAGGACAAATTATTAGAGGAAGTTGTGTTGCAAAAACAAATTCTACAGCTTTTGAAGCATTTACTTCACCTAATCAGGGATTGACAGGACAGATTGGAGTACATATAAATATTTTTAAAGATAAATTAACAAATTGGAGTGTTATAAAAAATAATCCAATATTAAAAAAGAATCCAGTGAGTTACAGTTTTATAAGAAAACTGATAAATAATAAATGGAGTTCAAAAGATTGGAATAATGATATTAAAATTTATGTTTTAACATTGCTACCTCATAATAATGCTCCAGTTTTAGATAAATTAATAGAGTTAAATCCAGATGCAATAATTTTGAGAACTTATGGTATTGGAAATGCTCCAGTTGAAAATAAAGAATTTATTAATAGTATTAAAAAAGCAATTAACAAGAATATTATATTAGTAAATAATTCTCAATGCTTAAATGGAGGTGTTAATCAAACTTATTATCATACAGGAAAAGTTTTAAAAGAATTAGGAGTAATTAGTTCAAAAAATATGGTAGACGCAGCATCATATGCAAAATTATTTTATTTATTTCAAATATTTGGTAAAAATAGTATAGAAACAATTAAAGCTCTATTTCAAATTAATCTAGTTGGAGAGATAACAGTTAATCAATTTTTTGATGATAAATTGGAAAGTTATTTGGTAAATTATTTTAATCAATACCAAGAATTGGGATAATAAAATTAATTTTATTTTTTTTAAAAATTGAAAAAAAAATAAATTATAAGTATTCGAAAAAAGTAGATAATGACAACAGGCGTTACAGGTAAAACCGAGTGTTCTGAAGATGCAGTTACTTTCCAGAATGAGCTCCAAAATAAAATAGATTTAATTGAAGGAAGTAATTATCAAGAAAAGTTAGACTATTTAAATAAGTGTAATTGTTGTGAAAAACATAAAATAAACCGACCAAATAGATTTTCACCTTGGATAGAATTACCTTTTCATAATACTCAAACATTAAGTTGTCTATGTGATTGTAGACACATGGCTAGATTTATTTGCAGACAACATCCAGATTATTGCAGACGGTCTGTATTTTAATTAGTTATTTAAATAAAAAAATTGAAATTAAATACTTTTTTTTAAATACTAAATAATAAGTATGTGGTCAAATATGTCATTTGTAAAGAGACCTAAATCATCACCAAAGAAAACGAGACCAACATTTATAGAACCATTAATTCTTGAGAAAAGGCCAAATAATTTATTTGATACAATGCGTGAATATAATATGAGACCAGTCTATTCTCCACCAAAAATAAGACCATTAAATAAAGAATATAATAAATCATTAAAATTAAATAATGTAGAAAGTAGAGAGAAAGTAAGAGAAGAAGTAGAAAAAAATAAAGAAATATGTATTAAATTTTATAATGAATCAGATTTTATTGAGGAAATAATAATTAAAAATGGAAATATTGAAAATAATGAAAATTTATATTCAATAGGAACCTGGGAACGCGATAATAATTATATTTGGGATTCAACAGACGATAAGGTAGAAATGGAGGGATGGTTAGTTAATAATTTAATGAGATTTGAATATTGTATTATGTGTTTAGAATTACCGAGAGATATATATTAAATTCTCTTCTAAAGTAAATATATATGAATAGAATATTTATTTTTTTATTAAATTTATTTTTTTCGATAAAAGCAGGATTTATACCAAATATTAAATTATTAGCTAAAAAAGAGTTAATCAATTATGAAAATATTTTAGAAATTCAAGATATAACATGTCATTTGCAAAGTTCTAGAATTAAATCATTTCCAAGTGCTTTTAAAAAAAAAAATAAATTTAAATTAAAAACAATATATGAAGTAAATGATCTTTTAGCATATCGATTTGTTTTTTTTAATAAATTAGACCTATTGAAATTTTATCAACATTTATTCAATGAAAAATCATTAGTTATTGTTAATAATTACATAAATGATAATAATATAAATTATAATAATAGTATGCTATTTAGATATCAGAATGATGATAAAGAATGTCCTATATTTCAAATAGAATGTCAAATGTTTACAATTAACGATTATTATAAATTTATATACAATGAAAATAAAAATTTATTATATTTTAAAAATATAAATTTTCCATATAGAGACTAATTATAATATAATTAAAAAAAATTGAAAAAAAAATTATAAAGAATAAAATCTAAAAATCTCTCAGAGAATGGGAGAGAATTTTAGAAAAATGAAAATGTTTCCACTTCCTTTTATGGGAATTTTGCCTATCGAAATACAATATAATATAATAGTTGAATCTGAAAGAAAATGGTATAATGATATGGTAAATAAGATTATAGATGCTTGGTATTTATTTATAAAAAGAAAGATAGATATTACTAATTTGGCTATTAATTTTAAAAGAGAAATTAAATATACAAATAATGAAGATTATTGTCAATATATGGGTACAGAAGGTAATTGTAATATAAGATGGTATATAAATCCATATAAAATTGAAAAGAATCTTGAATATATTGAAAAAATATTTACAGGTACAGAAGACATAACTTTTTGGGAATCAAGATTAGAAGGATTAGCAAGAGGAATATTATTTGTAGATTGTAAAGAAAGTTCTTGGGATTTTCTAAAGAATGAAAAAATAAAGGGAATATTAAAAAAAATAAGAAATAAGATAGTAAGAAGAAATGAGGGTGTTATGATTCAAGATTTAAGAACATTTACTTATTTATTTGCACCAACTTTTATGAGAATTTAATTAATCTCTATAATCATTATATATTTTTTTTCTAAGACACTGATCACAAATATATTTTTTATCAAATTTTCCTAGACCCAATATTTGGAAATAATATTGATTTTTATCAGTAAGTTTAATTTTTTTATTACAAAAAACACAATCTTTATTTGGAAATCTCTCAGGATATAATAGAAAATCTCTGAGATTCATTATAATAAAAAAGAGAATTATAATTTTTACAAAAAAAATTATAATATTAAAGAAATAAATCATCCATATATTTACAGTTTTGACAATTTAAACTTCCATTAGTCATAACCACAGATTCAGTATTAATAGGTTCATTAATATTAATAGATAGATCAAGAATAATTTGGTTACAAATATTACATGAAATAAAATTAACAGTAAAATATTTTTCCCAAATAATTTCTCTAATCTCTCTAGGAAAATAAGGTAGTTTTTGATTATTAACAGTTAAAAGATCTAAAAAATATCTAATTGTATTTTTATTAAGATATGTCATATTTATAAAATAATAAATAAAAAAAATTGAAATATAATTATATTATTTTTTTAGACATGGAGAGAAAAAAGATTGATGGATTATTTCCATCAGCTTCCACCAGATCTTCAAATGTATATTCATTATATAAATAAAAGTAAATGGGCTTTAGAAGTAATAAAAAAAAATATAAATAATCAAAGAGAAAAAAAAGAATCTTTAATACCTAAATTAATTTGGGATTTGAGAGAAAGAAATAATTGTTGGAGATTCAGAAATCCAATGATTGATGGCATTGCTACTTATGCACAAGATATTGATACAATTTCTCCAAGTGATAAATATACATATAAAATATTAAAACAACTAGATAAATTAATTATAGGAAATGAATTTTTTGGAAATACACCAATAGTATGTATTTATTTATGGAATAGATTTTTATGGGCAATTGCTATGGGTTTATTTAGAGAGGAGTATGCAGATAATTATGGAAATTATAGTTATTATGATAAGAGTATGGAAATGTATTATAATTTAAGAATTAAATTGGCTAGATTTGCATTAATAAATGACATATCAATATTAAATTTGGCACCATCATTTGTGATGGAAAAATTTGATCCTAGCGATTTTATAGATTAAAAAAAATATATAATTAAAAATTTTTTTTAGTTCATTAATATTTGATTAGCATTAGATAAGGCATTAAGTAATGACATAATACTCCGAATATCATTTTGACTGACTTCAATAAATTCTTCATTGATCATTCTAACAGGATTAATAGGAATATTTTGAGAATTTAAATCTTCTCTAGAATCAATGATAACCCCGAGTCTTGCCCATAAATTTAATTGATTATTTGTATTATAATTATCATTTAAATTATTATTATTATCATTATTATAATAATCTGCTCCAAGAGGACGAATATAGTGAGATCCATCATTGTGATTTCTATTTAAATTTCTATTTAAATTTCTATTTAAATTTCTATTTAAATTTCTAGAATTTCTAGAATTTCTGCGGTTTCTCATAGCTACATTATGAAAACCGCCCTCGTAATAATACATATTACTTCTCTCTAAATTTTCAGGGTGAAGCCAATTTTCATCATCATTATTATTATTATTGTTATTATTATTATTGTTATTATTATTATTATCAGAATTGAAATTTAAATTAATATTATTATTATTATCAAGATTATGGAAGAATGTAGTTGATGTAGTAGGAGATGAAGGAGGATTAGGACTGGTGGGTGGAGATTGAGTAGGTGAGAGAGAGGCCATTTGTAAGGAAGGAAATTCATCACTGATAATTGTTCGTAAAATTAAATTAGGTGTAAGTTGTAAACTATCAAGTGGTAATCCAGTTAAAGGACTAGTATTATGATCAGATAACCATCTTTGTATATGTTCTCTTTGATAAGTTGTTCCATCAGAACAAATGACAGGATCGGTCATAATTTCTTGAGAGATAGGACAGTAAAGATTAGGCGTCATAATAAAATTAGATGTAAAGAAAGTAGTAAAAAAAAATCAATTTTTTAAAATAAAAAAAATTAAAAAAGGGTATTAATCTCTCCACATATTCTGGAAAGAGAGGAAGAAGGTGGTAAAACAATTTTAAATTCAATATTTTCTCTGACAATTTTACAAAAATCAATTATTTTAATAGTTTGAGTATGAGAAATGCAAGGAATATCATTAATAGATATAAAAATAGATTTTTTTTTAATTCCAGAAAGTGCAGCTAAACCTTTTTGATCAACGTGTGTAACAATAACATTATTTTTATCATCAGAAGTTAAAGTAAGACCAATTTTATCAAGAGTGGATTTAGAAAAGTCGATAGAACAAAATTTAATTCTTTGTGGGTCAAAATTATTAGTTTCAGAAATAGAAGAATGAATAGGTAAATTTTCTAAACTAGAATTAGAAGAGAAAGAAAATTTAAAATTAAGTTCATCAAATTCAGGATCAGGTTTTAAAAAAAATATAAATTTTCTACATTTAGGACAAGTATCTTTTTTATGACACCATTGAAGAATACAATTTCTACAGAAATGATGTAAACAGGGTAGACAAAAAGAATTATTAATTTGTTTAAGACAAATAACACACTCCATATAAAATAAAGATATAATCTCTCTAATTTTATTTATATTAAAAAATATTTAAAAACTTATTAATGATTTTATATTATAAACAATTTAAAGATTCACCGATATGGTATATTGTGAGGGGAAGATGTAGTATGAAAAATAAATAATTCTTCTCAAAAAGACAAGAGACAAGAGCAAACAGCAAAAAAAAAATAATTTTTAAGAGCTCTTAGCAAATAATGACAATATTATAGAAACCTGCAGCTAATAATTTAAAATTTTATAAAAAGGTTTCATGCAATATTTATGAGCGTACAGCAATTTTTAAAAATTCCTTTATTGAATTTATAAACCGCTCAAAGCAATATTTAAAAGGAACTTACAGCAAATATTATAATAAGAAGCCTTTTAAGCTTTAGATAAAAAGTTCCTTGCAATAAAAAAAAAGCTGGCATAGCTCAGTTGGTCAGAGCATCGGTCTTATGAGCCGAAGGTCTGCGGTTCGAGCCCGCATGTCAGCAAACTTAGATTTTTTACAAAAAAAATGCCCTGTTAGCTCAGTTGGTAGAGCGCACGGCTTTTAACCGTGTGGCCAAGGGTTCGAGCCCCTTACAGGGTATTGATTTTTTATATCTTATTCCTGACTAGCTCAGTTGGTAGAGCGCCAAGCTCTTAACTTGGTGGTCAAGGGTTCGATCCCCTTGTTAGGAATTATATGCATGGGTGCCCGAGTGGTCTAAGGGGTCCGACTCAAGCTCGGATGGCTTCGGCCTCGCGAGTTCGAATCTCGTCCCATGCATTTAGATTTTTTAAATTAAAGTTCCCATAGTCTAGCGGTCAAGGACGGTTGACTTTGAATCAACAAACCTCGGTTCGAATCCGAGTGGGAACTTATAGCAAGTTGGCGCAGTGGAAGCGTGTCGGGCTCATAACCCGAAGGTCCCAAGATCGAAACTTGGACTTGCTAATTTTTTTACAAAAAAAGCACAGATGCCCGAGTGGTCTAAGGGGGCAGACTTAAGCTCTGCTGGCTTCGGCCTCGTGGGTTCGAACCCCACTCTGTGCAAACCTAGATTTTTTACAAAAAAATTTCTCTGTGGTCTAATGGTAATGATACTCGGCTTTCACCCGAGAGTTCGGGGTTCAATTCCCCGCAGAGAAAACCAAAAATAACCATTTGGTTATTTGTTTTTTAGAAATGAGCAGCAGAATAGAATAATTTATATATAAAAATTATTTAATCATTTCTTGAATTAGAAACTAACAGCAAAAAATATTTACTATTTTTGATGTAAATAGTTTCGTGCAGTATAAATAACCATTTGGTTATTTGTTTTTGTGCTCTGTTAGCTCAGTTGGTCAGAGCGTGCGGCTGTTAACCGCAAGGTCACTGGTTCGAAACCAGTACAGAGCGATTAGATTTTTTTCTTGTGCCCGTGTGGCGCAATGGATAGCGCACCAGACTTCTAATCTGGGGGTTGCGGGTTCGAGTCCCGCCATGGGCTTTATTTTTTAGATTTTTTATTATTTTAAAAATCTAAAAATTCAAATACTTTTAAAAAAGTAGATAAAAAATAAAATATAATATATTTAAATGATTGAAGATTTTAAATATATTTATAAATTATTTAATGATTATAATTTTGATTTAATAAACCAAAATATAGATAATAAATCTATTCAATTAGATTTTTCAAGACAAGAAAATATTATTGATAAATTTTCTATTATTAAAAATGAAAATACTTATTACACTATTATACCTTTAAAAAAAGATAATTTTTCTTTTAAAACAAAATTTACAAATTTAAATGATTTAATTCAATTTATCGATTTACATTTATTTAATTATGTAAGTTAATAATATATGAGTAAAATAAATAAACATTCTGATTATTTAAATTATATGTATAATGAATATAAAAAAAATCCAGATTGGTTTTCTGATATTAATAATGTAAATTTATCCACAGAATTATATAAAGAAGATTTAAATAATAATAAACTTTCTGATACTAAGCATTTTGAACTATTAAGATTAATAATTAATTATATAATAGATCATGAAAATAATATACATTATCTTTTATTTCTTAAATCTTTATTGTTTAGCCTATTAGAAGAAAATGGTATATCTTTAATATATACAGTTCCAAGTCACACAGATTTGAATAATAAATTATTTAAATTAGATAGACTTTATAGACATTATGCTCCCAAAGATGAAAAAGGTGAAAATAGATTATTTTATCATCCAGGAAAAGGTATTACAATATCTAATACTCAGATTTATTTTCTTATTGATGCTATTTTAAAAAAAGATAGAATATCTAATAATAAATCCAGATCAAGATTAAGATCAAGATCAAGATCAAGATCTCCAAATACTATAAAAGGTGGCAGAAAAAAAAATAATAAATTTAAATCAAGAAAAAAAAATAATAAATTTAAATCAAGAAAAAAAAATAATAAATTTAAATCAAGAAAAAAAAATATAAATTATTAATATAAATGACCATAAGTAATGTTGATATTGAAGTTGAAGTTCCTAATCAAGATGTTGTTGTTTTAAATTTAAAAAAACCAAAACCAGAAGTCAATACTTTAACTAACCTCAGTAATTATAATGAAGCATTAAAAGAAGTTAGATATTTATTAGATCAAACTAATATAAGTTTAATAAATTTACCATCAATATTAAAATCAGTTATGGAGGTTGTTGATAATATTCCAATGTCTGGTGCCGATAAAAAAATTTATGCTATAAAAATTGTGAGAGAAATTATTGATGAAAAAACCTATGGAGAAGAAGAAGCTGTTTTATTATTATTAATAGATAATGGCACAGTAGCAAATATGATTGATTTAATAATTGATGCTACTAGAGGAAATTTAAATATAAATGCTTTAGGAAATACAGTAGGAAGTTGTGCTACTGCTTGCATTCCTTACATTTTTAAAAAAACAAATAAAAATAAAAAAACAATAAAAGTAGAAAAAAATTGAAAACTTTTAAGTTATTTTAAATCTATCTTGTCAATCTAGATAAATTTCTTGACAAACTAAATTATCATCTAAAAATAAATCCTTAGTAAAATTTTCTAATGATTTATATTCTAAATAAGTATTCATTATACGTAATTGATCTTTCTTTTTCAATTCTTCACAATAACTAATAGTATGTCCTTTTTGTTTACAAAATTTACAAATTGTATTACATAAAACCGGACATATAATTTTTGAATCTTTCTTATTTCCATCTTTTAACCAATGATCAGTAAAACATAATCCAATATTTTTACAATGAGCACAAAAAGGCATTTGGTATTATTTTTTTAGAAAATAAAGTAATATCAATTTTAAAAAAAATTGAAAATAAATTTTTTTTCTGCATAGCAGCAGAGAAATTTTACGATTATGGAAAGATTTGCCCAATATATTGAAGATGCAAAATTAGATTTACGAACGCATCAAAGTCAAGGAGTAAAATGGCTTCTAAATAATGAAATAAATGGAAATTTTTGTGATACAGAAAAAGTATTTGGAGGATTTTTAGCTGATGAAATGGGACTTGGAAAAACTATACAAATGACAGGTTTAATTGTTGCTAATAATATGAAAACTTTAATTGTTGTTCCTAGAAGTCTTCTAGAACAATGGAGAGATTTTATTAGAAAAACAACTGATCTGTCAACATTAATCGTACACGGACCAAAAAGAGAAAAAAATATTAATATTATCAATAAATTTGATGTGGTTATAACTACCTACAGTCTAATTATTGATAATATTTCTCAAAATAATCCTTTACATAAAATAAATTGGGGAAGAATTATCTTCGATGAAGCTCATCATTTAAGAAATAATAAAACAAAACTATTCAAAGGTGCAAAAATGCTAATTAGTAAAGTAAGATGGATAGTATCAGGAACACCTATTCAAAATTCAAAAAATGATTTCTATAGTCTGTGTGATCAAATTGGTATTCCACCAAAATATTATACAAATCCAAATAATTTGTATAATATTGTTGTTAAATTTATATTGAAAAGAACCAAAGATGAAATTAATCTTAAATTACCACAATTAAATATTGAAGAAATTAAAGTAAACTGGGAAACTAATGAAGAAAAATTATTAGCTCAAGAAATTCATAGTCTTCTTAGCTTTAGTAATTTAAAAATCTCGGAAAAAAATTTAGGTGGTAAATTTGGTTTGACAACACTTCCACTTTTAATGAGAGCTAAACAATGTTGTGTATATCCAAAACTACTTCAAGAAAAAGTTGTGGAAATTATTAAACATGAAAATAATGAATTAAATGAAGGTGATATAAAAGATACTTTATTTAAAGGAACAGAAGGAAGAAGCAAAATAAATGCACTGTTGAATAAATTAGAAGAAAGAATTGATAATAATAATAATAAAATAATTTTCTGTAATTATAAAGCTGAAATAGATATAATTGAGAAAGAATTAAAGGATAGAAAAATAAAAGTAGAAAAATTTGATGGTAGATCTACACAAAGTGATCGAGAAAAAATTCTTAAAGATAAAGATATTCAAGTATTAATTTTACAAATTCAAACAGGATGTGAAGGTCTAAATCTTCAACATTTTAATGAAATATATTTTGTATCTCCTCATTGGAATCCTGCTATTGAAGATCAAGCTATAGCTAGGGCTCATAGAATCGGTCAGGATAAAGAAACATTTATATTTAAATTTATAATGAATGGATTTGATGATAAGGAATTAAGTAGCTGTATTGAAAAACATGCATGTAATATTCAAAATGAAAAAAGAGAAATTATGAAGATTATTGATGAAGACCAATATGAGGAATCAATTATTGATTAAATTATTTTTTATTCTTGATTTGGTTTATATTTAGTTTTATATTCCTTATAATATAAATACAATTCTTGATTAGTCAAGTCATCAATTGGATTACTTTGAACAAATCCCATTAGATTCTCTAATAATTCTCCTCCCACTTTTTCTGGTGGAACATAATTTTCTGGTAACCCAAATTTTTTAAATGTTTCAGGACAACAACAAAAAAATAAAAATTTAATACTAAAACAACAACCATGTTTTTTCTTTAATTCAGCATTTAAAATCTCTTGTTGAAACATTTTATCTATCATAGAAAATGCCGTATTTAAAAATAATATTGTATGAACATTTTTCTTTTTTTGACTGAATAAAAATGTTAATCTCTTTTGTTTTTCTTCATCTAATTTAAAATTACTCTTTTTTTGAAGTGCATTTATATATCTAATTTCATTTTTAATATTTTTTAAATTAGTTATAGTTTTAGCTCTTTGATCATCAATCTTTTTAATTATTGAAAAAATATTAGTATTATAAATTAATGGATATTTATATCTTATAGTTCTAGGAATTATAAATTGATTAGTCTCTTTTATTTCTGCTATTTTCTCTTCAACCTGTTTTATTTTCTTTTTCATATCTTTAATTAATTTAACTTGAGCTTCTCTTTTGTTTCTATCTTCTATCTTTACATGATCCTCAAAATCCACATAATCACTATTTCCTAATCTAGGATCACTAAATAATAAAACTTGACCTGACATGAATTCCATACCTGTTTGTAATTTATCATATTGATGAGAAGAAATTTTATGTGCCTCTGCCGATGCATCTAATTTTAAATAATTTATAATTCCCAATAAAAATGCAACAAAAGCACTAGCCATAGATAATAAAAAAGTATAAGAGATACTGTGTTCAGTAGATGGTTGGCCTCCTGAACATTTTGTTCTAAATAATTCAATATTTTCTAAAGGTACCTGAAGAACTGAACAAATAGCTGTTATAAAAATAGCTGGAAACATTAATCTATTAAGTTGTGTTACAGTTCTATATCTTGCTTCCATATAAATTATTTTTTGACCTTTAAGATAACTAGCTAATATATCTAATGCTGAAGAATATCTATGTATCAAATCCTGTTGATAATATTTATCAATTTGTTTTTTAACATCTCGATATGATAATTTTTTATACAAAATATTTTGGGACTTATTTATTATTTTTTTACTATTTGATTGGTTTTCTTCTTCTTGTTCTATATTATTTTTTTCACAAAAAGTTAATACTAAATTAGGAAAATCTTGAGGAATACATTCAGATATTTTATTTTTTAGAAATTCACAAGGATTAGGTTTTTTATTAATTGTTTGTGTTGTTTGTTCTACTGGTAAATTTTTTTGAAATTTATTATTTTTATCTGTTATTTCAAATTTATCTGGTGATGAAGATCTACTACTACCAATACTACCTTCTATTATAGACATATCTAAATTACTAGAATCACTAGGCTCACTACCTAAGATTCTGTCATCTAAACTATTAACATCATCATTAATATTACTATTTCTATCTTTGTTTCTTGGTAAATCTATTCTTCTTTCTACTGGAATAAGACGGTTTTCAGAATTATTTTCTACTTTTATTTCATTTAATTCTACTACATTTCCAGTTTTAGAAATTATTTGATTTTCTTCATTATTTAAAGAGTTTCTACCTATTTTGGGAATACACTTTTCCATATAAATAAAAAAAAGATAATATATTTAATATAATCTTTAAGCTATTGGATTAAGTGGAACAATTGAATAATCAATAAATTGTTTAAAATATTGCTTCTTTTCCAATTTTTTACTCCTTAACCTCAGATTAATTTGAGTAATATCTTGATTAGGATCTAAAATTGTCCTAATTGTATTTAATGTTTTTTCATTTGGAATCTTTTCACGAGTACATCCAGTTGGAAATCCATGTGAATCAAATATATGTTTATGTATATATAAATAATTGTTGTCTCCAATAAAAGGATTAGGAAGATATTTTTTAATTATATTGAATATATCTTCTCCAAAAATAATTTTTAAAACAAGTTGCTGATTTTTAATAAATTTTTGAAAATTATTTAAAATTTCTCCCATTGTAATATGCCTATAAGCATTAAACTTATATGTTAGACTTAGTCCAGTTTCAGAACCAAAATCTAATGGATAAAATATAATTTGAAAATCCCACATATTACCTTTTTTATATTTACCCAAAATAGGTGAATCATATTCAATAATATTTTCTTCTGATTCAATTGATTTCTTTAAAAAATTTTTTTCCAAATATTTATTCCATTCAGACTGACTAATAGCAGACCTTTGCAAGGCCAATAGCTTTTTCCTATTTTTAAATTCTGTACTATTACTATCAGCAGTCGCCATCAACATTTTTTTATAGTAAGATAATAATCAATAAGAAAAAAAATTTATTTCAATTTTTTTTTATGTTTTTATGTTTTTATTTTATATTAATTTTATGTTTTTATTTTATATTTATGAAACAAAAAATTATATTTTTATTTACAGGTGAATCAAGAAGCTCTCCTTTTTCTCATAATTTTAACGAAAAAAGAAACAATAAAAGTTCATTAGAAATTTTATATAGTTACAACCATTATATTTTTACAAAGGAGTTTAAAGATAGGTTTGATTATAAAATCTTTATATCTACAGATGATATTCATTTGGAAAATACCAATAAATATTTTACACCTTTGAACATTTAAAACGCCGACCTAATCCAGATATTTTTTAGGTTTTCGCTTTCTTGTTGATGGTCTTTTTACATATTTTTCACTTCTATCATATGCTCCTTTTATTAGATTTT
>Ga0180433_10002984_pt1 | contig 25399 bp, 15 predicted proteins | sample SS_ome_8_FD_132980 | JGI IMG/M metagenome (GOLD analysis project Ga0180433, IMG submission 132980) | Hypersaline lake sediment archaeal communities from the Salton Sea, California, USA - SS_1_D_1 metaG | ecosystem: Environmental > Aquatic > Non-marine Saline and Alkaline > Hypersaline >... | reverse complement strand
TTTAGTGCCTCGACGACCAACGGTTCCTGCTCCGGGGCTGCTGCCAGAGGAGCCAACTGAAATGGAAAAAGAGGAACCATCTTTGCTAGCGCCTCCACCAGAAAAGGTAAAGCCAGCAAAAGAGGCAGGGCCAACAAAAGAGGCAAGGGAAAAGAGAAGAGGACTTTTAGAAGATATTAGAAAAGGAAAAAAATTAAGACCTTCTAAGATAGGAGAGACCGCCTTTCAGAGAGAACAACGAGAAGCAAAAGAAAAGCGTGCAGCTGCTGCAGATCGTTTATATAAGGGAGAGGGAGCTCCTTACTGGGCAAAGCAAAATAAAAAGACTGAGTGAGAGAATTTACTAAGAGAAGAGTCTGTTGAGTCGTACATATATGTTTTTATGTGCGGCTCTTTTGTTTTTAAATTTTTATAGGTTAGATTATCTCTTGTTTTTGCTTTGAAAAGAGTTTAGAATATAGACTTTTGGGTGATATCTTGCTAAACATTGAATGAGTTTCTAAGGTGGAAATTAGAAAGAAGATATAAAGTATAGGATGTCGTGATCCGTATAATTTGACGGGTTATTTTTTGTAAACCGATAGGTGTGTTTGTATGAATGCTACAAAAATTGCTCAGAATGTGCAAAGTACTCTTGAGAGATATCTTGATGATTATTTTCCCCTTTTATCAATAGTTCAAAAAATAGATGCACATGGAGGAAAAGTTTTTTTGGTTGGGGGAGCTGTAAGAGACTTGCTTCTCGAAATTGAAATAAAAGATTTGGACATAGAAGTGCATGGCATACCGCTCGATGATTTGCAAGCAATTTTAAAACAGTTTGGTAATGTTATTTTGGTTGGCAAAGTGTTTGGCGTGTTGAGAATCAAGGGCCTTGATGTTGATTGGTCTATTCCCAGAAAAGATTTTGCTGGTAGAAAGCCTGAAGTAGTTACAGATCCGTTTATGGATTTGAAAGAGGCGTTTTTAAGAAGAGATTTGACCATAAATGCGATGGGAATAAACCTTGTAACGTATGAGTTGATTGATCCTTTTGGCGGATACAATGATCTGAAAAATAAAATCTTAAGGGCACCGGATAAAAATAAATTTTTGGAGGATCCACTTCGTTTTTATCGAGTGATGCAATTTATTGGCCGCTTTGAGATGTTTCCCGATGAGCAGTTGAACAAAATTTGCAGCGATATGGATATTTCCAATGTGTCGGTAGAGAGAGTTGAAGTAGAATTTGATAAATTAATGTTAAAGTCTAAAAAGCCGTCTTTGGGTATACGTTGGCTAAAAGATATTGCACGATTAAGTGACGTATTGCCCGAATTGTACAACATTGTTGATATTCCTCAAGAATCTTCTTGGCATCCAGAAGGAGAGGTGTTTGAGCACACCATGCAATGTTTAGATGCTGCAGCTGTGATGGAGTATGACAACGACGAGGATAAATTAAAAGTTATGTATGCGACCTTGTGTCATGATTTAGGAAAAGTAGAAACAACGGAAAATATTGGCGGGCAGTGGAAAAGTATCGGGCATTCCAAAGAGGGGGTAAAATTATCAAAAAATATGTTATCACGTATCACAAAGCGAAAAGATCTGCGGGATGCAGTGAGTAAATTGGTTCGTTATCATATGTCTCCTGTACAATTAGTTGCGGCAAACTCAAAACCGTCAGCCTACAAGCGGCTTGCAAAAAAACTTGCACCAGATGCGACATTAGAACTTTTAGCAAAAGTTTCTTTAGCAGATAAGCGGGGCAGAAACCCGGTCAAGGGTATGCCGCTTACAAAAAATTTTCCAGCTATAGATAAATTTTTAAGCAACGCTCGTGCTGCTAAGGTTGAAAAAGTTCCAGAGTCTCCCGTGTTGCTTGGTCGAGATTTGATGGATATGGTTGAACCGGGGCCAAAAATGGGTGAGTTGTTGAAGCGAGCGTATGAAATTCAGATTGAACAAGGGATTAAAGACAAAGAAAAACTTAAAGAAATTGTATTGCAAGGAGGGGAACCTGCAGATTAAAACGACAAACTATGGAGTAGCGCATCTTATTTTGCTATCATGTACATGTTTTTGAATAATCATATGTGAAGGGATTTGAATATGTTTAAAATGTTTCTTGGCAACGCCATATGGAATCTTGTTTCTCAAGCCGATGTAGTTAGTAAGTTTGTTTTACTGTTTTTACTTTTTGTTTCGGTCCTTTGTTGGGCTGTCTTTTTTTATAAAATAATTTTATTCAGTATCAAAAAAAGGCAAGTTGCAAAAGTTATGAATGCGCTCAAAAAAGCGACCTCTTTTGAGGAGCTTGTATCTGTTGCAGTAAGGCACAAAGAGACACTTCCTGGTTTTTTCCTTTCGAAGAATCTTTCGTTTTTAAAAAATATGTTAGTCATAGAACCAGAAACATCAAAAGCTTCCATTGGAGAAAGAGAGTGGGATCTGTTTTTGCAGCACATGGACCAGACTTTAGAAGACATTGTGTATCATGAACAGTCGTATCTTCCTATTTTGTCAACAAGTGCAGCAGTTTCGCCACTGTTGGGTTTGTTTGGTACTGTGTGGGGATTGGTACATGCTTTTGTAAGTATCAGTGAGAAACAGTCTGCAAATATTGCAACCGTTGCACCAGGTATTGCTGAAGCGTTGATTACCACATTGGCTGGCCTTGCCGTTGCTATTCCTGCGTTGATTATGTTCAATTATTGCACGACGCAGGTAAGAAAAATTGATCAGATGTTTACCATGCTTACCGATAAGCTGGTACTCAAAATTCAAAAATATGTGATTAAATAACAGGGGGTTGTTGGTATGCCAAGAAAGAAAAGACGAGGCAGAAAAAGAAACATGGTTTCCATGAAAGATATTTCTTTAACGCCTTTAATCGACACTGCGTTAACGTTGTTAATCATTTTCATGATTACTGCACCGATGATGCAAAATTCTATTATGGTTCAGCTTCCAAAAGGTAAAGCAAAAGAAGCAGATGTGGTAAATAAAGAATTGAGAGTTGTAATTAACAAAGATGCAAAAATCTTGCTTAACAGTATTCCGATGAACATGGATCAATTAACCAAAACGGTTAAAAGTGCTGTAAGACCAAAGGATGGTAAATCAGTATTTGTTGAAGCGCATAAAGAAGTTGCATACGGAAATGTGATAAAAGTGATTGACAAGCTAAAGGATATAGAAGGTGTGGACAATGTGGTCTTCGTTATGGACACGCTTGGGTAGAAGAGCAACGTTTTGGTCAAAGCTTGTAGCTTTTTCATCTGTATTGCATGTCGGATTACTTTTTTTTATGTTTTTTGTCTACTCGTGGCAAGATTCTATTTTTGAGATTCAGATAAACCGATCAATTTTAAAATCCGGTGCGCCAATTATTTTTTTACCTCCATCTTTAAAGTCTCCAGTAGTTCGAAAAAAAACAACTGCAAGGCAAACTGTTGTTAAAAAACGAGTGACAAAAAAAATACCAAAAAGAGTTTCACAAAAAAAACCACCAACAACTATTGCTAAGAAAAAACCAGCACCTAAAAAGCCTGTACCTAAAAAATCAGTTACGAAAAAATCAGTTACGAAAAAAGCAGTGGCAAAAAAAACGCCAGTTAAAAAACCGTTGGCAAAAAAGCAACCAATAAAAAAGCAACCTGTGAAAAAGAAGCCAGTTCCCAAAAAAATATCTGAGAAGAAAATAGAGAAAAAAAGAGTACCAGCAAAGCCATTGAAAAAAGAAGCAACTCCTGTGCCCGTTGCAAAACCTGTTCAAGTTCCTGTTACAGAAACTGCACCTGAAGGACCTCAGCCAATTTATATTGGGCAAAAAGAGCTTGAGAAGTTGAGTGTCCAGTATGAGATTGAGCGTGAAGTAGCAAAACATTGGAGGCCACCGGCAGGGTTGTCAAAAGATTTAACTTGCACCATACGTGTGTTGGTTGATTGGAATGGAAAAGCAAGGCAGGTAATGATTAAGCAAACGTCGGGGGTTTTGGCTTATGATATTCCTGCGAGGGGAGCTATTGCAAGGTTGCAATTGCCAAAAAGTCTCAGAGGAAAAGAAATAGACATAACATTTAGTCAATAAGGATTCTTGTCATGAATTGTAAGATTTTTTTTATCAGGTCAGGGTTATTTTTCACTTTATTTTTTTTATGTTCTCCCATATTGCGAGCAGTTAACGTTAGTGTTAAGGCAGAACAATATACAAAATTAAAATTAAAACTTATTGTCGTTGGAAAACAAAGTAAACGATTTAAAGATGTTGTTTCTGTAGTAAAAAATGATTTGGAGTTCAGTGGACAATTTGATGTTGTATTATCCCATTGTCGGAATAACGTATCAAGAAAAAATGATATAACAAAGCATTTTGAAGATGACTGTCGACTTGGAATTTTTTTGACTGAAGAAAAAAGAAGAAAATCTTTTGGCTGGCGGTTGTATGATCTTGAGTATGCGCAGATGCTCAAAGGTCAAGTGTATAAAATTGTTGGAAGAGATTTGCATGGTTGGGCCCATGCGATTGCCGATTCGCTTTGGCCAAATCTTACAGGTGAGAATGGGTTTTTCTCAACAAAAATTGTGTATTGCAAAAAAGTTGATGTTCCGGGAAAAAAATCGTTAAAACATATTTACGTTTCTGATTATGATGGATCTAACGAAAAGCTATTAGTTGCAACACCAACAATAAATGTTGCACCTCGTTGGAATAATGATCCAAAACGACCGTTAATTTTTTATTCTGAGCATACAAACAAAAATGTACGTCTCATGGTTGTCGATATGAAGGGCAGAAGAAAAGTAGCATCCAATTTTGATGGGCTCAATATTCTTTCTGCGTTTTCTCCTGATGGAAAAAGATTTGCCTATTGTGCATCAAGAGGCGATGGAAGCTGCCAAATATATTTTTATGATGGTGAACTTAAGCAGTTAACGCAAACAGGAAACAATATTTCTCCAACCTTTGCAGATGATGGCAAAACGCTTTATTTCTGTTCAGATGCGCAGGCAAAATGTCCACAAATTTATAAGTATGATTTGCAGTCAAAGGAAATGAAACGAATTTCCAAAGGTGGTTTTGAAGTTTCTACGGTGTTTTGCCCGAAAAAGAATTTATTAGCGTATGCAAAAATGATCAAAGGAACGATGCAGATTTTTACCTATAATCCATCAAAGAACGCTCATGCACAAATTACTTCTGGCCGAGGTAATAAAGAAGAATGTTCCTGGTCTCCGTGCGGAAATTATATTTTGTTTTCTGTGGAAAAAAATAACAAAAGTAGATTAGCTATCAAAAATTTGTTAACCGGCAACATGAAATACATCACCGGTGCACATGATAGTTGTTACTATCCAAACTGGGCACCGGTGTATAATAATTTTCCCTGTGTAGTGGGATGAAAATTTGTTAAAACCCTAAAGAAGCTTCAGCGTAGACGAGCTACCAGTATGTTTCTATGGTCATATCAGTAGCGTTTGCCTTTGGACTTTTCTTTTTGGGTTTATCTGCAACCTCCCCCTCTTCTTCTTCTTCCTGCCTGTCCGTCGACCTGTGCACCGAAGCCTTGGCGGAGTCGGGCTCATCCTGAGTGTGTCGAAGGGTCTCTTCAGGTTCAGTAGGGTTTATTTTGGTTGCAGCAAAAAGATTTTTATGAAATCGATCTTTTTCCCTGGTTGGTAAATCGTACAGTGCCAATTGTCCCTCGTATACTTTTACGACTGCGAGTTGGTTTTTGTTGGTAAATTTAAAATCTATTTGTTGTGGCGTTATTATACGCTTGGTGTAGATCATGCTGAGATCATCAACTTTATACATTGCTTGTTGATACAGTTTACAAAGTGGCATTATCCTTTTACTTTTTTTCAATGTAAAATATCTACCATCAAAAGATATATTAGATAAACGAGCTGAGCCAATTAAACGTAAATCGGATATATTTTTGTAAGGGGACATATCATGTTGTTTTTTGGTTTTTAAATTATATAAAGATATTGCAGCACAATTAACAGAAGAGGAGCTAGGGTATAATTGAACCAAAAAATATGTAGAGTCAGGACTAAAGTTGAAAAAGAATTTCTCCCCTGCCACTCTTAGCTTTTTCTTTCTATTTTCAATGTCAAATACACGCAAAAAAGATTTGGAGCAAGTAGCCAGATAGTTCCCGTCTGTGCTAAATCTGTACTTATGAATTATACCTCCTCTCAGGTTTGCCAAAGAAGATTTTCGATTTGTTTCAAGATGGACTTTCATTAACTTATCACGGTGTGTACGGTATGTATAGTGTTGAAAAACTATATACTTGTTATCTGGACTCAATGAAAAACCATCGACATTACTCTCCCTGAATGTTATTTTGTAGCCTTGCTGGGTGTCAAATACAGATAACTTTTTATCGTAGTCAATAGCTGCCAAGTATTTACCGTTTTGACTGAAGGAAAATTTTTTAATGTTTCTTTTGATAAGATTTGGCGGAAGATGTGTTATGAGGTCAAACACAAACAAGTTATTGTTTCTAATGGCAGCTAAATATTTATTGTTTGGGCTAAAGGCAAAATGGCTTGTGTTGTCTGATTGGTATTTATGCTTTTTTTTATGCTCAAGATCATGAATGTAAAAGGAATTCCGGTCTTGGTGATATTCGTATTTCTGTAATAACGCATAATATTTACCATTCGTACTGAATATACATTTTCTGTCGGTACAGAACTGGTTTGTTCGATATCTACATATCCTTTTTGATTTTTCTATATCAATTATTTTAAATGTATTAACAATATATATTCCATCTCTATCAAAAGTAACATGAAGCCGTGGGTCTCTTCTGTCTTCACAGTATTCTAAGAGAAGATATTTGTCGAAAAACTTGAAATTTATTTCGCGTGTTCCTTTGTGAGTGTATTTTTCCTCAAATATTTTTTCTCCGGTTTTAATGTTGATAACTTTAAATGTTGGAACTTCAATGTCGAAGGGCGTTGGAAGCACGCCTAAGCGAGCTTTTTGCTTGTATGCGTTATCGTCATAAATGGCTATATATTTGCCATCTGGGCTTACTTCATATAAATCAAGCGATTGGTTAAAGGTGCAGCTATACTTTTGGCGAAAACCTTCTTCTTGTAAGGCGCGAAAAGGATCAAGGTGTTTTTGTAAGCAATTATCTAGGCTTATCCTATCAAAAGATGGTTTTTCCATACCAAATACTGCTTGCGAAATCAGTAAAATAGCAAAAAAAATGAATTTCTTTTTCAAGAGTTGATTAATAAGTTCCATGTAGTCCTCCAAACAATGAAATTGGTTAAAAATTTTATATTTTTTATACTATGTTATTCTACCATTTGTGGCGTAAATGTCAATTAGTAACTTGTTTTATGTGGGGATGGTCATTTTTTTGAAAAAGCTCTTTTGGAGAGGGTTTTTATGTTGTGAGGCTTTGTTTCCCTTCATGTTGGAGGGGATTTGTGAATGCTTGCAAAATGCGGTGTAACGGGTAGAAGGTAAGCTATTTGTGGTAAATGTGGCCAAAAGGGCATATCAGGGGTTGTGTGGATAACAAATTTGACTTGATTATTTTGTAAATCTGGTATATTCTATTAGTAATGATGCTCGTGTTTGCGGGCATTTTAAATAAATGAGGGTTTTTTCAGTATTAGTAAAATCTTAAATATAGGTCGTGAAGAATTATGAAAAAAATGAAAAAGAGGCCTTTTAAAGGCGGAACAAAGTCTTTTGTTATAGCTGCTATTATTTTTGTTGCGATAGTTGCAGTAACGACGCATCTGATTGATATGACTCGGAATGTGAAAAAAATAAATTACTCAACTTTTTTAAAAAAGGTTGAAAGTGGTCAGGTAAAAAGGGTCCATGTTTCGGGGCAGGATGTTTCTGGTGAATTGAAGGATAACTCGAAATTTGAGACCGTCGTTGCCTACAATCCTAAAAATTGGGATATGTTGAAAGAGCATGATGTTGAGTTTGAAGTTTCTAGCACAGCAGGTGGCTTTAACTTTTGGTATTTGCTGATGCTCTTAATGCCAATTTTAACTATTGTCGTCTTCTGGTACATGATGCGCCAGGCTCGAGGTGGTGGTTCAAGTGGTGGTGGAGGATCTAGCAATATTTTTTCTATGGGAAAAAGTAGAGCTCGATTATTTATGCCGTCAACTATTAAAGAAAGTTTTGATTCTGTTGCAGGTGCTGCAGAGGCAAAAGAAGAGTTGAAAGACGTTATAGACTTTCTTAAAAATCCAAAAAAATTTAAACGCTTGGGAGCGAAAATTACTAGAGGTGTTTTACTTGTAGGTGAGCCAGGTAACGGTAAAACATTGCTTGCAAAAGCGGTTGCAGGAGAAGCGAACTGTCCATTCTTTAGTATTAGTGGATCAGATTTTATTGAAGTTTTCGTTGGGGTTGGTGCATCTCGGGTAAGAGATCTTTTTGTTCAGGCAAGAAAACATTCTCCAAGTATTATTTTCATTGATGAGATCGATGCGGTTGGTCGTCATCGTGGCAGTGGTCTAGGCGGCGGTCATGACGAACGTGAGCAGACGTTAAATCAACTTTTAACTGAGATGGACGGATTTCAAACAACTGGTGAGTCTGTGATTGTTCTTGCAGCAACAAATAGACCGGACGTGCTTGATAAAGCGTTACTCAGACCAGGACGTTTTGATCGAAGAGTTCATGTGCCATTTCCTGATTTGGTAAGTCGTGAGCATATCTTAAAAGTTCATGCAAAAGGTGTAAAAATTGATCCGGAAGTTAATTTAGGAAAAATTGCGAGAGGAACACCTGGTTTTTCTGGAGCTGATCTTGCAAACTTAATTAACGAAGCGGCTATTAACGCATCTAAAAGTAATCAAAAAACGGTTCACATAAAAGATTTTGAAGAAGCAAGAGATAAAATTTTGCTTGGAAAAGAAATAAAAACAATGGTACAAACACCGCAAGAGTTAAAAGTCACTTCGTATCACGAATCGGGACATACGCTTGTGCGATTAATGCTTCCTGATGACACTGATCCGTTGCATAAGGTGACTATTATTCCTCGGGGGAGAGCGTTGGGTGTTGCCCATTCATTGCCGGTACGAGATAAGTACACAAGTACAAAAAAAGAAATGCTAGCATCCATTATGGTTGCACTCGGTGGTCGTGCGGCTGAAGAGTTGGTATTTAATAAATTAACAACTGGTGCTTCATCAGATTTTAAAATGGCAACCGATATGGCAAGAAATATGGTTTGTTACTATGGTATGTCAGATCTTGGTATTGCAGTGTATCGACAGGGAAGTACGGATTTTGATTATTCTCAAAAGACTGCTGAAAAAATAGATGAGCAGGTAAACAAGATATTGAATGATTGTTATAAAAAAACAAAAGATATACTTGAAAAAAATAGATACAAACTTGATATGCTTGCTGAAACGTTGTTAGATAAAGAGACAATGTTTGCGAGTGAAATTTATGAGCTTCTTGGTATAGAGCCAAGAATAGAACATACATTTGAATAATGTGTGTTTGTCATAACGCGTAAGGGTAGTGTGATATGCGTAATGTAGATGAGATGAGAGAAGATATTGAATCTGTGATTGTCAGAGCAGGGGATATTTTACTTTCTTATTTTGGAAAAAACTTATCGTGTAAAGATAAAATTGGAAAAGGATTTGTCACTGAAGCAGATTTGAAATCAGAAAAGTTCTTAATTGAACATCTTTCAAAGATTTTTCCAGAGGCATCGTTTTGGGCAGAAGAATCGGGAATCAATGACAATGGAAGTCCATATTGTTGGGTTATAGACCCGCTTGATGGGACGACCAATTTTGCGCATTGTATCCCGTATTTTTGTATTTCCGTTGCGTTGACCTACAATGCAGAGCCGGTGTTAGGGTTTATATACAATCCGCTGCTCAAAGAGATGTTTCTTGCTAGCAAGGGCAAAGGCGCCTTTTTGAACGGTAAACCGATTGCAATTTCGGGTATAACAGCGTTTGAAAAGACCTTTTTGGCGGTTTGTATCCCGTATGAAAAAAGTTCTGCATATTACAAAAGGTTTGTGGAAAGCATTATTGACATCATGAAAGGTGCATTTGCATTCAGGCATTGTGGTGCTGCAGCGCTTGATTTGGCTTATGTTGCGGCAGGGCGATTTGATGCGATATTCTTTGAAGATATGTTTTGGTGGGATTTTGCTGCAGGAACCCTTCTGATCAACGAAGCAGGGGGTGTAACAACCGATTTTGCAAATAATCCGATATTGCCCAATTCAAGGACGTTTATTGGAGCAAATACGGAGATTCATGCAAAATTGCGTGAGATTTTTGAAAAGTTTAAGGTGGGCAATTAGTCCATTTTGAAGGGTTTAAAGCATTTTTTAGGTTTATTTTGACGATATTTTTTTCTTTTGGGTTTGCAAAAAAACCTTTTTTAAAGTAAAATAAGTCATATAAAGCTTATGTATTTTTCGTATAGTAACAGAGGTTTAAGAAATAATGGCTAGAATTTGTGCAGTTTGTGATAAGAGGCCGGTTTCGGCAAATAATGTTAGTCACGCAAAAAATAGAACGGGGCGTTGGTTGTATCCAAATGTCCATAAAATGCGCTTTGTGATGGCAAATGACCCAAAAGGTAAGGTCAGACATGCCAGTGTCTGCACAAAGTGTTTAAAAGCTGGAAAAGTAAAGAAAGTATTGTAATATCGTTGAGGTTTATTAATTATGGCAAATATTAAGTCAGCAAAAAAGAGAGCGAAGCAGACTGAGAAAAAAAGAGTAAAAAATCTAAACAGAAAGACTGCAATTAAAACAGCAGTCAAAAAAGTTTTAGAGGCGATCGAAAAAAAAGAATCAAAAGAAACAACAATGCAACTTCTAAAAGATGCTGAAGCTCAATTTGCACGAGCAAAATGTAAACGAGTTGTGCATAAAAGATGTGCATCACGTAAAATTGGAAGATTAGCAAAAAAGGTTGCTGCAGCGTATAAATAATTTTTTGATTTTATACAGAGATTTAAATGCTCACCGGTTAGCAAATAACTGGTGAGCATTTTTTTTATTTCTTAACCTCAGTCTTTTGTCCAACAATTTTTTGCTTAACAGAAGACTTTCTAGGGTCTTGCTTGCTCTGAGCTGGTGCCTTGGCACTTTGTCGAAGGGTCCAGGTATCTTCAGAAGATTTTATCCAAATATCTCGAGTTAAAGATCGTGTTTGTGGGTTGAATTTTATTTTTACTCCCTTGAAGTTATAATCTTTCAAATTTTCAAAATAAGAGATTAATTTTTCTTTAGTGACCGGTGGAGGAATTTTATTTACTGCATCGGTAAATAATGCTCCTGCAATGTAACCAGATAAGGAGTGTACGGTTGGAGTTAGTCCTCTTGCCTTCATTGCTTTGATATGTTCTTTTGCTATTTCAAGGTTAGATTTGAGTGGATCTGGAAGCATAGAGACCATGGCAAATTTTATTCCTCTTGTTTCTAAAAACTGTTTGAAGTTTATTGTGTACAGTGATGGCGGTATGAATAACAGGTGTCTTAAGAAAAATTTTGTTCCTAATGCATTGATCAGGTGTTGTGTTGGCAGTTGTGATGAGAAGCATCCGATTGCTTCAGGAGAGAAATGTCTAATTTTTTCTGCGATTGTTCTAAAATCTTCTTGAGCGGCAAGGTGTGGAAGGTCGAGCCATTGTGTTATGCCATGCTTTTTCATTTCTTCATGTAACGCATCTGCAATTGGTTGTCCATATGTTTGATAAAATAGTGCAAATCGTTTAATTCCATATTCTCTTATCAAATATCGTAATAATGTTTTTGCTTCTTCGATATATGTTGCGCGTAAATGTACTATGTTTTTGAGGTCCGGTTTTCTAAAGCGAGTATCTCCTGTTGCAGGGAAAAATACCGCAACTTTTCCTTTTTTAACTTTGTCTAAATAGATGGCGAGTGTTGGTGTTCCGGTTGGCATCAATATTTTATCTATGCCATATTTTTGATGCAGGATATTTATGTTTAAAAATGTTTTTCTTGGGTTATACGCGTCGTCTAAAAAGTATGGTTTGACAAATGTACGAGGCTTTTTTTGATTGTGGTGATATATGGCAGTTTCAACGCCAGATTTTATTTCTCTTCCTAAATCCCAATTTATGCCTGTTAAATACATTGAAGAACCTACTTTTACAATTTCCTTTGATCCACTGATAGGTTTTTTTTCTTGTAATTGAATTGCAAAGATTGGATCATAATATGTTTCTTTGTATGTGGCATCATTTCTTATGTCATGGCTATGCAACGTTAGTATGCTATGCTTAAATTTTTTGCCAAAGGTAATTTCTACAAACGAGTCATAATGAAGATTAAAAAATGTTTGGTATGTTGTTGTAGGACATGATATGACGGACCATTTGGCAGTTCCTTTATCGTAGCCGATAAATTCAAGGCCTGTTGCTTCTTTGATAACCTCTAATCTTTTTTCTCCAACAATCATAAATTTAAGACCAAGATGTAACGATTTCTTATTTTTTATTTTTGCATGGGATATTAAGATTTTCTCTTTAGGTTTATTTGCATTTTCGATAATAAGTGCGTCGGGTAATGTTTTAAAAAAAGCGTTTATTTCTTTTTTTAAAGGAGCTTTGGAAACTTTAGTGCTTGGGATATTTGCAGCTTTAAATGTAAGTTCTCTTTCCATACTAAAGTTTTCCCAGTGTCTCTTTTTTTCGTGATTTCCTCTTAAATAAATAAAATTGTCTGGATTTTTTTCTATAAGAAGAAGGATTGTGTTTAGCAGTTCGAGAGAATAAGGGGATCTGCTTATTGCGTCTCCAATAATGACGATATAATTTTTTTTGTTTTTGATTTTTAGATTGTCGTCTATTACTCCTAATCGTTTTAATTCCTGTAAGTCTCTTGTGAACGAATGAAATGCGCCTTGTAGATCTCCAAATAAAAATATTTTATTGTCTTGCTGTAGCAAAAGCGTTTTATAAAAAGGGCTTTTTTGTTTTTTAGATACTCGGTATTGTGTTATTTTTTCTAGTAGGTTTTTAAAGGTTATTGCATCCCAGATAGGTTTTCTTTGTAGTCCAACTTTTTTCAGTATGTTTCCAAACCATGAGATCGAAAAATGTTTTTTATAAAAACGTTTAAATTCAGGATCCACCCAATCGTTGTTGTCACTTATAACTTTTTCAGGATATGTTGATGCGTATTTTTGTATATCTTGTAATGTGTTAAATCCTTGTATATTGTTGCATGCAAATAATATTAAAATTATTGTTTTTAGAGAACTTTTTTTATTTATCATTTTTTTCCACCTTACATACTATTGATTAGAACATTGGGGTTAGAATGAAAGTGAGCGTAATTAGTACAAATAAAACAAGAGCAAGTGCTATAATATTTTTGTATATGCCTTTAATTTTTTTTGCGAAAATATTGACGATAAAAATCGAAGTGCAAGCTGTTAAAAATAAAATAAAGAGATGATCGGATATCATAAATGTTCCTGATTTTGGAGACATATTTTCTACGATAAATCGGTGTGCTATAACGGCTGTAACGGTTGCGATAGAAATACTTATGATATTGCTGGCATTGTGTCCATAAGGATTGAAGCTGAGTGTGAACAAACCTATGAAAAATATAAGGAGCAGCGGAAGTAATATTGTAACAATATGCCTTACACCTTCTCTCGCAAGATCTATGGAGAATATGATTCGAGGTCTTGTATGCCTTGCTTTTGGATCATGAGGATCAAATATATCGGTGATATATCCTGTTTTTATTTTTTTACCAACAAATTTCAATCCTGGTGTTATAATTTCTTCATTAATTCTAAGATTTGTTTTAGATGATCTAAAACTTGCTTCTGAAGGTGATAGTGCATTATTTGTTAACGCGAAGCTAACTCTATGATCGTCAAATGGAAAGTATTTGTAGTTCAATGAATGTGAAAATTCAGCAGTCATATCGTAGTACGCTATGATATTGTTGCCTTCTATTTTTGTGAATGGCTTTGATTTATATGTTATTTTTGCATTTTCAAATGAAAATTGGCTTATTTTATCCAATGATATAATGCTTGGGTCAAATTTAAACCAGACGGTTAAATCTGCTTTAAAAAGACCTTTAATGATATCTGCTTCTGGGATTTCACGAAGATACATGCCGACATCAACATGAGAAGGAAAGCCTCCAAAACTTATTATTTTTTGTGGGGTTATTGGTATAAGATCTGGATAATCGTCTTCTGTGTTAAACCCGACGCTTGGTTTGTATAATATCCAGGATGCAATAACACCAAAAAGTATCAGTAAAACTATTTGAAATTTTGCAGATCCTGTATATTTTGCTTGTTCTTTTTTATCCATTGTCATATTTGCTCCTTACAATTGATTTTGGCATGTGGTATAAGTTATCTAAAAAAAGAATCCTATTATTTAGGTGTAAAAGTCAATAATTTGTAGAAAGATTTTGCTTTTATGTAGTGACTATCTTTTGTTTTTTGTCAATAAGACTTTTGTATGCGATGAGAAATTTTTTGATAGCATGTTTTGCGGAAGATGCGTTTTGCGCATGCTCTATAAGGATGACAAAAGTTATCGGTGGGTTGTTTTTGTATGAAAGGTAGGCAACAAACCATCTGTGTTCTCGGTACTTATCACCCAATTTTCTTTTGTACAGGGCGCTGGTTTGTGCGGTACTTGTTTTTCCGTAGATTTCAAAATCTTTTATTTTACTTAAATTTTTACCGGTTCCTTGGGTAACCACTTTCTTCATTGATTGTTTTAAAAATTCTAATGTGTCAGGCGATATTGCAAGGTCTTGAGTCACAACAGGTTCTTGCACTAAGATTCTTGGTTTTACCAGGTACCCGGTGAAAATGCTTGATATCATACGTGCTACTTGTACGGGAGTGATTGCCAAAAAGCTTTGGCCGATGGATGCAGATAATGTTTCTCCTTTCCACCAGCGTTCACCTCTGTTTTCGAGTTTCCATTTTTTTGTCGGGATGATTCCAGATTTTTCAGGGAATAAGATATTTGTTTTTTGCCCGAGCCCAAACCGATGTGCATAATCCGCGAGGGTATCAATATCTATTTTTTGAGCAATATCATAAAAAAAGACGTTGCATGACTGTTCAAGGGCCTGACTTGCATTAATGACACCGTGCCCATCGCGTTTGTGGCATAAATAGTTTCTTCGGCCGAATCTTATGTGTCCTTTGCATTCGCAGGTGTCCTCAGGGGTAATGATATTTTTTTCTAACACAGCGCTTATGGTGACCAGTTTAAAAATAGATCCGGGCGGGTAACAGGCGCTAAAGGCTCTGTTTAAAAAAGGATGATTTTCTTGAAGATTTGCCCATTCTTTTTGTGATATTGGACTTAAAAATATATTAGGATCGAAGCTGGGGCGAGATAACAGGGCAAGAATTGACCCATCATACGGGTTCATCAGGATACATGTTCCGGTTGCATTTTGGGGAAATATTTTTTCAATTATTTTTTGAAGTCCAAGATCTAATGTTATTTGTATGTCTTTTCCTGGCAAGGCATGTTCTATGGTTTGTTCCGAAAGTCTTTTTCCCAGCGAATTTATTGTTGTTAAAATTGATCCACATTTTCCTTTTAAAGTTGTCTCAAGCATTTTTTCAAGCCCCATTTTTCCTTGTGGAATTGTTGGATCTAGGTTTATTCTGCCAAGATATCCTAAAATATGGCTGGAACAAAGCTGATAAGGATAAAACCGTTTAAATGAAGTTGATATAGTAATGGTGCTTTGATTGCTAAATTTTTCTTCAATTTTGCTTAACTGCTCAAAGGTAATTTCTGATGCAAGCAGCAATTTTTTGTGATGTTTTTCTGCATGTTGAATTTTTTTTATGAGCGCTTGATTAGTTGTAAGTGGTTTGTCTATTATTTCTTCTAGCGATGCAAGTAGTTCTAACTTTTCTTTTGAAAGTCTCCTGTTGCCTGTTCCTTGCCAGTAGACGTTATGAATTGGTCTATTGGTCGCAATTAATCGGCCTTGAGTGTCGAGAATATTTCCTCTAGTTGGTGCTATTTTTTCTATTCTTAAAAAATTTTTTCTACTTTTTTTATACAAAGTTTCGGATAAATAAATTTGCAGGTACAAAAGACGTGAGAGTAACAGTAACGTTAATCCGGTAAAGACAAGAAAGATAATGTATAATTTTCGTTGTGAGATCTTTGCATTGTGGATCATCAGCTCTCGTCTTTATTTGATTTCATGATGTTTTGTATTGGATGTGACGTGTCACATATTTTTGATAATTTTTCCAATGAGACATGGGTATACTTTTCTGTACTTGAAAGTGTTTTATGCCCCAGGAGTTCCTGAATAACCCGAAGGTCAACACCTTTGTTGAGCATATGGGTTGCAAATGAGTGTCGTACTTTGTGCGGTGTGATCTGTTTATCTATTTTTAAAAATCCCCGAAACATTTCAAACACTCTTTGAACCGATCTACTGGTAAGTGACCCATTTTTATAGTTGAGAAATATTTTTTCTTTTTGACTCAGTATTCGCGGCCGCTCATATTCTAGATATTGCGAGATTCTATCATGTGCTTTTTGGCCAAATAGAACGATTCGCTCTTTTGCGCCTTTACCAAATATGCGTATTGTTTTGTTTGCAAAATCTATATCTTTAAATTCTATATTGACCAACTCTGAGCATCGAACTCCTGTGGCGTATATCAATTCGAATATTGCCTTGTCTCGATACGGCCGTTTTGTATTGAGTTCTTCATTTTTTACTTCATCAAGCAGGTGGAAAATTTCTTTTTCGCTCAAATAAACGGGGAGTTTTTTATCAAGCCGAGGCCTGGTGAGTTTTAGTGAAAGCTTAATTCCTTGGGCTTGTAAAAATCTTTCGAATGATTTAAAGCATGAAAATTTACGGGCAATGGAACTTTTGTCTATTTTTTTATAAAAAAGACTAACCAAGAAACGTTCAATAATTTGTCTGAAACCTAATCTTTTTCTGTCTTCTTTATTTAAATTTTCCCAAAATTCACCAAATTGTCGCAGGTCGCTATCATACGCCCGTTGTGTGTTTTGCGATAAATTTTTTTCGACCGATAAAAACGTGATAAAATCATTTCTTTGTTTATTGAATTGTCCAATTGTCATCGCTTACGCCTTGCTTTACAGTTGCTCAGGATGACCGGGTTTAGGTTTTTGTGTTTATAGTAAATCATACTCTTTACACCTTCTATTCACAGATGAGCGATTAACACCTAAAAGGGTTGCAATTTTATTTTGATTTTTAAATTTTTCCCAAAGCATTTCCATTACTTGACGATTTTTTAGTGCACGTTTTCCCAGGCGTGCAGCTTCTATAATTTCTGGATCTGTATGAGGATAATCTTGATACATTGCTGTTTCCTCATATATGTTGTGTTGTTTCGATTTTTTTTCTAAAATTTTTTGCACTTTTTCTTTGAGTTCTTTAATGCTTGACGGTTTTGAGGCAACAATTCTTTTTTCTTCCACATGAGTCAGCTGGAACATATGTTTAAATTCGTTTGTTTTTATGCTCTGATCAGTAAATCCTTTGGTAAGATTGGTAAGTTCATTTTCTGGAAGTGTCATGAGTGGTGGCATAATGATTGAAGTTTTGTTGAGTTCGTTAAATAAACTTTGTGAGAACGTACCGTCTTGAACTGCAATTTTTAAATTTATATTGGTTGAACATATGATTCTGACATTGCTTGCTATCGTTTGTTCGCCTTTAAATGGCTTGTAAATGCCGTACCGTATAAAATCGGCCAGTTGTTTTTGTGTTTCTAGGTCAAGAAAGTGTATATTTTTTATAAACAATGTGCCGATACCGTCTAAGTTTTGCAAAATTGGTTTTGTATTTTTTTCTTCCAAAGCAAAAAGTGGATTTATGCCGAATAATTTGATTGCGGTATCAATTTTTTTAATTGGTTTTTTAAGATTGAGTATATAGAGTTTTTCACGAAGACTTATGTGATGTAATATTTCAACCGTTGGCATTACATCTTGTTCTGCCATATCAAGTAGGATTGCTTTTTTACTTAACGCTGTTTTTAAAAGTTCAATTTTGAAGTTTAATAAGGTTTGTCCATTTCCCGGGATCAGTTTATTGATTAATTTTCCCGTTTCTGTTGTTTCAAGATAGAGCAGATAATCCCATTTGGTTGGGTCTTTCAATAGGTTGATATGATCTTTTAAAATATCAGATATTTCTGGGTAATGAATTGCAATTATTACTTCGGATTTCTCTATGTTTGGTATTCCGTACAGGACGAGCTTATTTCCGGATAAATCGTTTACAATTGTTGTTTGGGATGCTTTGTAATTAAGTACCTGGAGTGACATTTTCTTGAGGGCTTTTGTTATTGGGTGACCTTCATGTGTATTGATATTTACTGGGATTAAGTTTTTTGCGATTTGATTGCCAAAAACAAATTGTCTGTTTTTGTAAAAGAGAATACCAATTTTTTTATCCTGATTTTTTTTCAAAAAGAGTCTTATACTTTCTTTGTACTGATTGATTTCTTGATGCTTGCTGTACAATTCTTCTTGGAGTTCTTTTTCTTTTCTGATGAGGGTTTTAAGATTTCTATTGTGAAGCAGGTTGATAATATTGCCCAGATATTTTGCAAAGATTGTGATTTGGTCTTTTTCTTTTGTGCTATAAAATTCTGATTTTTTTCCTGAAGGAGATACTCTGACGTGATTTTCTACAATGATGTATGCGATCAGTTTATCTTTTTCACAAATGGGGATGAACATTGATGCGTTTATGCTGTTTAAGAATTTGACGATCCGTTTTAATGGCTTATCCTGGTCATAGTAGTTGCTAAATTCAATATCATCTCTTACCAAAACTTTAGATTCTCGTAATAATCTATCGATACAGCAACTCTGGTGGTTGTCGCTTATAAATGTTTCGACAATTGATTCGTTATAATCGGAGATAGGCTTATATCCTTCTCCTGGTTGGCTGCGATTTAATTTTCGTATGTACAAGTGAGTTTTTTGTGTGGGAATACAAAATGCAGTTTTGAAGAAGCTTTGTGTTATGTGCTCAAGTTCTCTGGTGCTAGTGACTTGGCTAAATTGTTCAAGAACATTTTTAAAATCCAGAATAAAATCAAACTGTTGCTTGGGTTGTGGCTTTTTCATGTTTAAAAATCGTAGTCCCATTACTTTTTTAATCGAATAAAAGACCGTTGCGGTTGTTAATACGAGAGATATTGCAACTAAAGTAAATTGATTATTTAAAAAGCGGTGAAATATATCAAAAGGGTAATAATGTGAAAGTTCAGCTAATAGGTTTGGCGCGATCAGTAACCACAAAAATATTTGTAGCTGTTTTTTAAGCATTTTAGGAATTTGCGCTTTTCTCAATCGGACCAATGTTATGATAGTGCTTACCAATAACAAGAAGTATAAATTATAAAAGAGTTGTGCATTAAATAAAAATTTCAGAACTGGTTCTTTGTTTGGCAGTGTTGTGACATTGAATTTTGAGAATGCGACAAACGTAAATGCCACAGAAAAGAATATCGTTACACAGGTGTATAGTTTTTGCCTCAAACCAAATAATTTTTTCCCTTTTATGAGAGATTCTATAAAAAGAGCTAAACTGTGATATTGAACAACGTTGAATGCCCATATCATACGTATGCAAAACAGTTGTATTCGTAGATCAATAAACGGAAAGTATATTTCTCTGGCAAACTTAATCACCCACCCTAAGTCTGCAACCATAGAGCCCGCTATAAATGTTATAAGTAGCGTAAGTGATGTGTGAGACCTTTTATTTGAGCAGGTATTAGAGAGGAGTTTTGTGATTAAGTAAAATTTAATGACAAATGATGCGAAAGCGATAAACAATATAAATTTTGTACTACCCAAAAGGTTTTGAACGCTTGTTAAAAAATTACTAAGATTAAACAAATTTATCATAGTTTATTGATTATTATACCGTCTTTTTTTATACTTATTCCTAAATTATTATTGATAGTTTACATGTTTAACCTCACGATATAAAGGATTACTTTATGAAGTCTCTAAAAAGACTGTTTTTTATACGAAAAATGATTCCACTCTTATATGTTTTTGCTCTCTTTTTTAAAGCGAACCCTCCTTTTGGTTAATAGGAATTAAAGAAAAAGGAGAGATTGTGTTGAAGCACTTTTTTTTTATTTACAAAATCACAAAAAAAGAAAGGAGAGGAGTTTCTTTTTTGAGGGGAGCATAGGGGTTCTTATCTAATTCTAAATCAAATTATATTCTTTATTTTCGGATTGGTAATGTTGTATAACGGATCAAGCAGCATAAACAAATGTTCAGAATTGCCAGAGGCCAGGTCTTACACTTATCAATGAAGACCTTCTCAAGGGGGTTTAGGCTATTCTGAGTGATTTTTTCTGTGCAAAGAGAAAATATTCCTTGTGAGGGGCTGTTTTTTTAGGTAAAATTAAAATTAGCGCTGTTGTTTTTTGAATTGGTTTTTTAGTTTGGTTTGTTATTTCTAAAAATACCAAAATATACTGAAGGTAAAGATGTGAATACACTGAAGAAAAACTCATATAAGCTGAGTATAATTTTTTTGCTAACAACGCAGTTTTGTACTGTAAAACCTATGCGTAAGTCTGTAAAAAGATTTTTAGGAGATCTTGCCTTTGGCGTTTCTACTTTGTTTTATGGTAAAAGAGGCAAATTGCTCAGTGCTTGCAAGCGGGGTAAGACGCGTCAAGCTTTGAAGTTACTCGACAAAGGTGCGGATGTTAATGCGAGGGACACTGTTTTTGGGCATTGTAATACCCCTTTAATCCTTGCTTGTTGGAAAAATCATACGGAGTTGGTAAAAAGACTGATAGAACGATGTGAGGATTTGGGCTTAGGTATAGATATTAACGCTAGAAATAGTTGGGGGCGATCCGCTTTTTTTTGGGCTTGTAAAAATAATAATACTGAATTAGCGTTAAAGCTTCTTGAGAGGGGTGCGGATGTTGATTTTGTGGATGAAAATTTAGAGTCTCCTTTGTACTGGGTTTGTAAGCGTGGCAATATTAGATTAACTTGTGAAATTGAAAGTAAAATTGCAGATTGCGGGAAAGAATCTCCTAATTTTTCTTTGCACATGTGTGCAAGTCGCGGTAATCGTCAGTTGATAAAGGCGTTGGATATGGGAGTGAATGTCAATAGAACAGCTAACGATGAGATGACCTTGAGCAACGGGACGACCTTTTTGGGGCATCATATTAACCAGTATATTAAGTTGTGTGATTATAGGCGTGACGATGATCGGGGGCGTGAAAGGCATGAACAGCTTAAATTTATATTGACAATTATAAAGGAAGGAGCTGACGTAAACGCTGTGGATCGTTATAGTTATCGTTTTTTTGCAAGTGAGGAATATACAACTCCCTTGGGGGCAATTTGTAATTTTGGTAGTCTTTGGTGTTGGAGAGGAAGCAGGCTGCTGGCATTGCGGCTTATTGCTGCCGGTGCTCATATATGTGAAAGAAGTGCAGAAAACATCGAGGCAGAGCGTTCAAAAAAATTAGAATCGTTAAAATTGTTAGTTAAAAAACAAGGTGAGATACTTGGTGTAGAAAAAATAGAATCCGAAGATCAAATGCGCATGTTGATAGATTTTATTTTGAGCAAGAGCCCGCTGATGTGTGCAAAACAAGCATCTTTGGCAAAGTTGATTGATGACAACAGAATTTGTGGTGCCATAGATAAAGAGTTGCTAGAGAATTTATTTAAAAAAATAGTATTCAACTATACGTTTGTTCATGAAGAAATATTTAAAAATATAAGAACAGTGGCTTTGGAAAATGATTTTGTGGATAGGGACAATTCTGATGTTATTCAGGCCATGGTGTTACACCACTATTCCTTCAAATCAAAAGAACTAAAAAAAATGTTACATGAAAAATTGGTAAATACAGCTCCAGAAATTTTTCTTGAAGTTCTTGATCGATATATTGAAGCTGCAAAAAAAGTTCGCAACAAAAAGCTCTTTAGAGGCTTGTGCAATATGGGTATTGAGTTTAGAGACTTTGTGTATCCTAAAGAACCGGGATTGTTTGGAGGTAAAGTTTCACACATACCGCCTGAGCTTGTTATTTCAAAAATATTTGCATTTTCAGGAGTAACCTCACTTGCTGAAATACCGTACATTGATAGCAGAAAGAATAGTTTTAGATACAGGCAGAGTGTTCAATTTGAGAGAAACAGGCTTAGGCCAAGGCAAGTTAAGAGAAGTAAGCTTGTTCAAATAGATAGTAGCTCAGATTCGGAGGACTTATCTGAAGGGCAAGATGATCAAGAGGGTGAATTTTTTTTGCGTTTTAATAAGCGCTTTTGCGCGCAAAAAGGACCAGTTAAGAGAAGCAGGCCTAGACCAAGGCAAGTTAGGCCACTTGTTGCTAGACCAAGGCAAGTTAAGAGAAGTAAGCTTGTTCAAATAGATAGTAGCTCAGACTCGGAAGACTTATCTGAGGAGCAAGATCAAGAGGGTGAAGAGCAAGATTGTGATTCGGAAGAAGAGGAAGAGATAGATTTGGTAACGACTGATGATGGGAGTTCTAGGGAAAGTTCAGAGGATGCAGAGAAGGTGATTCTAAAGAGGAAGAGAGCCCCGGAAAGAGCTTATTGCCGTAAAATACAGAAACCGGGAGAAGGAGCAATCTTTGTAATTGACATTGATCATAAATACGAGCTTCATAAATACGAGATTGTAGATAAACGAATATTTTTCAATCTTAACTTAGAGGATCTTCCAAGAGGTTCAATCTATGGTTTGCCTTGGTGGAGCAACAGAATTGGAATGGACAAAGTTCCAAAAGAAGAATTGATTTCTGTTCAGGAAAAATTCGAAGAATCGGGTAAAGCAGAAACGGTTTTTCTATATGACCCTAAGAAAAAAACTTGGGAAGAGGAATAAAAATTAATGATTTATAGGGGAGATAGCTAAGTTGGGGTTTTGTTTGGATTGCCAAGTTTGTGTTTGTTATATTTCTAAAAATACCAAAAATTAAGAAGGTAAAGATGTGAATACACTGAAGAAAAACTCATATAAGCTGAGTATAATTTTTTTGCTAACAACGCAGTTTTGTACTGTTAGACCTATGTGTAAGTCTGCGAAAAGATTTTTAGGTGATCTTGCCTTTGGTGTTTCTACTTTGTTTTATGGTAAAAGAGGCAAATTGCTCAGTGCTTGCAAGCGGGGTAAGACGCATCAAGCTTTGAAGTTACTCGATAAAGGTGCAGATGTTAAGGTAAGGGACAATAGTTTTGAGAAAAGTACACCTTTAATTCTTGCATGTTGGAAAAATCGTACAAAATTGGTAAATAAACTGATAGACCGGTGTAATCAGTTAGGCTTAGATATTGATATTAACGCCAAAAATCATGGAAGTCGAACGGCCTTTTTTTGGGCTTGCAAAAACAATAACACCCAAGTGGCTTTAAAGCTGCTTAAACAAGGTGCATCTGTCGAGATTATAGACGAAAATGTAGAGACTCCTTTGTTTTGGGCTCGTAGGCATAAAAATATTCGATTAATTCGCAAGATTAAAAGAAGTATGACATATCATTACAAGGAAAGACTGAAAGAGAAGCTTTTTAAGGCCTGTAAAAAACTTGATATAGGGGCAGTAAGAAATCTACTAGAAGGTGGTGCAGAAATAAATTCCCTAAATGCTGATGTTCGGAGCCCCTTAGAGGTTGTTTGCAAATATCTCTATTTATACAAAGATAAGAAAAAAAGAGTAGAGCTGGTGGAGCTGCTTCTTGATAAAGGGGCTCATAATGTTGATGTTGGATATCCCACCAGTCCATTTAGGGACGCTTGTCGGTATAATTTTAGAGGGTGTTTACGAGAAATAATTTTGAAATTTATAGAAAATGGTGCTGACGTAAACCGAGAGTTTCGGTTTGAAGAAACGCCTTTAATGTATGCTTGTGAAAATGAGGATGATGATCTGGTATTAACACTTTTAGAAAATGGTGCTGACGTAAATGCTCGGAATTGTTCTGGAGATACTCCTCTGATTTTGGCTTTGCAAAGAGGATATGATGAGTTGGCAGTGCTACTTTTAAAAAGCGGTGCTAACGTAAATGCTCGGAATCGTTCTGGAGATACTCCTCTAATTTTGGCTTTGCAAGGAGGATATGATCAGTTGGCAGTGCTACTTTTAAAAAGCGGTGCTGACGTAAATGCTCGGAATCATTCTGGAGATACTCCTCTGATTTTGGCTTTGCAAAGAGGATATGATGAGTTGGCAGTGCTACTTTTAAAAAGCGGTGCTAACGTAAAAGATAATTGGAATGACCATTCGACTAGTCTGCATAAAAATATTCGATTTATTCGTGAAATTAAAAGGAGAAGGAAGAGACTTGTTATGGCTTGTAAGCATGACAATACCCAGGTGGCGCTAAAGTTGCTTAAGCAAGGTATATCTGTTGAGTCTATAGCCAAAAATGGAGAGACTCCTTTGTACTGGGCTTTCAGGCATAGAAATATTCAATTAATTCGTGAAATTAGAATGAGAGTAACGTATCGTTATGAGAAAAGGCTAAGAAAGAGACTTTTTGGAGCTTGTAGAAAGCTTGATGTAGAGGTGGTAAAGAATTTGCTAGAAGGTGGTGTCAAAATAGACGTACAAAATACACGAGGTCGAAGGCTTTTAGAAGTTGTTTGCAAAAAAAACTATTTAGAAGATAAAAGCAGAGAAAAAAGGGTAAAGCTAGTAAAGCTGCTTATTGATATGGGGGCTGATGCAAACCAAGGGTTTAAGGATGGAAAAACGCCCTTAATGTATGCTTGTAAAAAAGGAGATGATAAATTGGCAGAACTACTTTTAAAAAACGGTGCTGACGCAAATGCTCAGACTTACTCTGACGAGACTCCTTTGATTTGGGCTTTGCGAAAAGGAAACAAAAAACTTGTACTGGGATTAATAAAGCATGGTGCTTTATTAGGTAGGCTTGCTGTCTATAAGAAAAAAGTAGAAAATTGGGAATTACTTCGTAAGCGTAAAATAGTGGGGTTTTTGCGATGCTTGATTCGACGACAAAACAGAGTGCTTAAAATGGGGCTTATAAAATTTGAAGATGATTTACATAGCCTAGTAGATTTTGTTCTGAGTAAAAGTTCTTTAATGTATGCAAAGCAAGTCGCATTAGCAAAAATAATTCATTACAACAAAACTCATTGCTCAATAGATCAAGCATTATTAAAATGTTTATGTAAAAAAATAATATTTAATCATGCCATTATTTATGATGAAAAGCTTAGAAGGATAAGGAAAGTTGTCTTAGAAGATAATAACTTTGTGGACAAAAATGGTTTTGATGCGGTTGAGGCAATTATTACATGTACTTATTCAGCTAAGGCAAAACCA
>Ga0180433_10002983_pt1 | contig 25432 bp, 23 predicted proteins | sample SS_ome_8_FD_132980 | JGI IMG/M metagenome (GOLD analysis project Ga0180433, IMG submission 132980) | Hypersaline lake sediment archaeal communities from the Salton Sea, California, USA - SS_1_D_1 metaG | ecosystem: Environmental > Aquatic > Non-marine Saline and Alkaline > Hypersaline >... | reverse complement strand
CATTAGCAATGCATCAGACTTCGTGTGGGTCCAAGTAGCGATCGACATTCCTCCAAATGTTGATATTGCAGGAGCACACACGGGTACCATTTGGATTCACTTTGAAGCAGATACAACGAGTTAAGAACAGGTTGTATCTTTTTCATTTCTTTTTCTTTGGTGATACTCTATTATACGTACTTTTTTTTGTAAACAGTAAAGTATCTATAGCTATTCTTGATAGCGTTTTTGAGAATTACGAGGAGTAATCTTATGAGTAAACGTCAAATGAAACGAATTCTAGTGACTGGTGCGGTAGGACAAATTGGCTCTGAGCTAACCATGGCCCTTCGTGAACGGTATGGAAACGATAACGTGTTAGCAACCGGAAGAAAAACGAAGCCTACTGAAACCTTACGAAATTCAGGTCCGTTTGAATTTATTGATATTGTCAAACCAGAGACCGTGGAGAAGGTTATTGACGATTATGACATTGATACGATTTTCAATATGGCAGCCATTTTATCTGCGGTCGGTGAAGAGAAACCTTCCCTCTGTTGGGATGTGAATATCAACGGGTTGTATACTATTTTGGAACTCGCTCGTGAGAAGGAGGTGGCAAAAGTCTTTGTGCCCAGCTCTATTGCTGCGTTTGGTCCCGAAACACCACGAGAAAACACTCCTCAAGAAACCGTGTTAAAACCAAAGACCATGTATGGTGTTACCAAAGTTGCAGGCGAGCTCTTAGGTGATTATTATTTCAAGCGGTTTGGCCTTGACGTCCGAGGCATTCGATACCCTGGAATCATCAGTAGTGAGACGCTTCCTGGCGGAGGAACCACTGATTATGCAGTAGAAATTTTTTATGAGGCAATCAAGCACAAGAAATATACGTGTTTTGTCAGAGAGGATACGGTACTTCCCATGATGTATATGCCTGACTGTATTAAAGGAACAATCGATTTAATGGAGGCAGATGTTTCAATGCTAAAGCACCACTGTGATTTTAACTTTGCAGGGATGAGTTTTTCTGCAGGAGAACTTGCAGCAGAAATCAAAAAGCATATCCCCGAATTTAACTGTATCTATAAGCCTGACTCCCGACAAGCAATTGCAGATACGTGGCCACAAACCATTGATGATACTGCTGCCCGTGAAGAATGGGGTTGGCAACCGTCATATGATTTACCAAGTATGGTCACTGATATGCTGGAAAAATTGGGAAAGCGATATGAGGGCGGCCTATTGGCCTAAAGCAGTACTTTTCCCATTTATTTTTAATTTTCTTATGTGGATATGATTGATGAAAACATAAGTTGACCAAAAATTATTGTGATCGTGAGCACGAAAACAGCGGTGGGCATGACTCTGCTAAGCGAATACATAAATTCAGCTTTATCATCCCCCTCATCAATACCATTTGTGAATCTTGTTAGAAGGAAAACAAGTTCGATAATGTAAATGCCGATAACAAGAGCAAAATACTCGGGTCGAACATTTTCAAGAGTAAATGCTTCAGTGATGCCTGAAAAAACCGTGGAAGATCCCACTCCTGTAACATTGGCTGGTATTTTCCCTGCCATCGAACTTATGACATTTGATATTAATTTGGTTATTGCTAGGGTTACCCCTGCAATTAATGGTGCAAAGACCGCAGCCGTTGATCGTAGGGTGGAAGTAAGAGAATACAAGGTGTCCTTGATTTTATTCTCGACTTCTTGCAGTTCTTTCAAGTGATCAGCGATGCGAATAATCGAGATACTTACCGCTTTTTGACTTTTCTGGATCCCTTCAACAAATAATCGCATGATTGCTTTAATACGATCAGAATAGACATATCGTAATGATCCATATTCTGTATTGAACAATGCGTCCCGTATGTTGATATGCATTGCGGTTAGATTGTACCCTGTCTGTCGAAATACCTCTTCGATCTTTGCTCCTCTCATGGTGTCTGCAGTATACATAAAACTTTCTTCTGGTGATTTTTCTTCGTGAATACGTTTTCCTAGAATGTAGAGGGCATCACTAAACTCTTTTTCCATTTGTTTGATATCGTCCCTCACTTTTTTGTACGGGCGGTACACTGTTGTACAATAGAGAGTAATCGTTGCAGTAACACCCCAAATAATAAACAGGGTGACAGGAATATAGCTGTTGAGTCCATTGGGGTTAGCAATAAAATTCAAAAGGGTATTGGGAGAATCTGTTGAAACGATAAGTGGAACGATCATAAAGATGATGCCCGGTAAAGCGATTAAAGATCCTATGCCGCATGAAATGAGCAATCGTTTCTTCTTATCTATTTTTACAAGGGAAGGATGCTCACTAGGAATGATAGGCGGATTAAAGGTTGCTGGCCGAGAAAGGAGAATTTTTCTGGTATAGAGAAAAACAACTACGGGAAGAATGATATCGTATAAAAAGAACACTTGAAAAATGGTAACGTTCAATCCAATGAGCCCTGCCGCAGGAAGCATCGCAATAATGGAGAGCGGAATCATGATTCCTATTGAATAGATGAACATGGTGGGCTGGTGAAGTTTGTTGGCAAATTGATTCATCAATTCTCGCGTACCTTCTAGTCCAACATCGAGTGCGCGGTTCAGGGTGATGATTCGTTGTGCTTCTTCAGGTTCATGAATTGAGCTTCTGATGAGATGTAAAGATCGTTTAAAATGATCACTCCATTTTCCCCAGTAATTGGCAAAGGTTGTTAAAGCATCAGTAATGCCATGATAGACGCGAATTTCCATATCCCAGAGCATTTTTCTAAGATCTTTTGCTAGAGCGGTGGATGATTCAGTCGCAGCAAATTTTACACTATTCTCAAGATTGGGAACAAGTTTGAGATACATGACGAGATAACTTAGGACTTCAGGAACATCTCCTAATGAATGAATCTTCATATATCGTGCGTGTGTTTTTGGATAATTTACAATTAAGTTCATTATAAATGTCGGGAGAAATAATGAAATGAAGATCATAAGCAGGACAGTAACACCATCAATTTCTGCGATGTGCGCCCCATATGAAAGAATGATGAGTAAGTCAATAACAAATGCGACAAGGAAGGCAAGAAGCGCACCCGCATATGAAAAGATAAGAATATCGATTGGGTCAACAGTTAACCCACTGAATGTGAGAGTATCACGATATGTGGAAGAAAAAAGGTGGGCCACTTTTCTTTTTGTCTTTTCATTATGTTTGACCATCCATGAGAAATAGCGCCTTGCAAGATGGGCCCCCTGCTCAAACCATTGTTCTTCGCTCATGATGGTACTCGTTTCGCATAATCGTCAAACCATTTCATCCATTTTCTTCTCACTTCGCTGTAATTTACCTGGCTATGCTTCGCTTTCTCTTCTTCTATTAACATCCAGAATGCATTGTTGGCATCTCGGTTTGTGGGTGCTTCGAGCAATTCTTGATTTTCTTGACCGTGCTCAACAATAGTCCTTTTAATTTCCGTTCGGAGTTTGATGTTTTCTATTGCTTTTTCTACGGAGATTCCCCACTTATGGGCAATATTTTCGATAACTTCCGATTGTCCCATGTCAAGTAATGTTGTTGGCACAAGTTCGTCCTTTGAGGTGTGATACACCATAATGTCTTGGAAAACGCTGTCTGGGTCGGGATTCAGTGTCCATGAAGCCTTTGCGATCTCTGAGATCTGGGTAACCCGTCGCTTTCGTTCAATCCCCCCTTCGCTTCGTATTGGCGCAGTGATAATTACTGAGTCAACTGCTTTAAATGACGTTGTAGGAATGCCAATATCATAGACTACACGCTCATAGACATCCCGTGTCGTTGATCCATGGATGGTTCCCATGATTAAATTACCGGCGGCACCCACGCGCATCGCCTCAAATAGCACACGAGCTTCGACACCACGAACCTCACCCAAGATCAACACGGATTCTCCAAGTCGGAGAGCTGTTCGTAGCGCATCTGTTGGATCAATCTCGGTGGATCCTGAACCTGAAGCAATAGATTTGGTGAGTAATGACTGAATTTTATAGCCATATCGTTGTAAAATATCAACAGGAATTTCGGCAGTGTCTTCAATTGTAAGAATCCTGAACCGTTGAGGTATTTCTAAAATAAGAGAACTTAAGAGAGATGTTTTTCCAGCTCCGCGGCTCCCTGCCACCAGCAATGACGCCTGCCCATCGATTAAAAAACTGAGCAACCCTGCAGCCTCAGCAGAAATCATCTGGTTTGCAATGAAATGAGTGAGAGTCCATGGTTTTTGTCGGTGCTTTCTCAATGCAAATGCAACACCACGAGGGGTCAACGGATTACTAATGGCTGCTACTCTTGTGTGATAGCTTTCAAGATCCATATCAAGTACAGGAGATGCTTCTGAGAAGGCTCTGCCGCTCAGTGTCCGAAACCGTGAGGATAATGCGTCAATGTCTCCAACAGAGAGGTATACGTTTGAGGTATACTCTTCCCCATCAACAACTAAATGAAGTGCGTTGTTGGTAACAGGTGCATTGACATAGATATCTTGGATACGCGAGTCAGAAAGTAGATCCTCAAGGATACCGAAACCTGCAGTATATCTCGCAAAGATGTCGGCAAGATAGTCAATTCTTACAGTGCCAATGGAGAGCTGCTGTTCCTCCACAAAACGGGTTATGATCTGTCTGCCAAATCGATGAAAATAGTCACGAGCCGTCTCCGCATCCATAAATGATGCATCTTTTGGACGATGTCGCGAGAGATATAACCGTACTTTTTCAAGTAAATAGAGTTCTTCCCGGGGAAGATCATATTCGGGAGGAACGACAAAATACAGTTTTTCAGGCCGTGTTCTCAACGTGTATAACGATATTGCAATCGGACGCCCTTTCTTTCGTTGAACCTCATACGATTCAAAAAATACAGCATCGGGAGGAGGATCAAGCTGTATATATGAATCAATAAATCCTGGACGAACGTACGGTCGAATATATGTTGTATAAAATTCATCGCTGTTTTTCTGAGAAAATAGTATCTGTTTTGTCACATTAGCTTTTGATATCATTTCTTCTAGTAGTTCATCAAACTGTTTTTCGCATGATTGACAACTAGCAATTGTTTGCTTTTTCCGGTTACCCATCTTTTGAAGTGTTTGAAGGGCTTTGATGGGATCGATTTGCGCCATTGATATAACGGTGTCGATTGCTTGTTTTTTTTGTGCAATACACAGCCTACATTTTTCGATGCTTCTACTAGAAAGATGAAGGTTACCATACATGGCCATACTTTCAGCAAAATTCGCAAGATCCTTGAGTAGTTCTAGTTCTTTTTCTTGAAAGACTTTTACAAATGCATGATTCAAAATAACCTTGTTGATGCCGTGTTCTGTTTGCAATATCTTCAAAAGATTAGAGCGACATGTTTCATCAAAAATTGTAGAATTTCCTTGAGTACACTCTCTACAATTTATAATAATTGTTTTCAGATCCTTTTTACGTATGGTGGTGTACGGACAACGATATTCCCTCATAAATACCTCTGCAAATAATAAAATATATATAGAATTAAAATATATAATTTTCTAAATTAAAGGAGGTTTATTTTGTTGTGAAGGATCGCTATATCCTGGGTAGAAAAGAGCAAGGATCTCTTGGTTCACTCTCTATCGGGCGTTATTATGCCTTAGACTCGTCGCTTGGGGCAGATGTTCATATCGATGTGCTACACCCCCATATTGTCCTTATCTGTGGAAAGAGAGGATACGGAAAGTCATATACTCTGGGTGTTTTTCTCGAAGAAATCGCTTGGCTAGATCAACAAATCCGTGAGAACCTTGCCGTTGTTGTTATTGATACATTAGGGATTTTTTGGACAACATCGTTCCCCGATATAGTCAATACTGATCAACTTAAGGACTGGGGTCGAAACCCAGAAGGGATAGCAATAACACTGCTGGTACCAAAAAAACATCTTGATGAGTACACAAAACAGGGTATAGCTGCACAGCCATTCTCTCTAAACGTGTCTGATCTCTCTCTTTCACATTGGTATCAATTGTTTGACATTGAAGCAACTGATTTATTTGGTATTGTTTTAACTCGAGCGCTCCTTGATCTCAAATCACGAGGTGTTGCTTTCAGCATCCAAGAATTGTTATCATATATAAAAAAAGATCAAAGAGCGGATAACGCTATAAAAGACGCTGCAGAAAATTTTCTCACCATGGCTGATTCATGGGGCATATTTGATAAAACAGGCCTTCATGTCACTGATATCATCAAACGAGGTAGTGTCACTGTTCTTGATTTGAGTCACCTTGAAGACCCTGTTCTTAGAGACAGTGTGCTTTCTCTGCTGAGTAAACAGATTTTTGAAGAGCGAGTAAAGGCACGTAAACAATATGAACAAAAACGAATGGGAGTGACTGTTGAAGAAGTAAGTATTCCTATGGTCTGGTTAGCACTTGATGAGGCACAAGTATTTTTGCCTAGAGAAGTAAGAACAGCAAGTAAGGAGGTATTAATTAATGAATGGATGCGACAGGGAAGACAACCCGGCCTCTCTCTGTTGATGGCAACACAACGGCCAAATGCCTTAGAGCCTGAGGTTCTTTCCCACAGTGATATTATTATCTGTCACCGACTGACTGCTCAGGCAGATATCGATGCGTTAAGTACCATTCGTCCGACATATTTACATGGAGATATTAAAGACTCCCTGAAAAAGATTGGCAGAGAGAAAGGAGTCGCTTTTGTTATTGATGATACTTCAGAATCCACGCATGTCATTAAAATACGTCCACGCATGAGTTGGCATGGCGGGGCCGAATCATTGGCATGGTTACAATCAGATGTGATACATGGGCACAGCGTTGTAATGAAATGAGAAGAGTAACTACCGTTGCTTCAGAAATGATTCCTATCAGATTACTTATGAGTATTGCCATTGTTGCGGCAATAACCATTATGATCGTAGCAGGGCATAGCGTTCTGTGTGTAATCTTAGCAGAGCACCATCTAGAAAGTCAATGTCTCTCTCTTGAATCAACATTGTATTCGATGGTGCAAAGCGGCGTTGCGCGAGATATAGATGAGGTAGGTGCTTTTGAAGGGACAAAACGAACATACACCCTAGATCTCCCTGACTCATTACTATACCTTTCTTTTGGTGTTGACCCTGATTCAAATAATGATGGGATATTGGAACCGGGATTGACTTCTGATGGCTCCATTGTGTGTTATAAAGTGAGCGGGGGAAGCAAACAGGTAAAGTGGCTGCCAGAAGAGGATATTCGATTTAGAAAAGGAAACTATACGCAGGGGAAATGGACCATTGGAGGAACTGGTGAAGGACTTATACTTACGAGCGAAGGAACAATAACGTTGACTTTTGAGTTGGTAGAAAGGAATCATGAAAAGTTTATTCTTGTTTATTGGTAATGATATAATCATAGGAAAATCTGTTGCTACACTGGATAAAATTGTCTGCTTTTTAATACATTATCCTCTCTTACAAGGAGTTTGAACCCTTCTTTTGGGACACGAAAGTCCCACCGTAGAAATGCTTGTAGTATCTGATCTATTATGTATCGAGGTCGTAAATGGAATTCTTGAAATGCTTTAACTACCCACGCCAAAATTTCTTCGGTGGTGAAATTACCTAAACCACGTTGTGAATCGCAGAGCACAGTAACCTCGTCTTTACGAATTTTTCCTTCAGAGACAGCATCTTGCCAAATCGCGGTACCCTTTAAGTACGAAAAAGGAGAGAACGATGCATTGTCCAGAGGTAAACTCTTTGCAAACTCGATAGTATTTCGTAAATGCTGTTCTGTTTCAACAGGTGCCCCTAGCATAAAATAGCCAATGGTGAAAAATCCCATTTTTCTTGCCAAACGCACGGCATTTCTACATTGGTCTAAGGTAATCTGCTTGTTATAAAAATCTAGCACATCTTGATTGCCCGACTCAATACCAAGATTGATAGTTGTTACACCTGCATCTCTCATTTTGCGGAATAGTTGTTCATCAGCAACATCTACACGAATGCCTGATATCCACAGCTCTAACCCGTGATCATCTTCAACAAGAAAGTCTAAAATTTTGTTTGCAGTATCCAAGTCGGTAAAAAAGTTTTCATCGATAACATGCAAAAATTGATACGATTTTTTGATTTCAAGTATTTCTCGTATCACATTTTCGGCGGACCTTGTCCTGTATGTTTTGTTAGTTGCTCCATTGATACAATATCGGCAGTGATGAGGACATCCTCTGCTGGTCATAAGAGATGCGACTTTTCCTCTTGTGGGGTTATATCCACCAGCAACTTCCCCGTACTGATAGTGGCTGACGAGATGAAATGAAGGAAAGGAAAGCGTATCTAAATTTTCGATTTCTTTTACCGGCGGTCCTCGTTTGATTTTCTTTTCCTTGACAAACAAAACACCAGGGATGCCGTCCAGCTCTTTCTTTTGAGAAAGTCTCTCAGCGATCACAGTGATAACTTCCTCCCCTTCTCCCTGAACACAAATATCGGCCCCTGTCTCTCTCAACGCTTTTTCAGGATCAATTGTGCAATGAGGCCCCCCGATAATAAGAGGGAGGCGTGGGTAAACCTGTTTTATTGTGGTACAGATGTGACAGACGCTGTTAATTTCAAGAGTTCGGACGGTAATACCTACTGCGTCTGCCTGTTTGATGGCAGTAAGCAGCCTGGTATCTGAAAATTCCTCGGCACAAAAGTCGATTACTGAAACCTCATGACCTCTCTCTTCTAAAGCACTAGCTACATAAAGTAGTCCCAGGGGAGGTATTTCTGCTTTAATAGAAAAGAGCTTGTTAACTTTTTTATAATCCACAAAAGGATTAATTAACACAAATTTCATTAGTAAATACGTCCTTTTTGCCTCGTTATCCCATATCTAGAGTATGTGTGCTAAATATAAAAACATTATTTTATTTAAAATGAAATGCGCCATAACAATAGATATAAAGGAAAAATCATTTTCGAAATGTAATGAAAAAAGTATTCATCTACGTCAGTGCGTGTGAACGAAGAGAACTGGATGCAATGAGATTAAAGGCATATCTTGTTGCCAATAGCTATCTCGTTGTATCTCATCCAAAGGAGGCAGATATTATTCTTTTTATTGCTTGTGCCGTGCTAGATAGACCAACGAAAATATCGTTTAATAAAATCGCGGCATTCCAAAAATATGATGCTGAACTTATTGTTGCTGGTTGCTTGCCAGCAATAGAATCAAAAAAACTTACAAGTATCTTCAAGGGTAAGACATTCACAAGTGAAGATATCAATACTCATCCAGAAAAAATAGACCAGCTTTTCCCCGATATTACTATTCCTTTTGCTTCCATTGCTGATGCCAACGCACTCTTTCAAAATATTGAAAAGAGTACACTATTTGGAATTGTACACATGATATTACATACCATTCCACTCCATAAAATGATGTACGATATTCGTTTTTATGTTTTAAATCATCTTTTTGGAGATCATGTAATTTTCTATCGTCTCCTTCTCAAAGAATCATCCTATCAGATAAGAACCTCTTGGGGGTGTCATGGCAATTGTGCCTATTGTGCCATACATAAAGCGGTTGGAACCTTGCAAAGTAAGACCATAGAACAATGTGTTATAGAATTTAAACAAGGACTCGATCAAGGCTACAAACATTTTATCTTAACTGCAGATAATATTGGTGCCTATGGATTGGATATTGGTACCACGTTTCCTACATTATTGGATTCGCTTTCCTCATTCGATGGTAATTATGACATCATGGTCTTAAATGTTCATCCACGATGGGTTGTCAAATATATTGATCAATTGGAGGCGATTGCTTCTCGAAATACTATTAGAAGTTTAGATATACCTTTTCAATCAGGCAGTCCAAGAATTCTTAAACTCATGAATCGCTACTCAGACATTCAAAATATCAGAGACGCGTGTACGAGATTAAAAAAAGCAAATCCCCAAATTGTTCTCGGTACTGATTTCATTATTGGATTTCCTTCAGAGACAGTTGACGATCTTTCTAAAACACTTGATTTTGTCAAAGACGTTGGTTTTCGCGTTGGAACAGCTATTAAATTTTCATGTAAACAAGGGACTGAAGCAGAAAAAATTCTCCCCATAGTTTCAAATCACGAAATCAATAAACGATTTGCTTTTGCAAAAAAGAATCTTAAACAAGCAGGATTTAGCATTATTTCTACCCCACAATTGCATTATTTTGTCTTTTCACAAAAAACAGCGGATTAATTAATAAAACTAGAAATCTTTAATAGATGCTGCCTTGTTTTCACCTAGTTTCATGAAAAGAGACACTATCTCCTCTTTGAGCACTTTCTTTGAAAAAGCATTTATAACGTACTGTAGGATACTGCCAAAGGTATGTAATCGATCTTTTTTAACTTCTTTTGAAATACTGTTGGAACGAATTTCTGAGTTAATGAAATACTCAAAATTACCAGTATATCTCTTGTCTGGTAAGGAAAAATATAGTAAAGAATTATTCACCGTTTTTTATGCAGGTAACCCCGATTCGATTTATTATTTATCGTACAGAATGTTTGATGAAACCTATACTACCAAACAGATAGGTACCTATTCAGTATTTCATTTGGATAAGCTTATGAAACGACTTCCAAATTCTGCTGATATTGCTATCATAAAAACAGATAAATTTTTTACGAGATCTCTTCAGAAATTCCAATTTATCACGATTCCTGAATGGGTAAATATGGTGCTCGATACGTCAAAATCTTTTGAAGAACTTATGCGTCAATTTTCAAGTGGGGCACGAAAGGATGTCAAAAAAATTAACAAATATGGATATTCCTATGAAATTACCAATGATTTAGTAAAAATGGAATTTTTCTACCGACGGATGTTTCTTCCTTATATATTGGATCGATACGGGGAAGAAATAACACAACATTACTTGGAATATATTAAGATGATCCTCAAACGAAATACGATGAATTTATTGCTGGTAAAGGATGGAGATTCTCCCCTATCTGCAGGGTTAATAGATATAAAGGGGAAAAAACAGGTACTCCCATCAATGGGGGTTCTTGATGCAGATACTCGTTACTTACAAAGATACGCATCTTCTGCGTTATTTTATTATCACATTCTTTCAGCAAAAAAAAGATGCATCGATTCAATCAATTATGGAGATACCCGATCGTTTCTGAATGATGGCTCGTTCCAATATAAACGAAAGTGGGGAATGGATGTTACAATTAGCAGATTTCGACGGGGACTATTTGGCCTGAAAATTCTGAAAGATACCAAAGCGGTCTCAGATTTTCTTGCCCATAGTCCTTTTGTTTTTGTGGAACATAACCGACTAAAGGCATTTCTCTATCTATATGAAGATCAACCAGCGACATTGGTGGATCTACAACATATTTGTCGCACCTATTATACGCCAGGTATTACCGAATTACTTATTCTTTCTCCCCAAGGTTTTACTCAGCAAGCAAAAGACAACGAGTTGTTTGAAATTACTTCAAAATATAACTTTGTAAAATCATTTACTGATGTCAAGGTATTAAATAAGAAAATTCAGGCCTGTGTTATTCGACCGAAAGAGTCTATGTTTAACTCTTTTTTAATAAGATAATGTCTTGACGAAAACCTTCAGTACTACTCTGTTTAATGTCAAGAATAGTAAACCCTTTGCTCAGTTTTTTCTGAATGTAGATAAGGGGATGGAAGACATTACAAAAGTTTGTACCCATGTATTTTCTATATTGAGTAAGAATATTTCCTGCTAAAAATTGTTTTTCTTCTTCAGGAGAGATAGGATGCAAGTCACCTAATGATGTTCGTAATGTTAGAATCAAGACGCCATTCTTTTTTAATAGCCGTTTGAATTCTCTCATCCAATACAGTTGCACGTCTTCATCTAGATGGGTAAATACTGAAATTGCATAAATGCAGTCAAACATTCCATCAGTAAAATCTAATGGCGGCATCATCTTGTTTTTTTTGAATGTTGCAAAATCAAGGTATTTGCTACACCACGAGATACATTGTTGGTTAATATCCACACCGTATATTTTTGTACGATTAAGAGATTTCCAGTACCGAATTACGCGCCCACAACCACAGCCAAAATCTAAGATGGCTGAAAATTTTGAAATATCATGGCCGTTCTTCTTTATAAGATCTTCGATGTCACGAGAATCTGCAAGTCCCCCCGTACAATATTTTTTCAAATCATAATATGCAGAGGTTAAATAAATCAGATTAAGCGGCGGTAACGGTAAACCATCTATCCCCTCTCTCTTTCTGAGATGAGTATTGATTCGTTGATCTTGAACATGAAGCAAATAATGGCAGCTTCTCATTATTCTATTAATTAAAGGAACTAGACCAAAGAAATCGCATACCTGTAATATCCAGAGTACTACAGATTTTTCTATTGCTTTGTTACTTTTTCTTTTCATTTCTTAACACTTTGTAAGCGAGAAACCCCCAAACTTTAGTATGGGGGTGAACGCGCTACTCTTTTTTTTCAGATAAATATATTTACGTACTGGGCAGGCGCACCCGCTTAAAGCAAGTGCCTTAGAACACCTGTATAGGACGTGAAAATATAGGTTTGATTGGCGGTGGCTATAGCGTTGGCCAGAATTTGTACCACTTGGGATGGTGTCCTAAGTATCGGTACAACATGTTTAAGCGAGAGGAAAATAAAAAACTTTGTGAAGAAGTTTTGTACGAAGTTGTAAAACGATATAAAATAGAAAGTAATGAGCTCAGTGTGATGTCTGATCATACTTGTCCCATAGATGACATCAGATCTGTGGAAGAAGTAATGTTTCCCTCTAAACATTTACAGCGCTACGAGAAATATCGCAGATTATTTCACTGGCAACGAAACGGGAAATAGCACATTACTAGTTTTCAAGAATGTCTTGTATATTCGTTTCTTTTGTTTTTATTTCTTGTATTTTGCGATCGATTTCTTTTAGTCTTCGGAACGAACGAATAATCAGATAAATACCCAAAAACGCAAGAGTAATGCAAATGATAATTAAAGGAATAATGAAATGAAGTGAAGTTGCTACGTCATAATATCCTGAGGTGGCAACGAGTACGGTAAAGACCGATAATGGTAAGGTAAATACCGCTATTCCTGTTCGTAACACGGCAAGGGAAGTACGCTTCTCAGCAAGCAAGAGCGTAATCGTGTCATAGGAAGTGATATTTTTTGGTTGTATATTCATAGCATTCACTTCTCGGAATGTCTCATTTGTTTGTACGATATCTTGAGAAATCCCTCGGCATCTGTAATGAGGGCACCTTCAATATTGTCGTAATTTAATAATTTTTTTGTTTGTTTTTCTAGCGCTTGGAGGCCAAGATGAAGGGCTGCTTCTTTGGTAAGATCTTCCTTATACTTTTTATCAAGAAACGTGGCAATTTTTGTGCTTTCTTTCCCCTCACAAATAGCCTTATATTCAAAAAAAGATCCAGAGGGGTCCGTACCATAGAGATGATTGCCTGCCTCGTCGACTCCTGCAATGATGAGCGTGACGCCAAACGGCCGTACTCCATCGAATTGCGTATGGAGATGCTTGTATTCTCCAATGATATTGATAAGCGTCTTTACTGGTATTTTTTCATTATACGTTTGATAATATACTTGTGCTTCATCACGAGCAAAATCTACCAATCGTCGTGCATCGGCAACTAATCCAGAAAAGGTACATCCCATATGATCATCTATTCGCGTAATTTTCTCCGTTGTTGTTGGTTCTGCTAGCACGGGAAGTGAATCAATGTAGGCAAGTAGAACGCTTCCTTTATTATATTTTATACCGATGGCAGTTGCCCCTTTTTTGATAACCTCTCGTGCATATTCAACTTGAAACAATCGACCATCTGGTGAAAAAATGGTGCTTGCCTGATCATATCGTTCTTCGGATGCTTCCATACCTCACTCCAAGGTACTGAAAATCATTTTCAACCACTCTTATTAGTTTGGGCTGAATGCAGTGTCACCATTATATATTTTCTCACATTTTCCAAACGATAACAATAATTATTAGAGCCATTGCGATACGTTTGCGTATGCATATTACTGCTGCCACAGCAATACCTGTAGAGTTGCACTTAAAGGAACCTTTTGCTATCGCAAACGAAACCGTTGAAACTGCGGTCAATGTATTTTTGAAGCTCGAAACAGATCAAGGTATTATTGGCTGGGGATGCGCAACACCGGACACTGTAACTTCTGAAACACAGGAAAGTGTAACGTCCGTTTTTCACCATGCGCTCAAGGAGTTGTTGGTTGGCAAAGATCCAACCTGTATTCATTTACTCACTGATATGATTGAGGAGAATGTCAAGGGAAATCCATCATTGAAAGCAGGGATAAATATGGCATTATATGATATTCTTGGAAAAGTTGCCGGTATGCCTGTTTATCGTCTGCTTGGGGGGTATAAAGATAAGATTGAAACGTCGGTTACCATTGGTCTCAATCCTGTTGACGTCATGGTGGAAAAAGCAAAGGGGTTTGTATCGCAAGGGTTCACCTGTCTCAAAGTCAAATGTGGTATGGATCCTGATCAAGATATCGAGGCAGTGTTAGGGATTCGAAGCGCAGTTGGCCCCAACGTAAAAATTAGAATGGATGCAAATGAGGGATACACACTTGAAAAAGCATTGCGGGTTATTCAAACGTTAGAAAACTTAGGGGCAGATATCGAGCTTCTCGAACAGCCCACTCCTGCAAAATATTTGTATGCATTAAAGGAAGTTACTGCCCAGTGTCCCGTTCCCATTATGGCCGATGAAACAGCCCTGACGTTACGAGATAGTTTGAAACTGGTGAAAATGGAAATCGCAGACATGATTAATATCAAATTGATGAAAATTGGCGGGATTACCAATGCCATAAAAGCAAATATTTTTGCCGAACTCGCAGAAATACCTGTCATGGCAGGATGTATGAACGAATCGATGGGCGCTATGATTGCGGGAGTTCATTTTGCCTGCGCGTTTAAAAATGTGAAATATGCTGATTTAGACTCCGCACTTGACTTTAACGATGATGTGGTGAAGGGCGGTGCTCTCTATAAAGATGGTTTTGTGATACCGCCAGAAAAACCAGGTCTTGGAATCGAGGTTGATGTATAGGTGGACAAAACATTTACCGATGTACTAAGCGATATTCCTACATATAGTCGATTTTTAACAGTAGATGAAATTGATAGCTTGGTCGATCTTATCGCAAGTAAACCGGGAGTGGCGTACCGTATCATTGGCAACACAGTAAATCATGAACCCTTGACTCTTCTTGAAATTGGCAAAGGTGAAAAAACTGCACTTATCATCGGAGTGCCCCATAGCGATGAACCGTTGGGTAGTCTGTTGGTTACTTTTTTTGCTCGATGGTTAGCCTTACATCCAGAAGTTAAATCCTTTGGCTGGCGATGGTTATTCATTCCCATATTAGAACGACGAGGCATGCGAGTAAATGAAGGATGGTTTAACATACCCGATTCATTTGCAGCGATGGCAAAATCAAGTTTTCGCGAGCCCACGGAGGATCAGTATGAATGGACGTTTCCCATAGAATATGACGATTATCAGTGGACGAAAGCACGTCCAGAAACCCTTGCCATAAAAAAAGTTCTTGAAGAAGAAAAACCAGATCTCCTCTGCGGTCTCCATCACTGTGGGTTCAATAATGCCTACTACTATTTCAGTGAGGACTTGCCTGAAGTATATCCAAAGTTGAAGAAATTTGCGGCAAGTCTACGGATGCCTCTCTCAGATACGGCGCCCGATGTTCCTTTTGGGAAACTCTTGTCCCCTGGATTTTATCACATGTATGGATTAAAGGATTATTTGGACTATTATAAGAAAAAAGATCCTGCACGCTTAATGACCATTCGACGAGGTGCGTGTAGCGACGAATGGTATCAAAATGAAGTTGGCGGTTTTAGTTTCAACTGTGAAGTACCTATGTACCTGTCGCCTATGTTGAAGGATAGTGCCCCTTCCACAAAAACTTACAGACAACTAGTTGAAGAGCGACTTATAAAGAAAAAAACACGAGTAAAGTACTCTGCACGGCTATTGAATAAACTCCAAGAATATTCTGGAATTGCCGATGAAGTTCTCTATCATGCGGCAGAGAGACACGTGGCAAATGCACAGGCGTCTTTGGAACATGAAAAAAGAATGATGGATGGCGCTGAAGAAAGAATTGCCACAAAAGCTGAAGTCTTTGAAAATGAGGTTCTTGTTGACTTATTTGACTTATTTTTCCTTGGGCAAGTATGGCGTGTCGCAGAAAGCATCTGTGTCAAGGGCGGTGCTCCACGGATTTGTCGATTGATGGAATCCGCTGATTTAGAGATTAAGTCGTTGGCAAGAAGCATAGAAACTCGAGGTGGGTTTTACCGTGTACCCCTTCGTACCTCAGTAAAAATGCAATTGGGAAGCATTTTGATTATTGCAGATGCGTTGATAAGTACTGTCGATAAAGAAGTAGCTAGTCAGCCATAGATACTATTTTTTATTTTAATGGATATGTGTTGATACAAAAGTATTTGAATACGATGTAGATGCCTCATCATGCTTGATGCAGGAGCTATTCGTAGAGCAACATATAGAGATCTTGACCAGATGATAGAAGTCGAACAGCGATGTTTTACTTCGTATCTTGCATACTCTCGACGTCAGTTACAGTATTTGTTAACGGAAGCAAATAGCGATTGTTTTGCAGAAGTCGTCCATGACTCACTGCGGGGGTTTATTATTGTATTATATCGGGAAAATGCAACTGTTGCTGGCATTGAAACGTTAAACGTAGATCCATTGCACCATGGAAAAGGGATTGGCATTCGACTGTTACAAGCGGCGGAAGAAGAAATGTTTATCCATGATATCAAAAGGATACGTCTTGAAGTCAGAATAAACAACCTTCCTGCCATCAAACTCTATCAACGAGCAGGATTTGAAACGGTAGCTTTTTTACCAAACTATTATCTTGTTGATTGTAACGGGTCTCGCGATGCCTTTCGTATGGTCAAAAAACTTACTTAATACTCAGCGGATGCATGTTTTACGGATGCCCATTGTTCTCCTTCTAATTTCGTGTATCCTGTAGTGTATTGTTCTAAAATGCCCAATAATCGTTCGCGGAGGTGTGGCGGGATCATGGTTATATCGCACGTTCGAGGGTCAAGATGTATCTTTTCTACGTGGTCTACACATCGTACATTGGGAATTGGACTCTTATTCTTTAGTAAAAAGAATGATTGATCTTTTTCGTCTTGATCAAGTCGTAATGACGATGGCGTAATATTGTTAGCAAACGAGTCTATATGTTCTTTTTTGTAATTCATGAGTGTTGGATCGGCATCATTGGCAAGCAAGAAGAGTAGAATGCCTAGGCACTTAGAGCATGACCCACATGGCACGATTTCTTTTTGTTCAAAGTGACAAGAATGGCAGGATCGTTGATGTTTTGCTAAATGCGGATAGCGAGAAAGAAGTATGCGCTCCACAATAAGACCAGAAACATTTCTCATTGCAGACCATTGTCGTATGCTTGGCATCCGTAATGCGTACCACCTTTGCATACGATTATCAAAATCCTGATGCTGATCATAGATGCCAAAGTAGTGAGGTATGCCGTGATATAAAGGTGGCTCCCTGAGATCATCAAACTCACTACCAATGAACAAGTTTCCGATCCTTCTCTCAACAAAAATTGGGAGAAGGGCAAATACATAATAGGGAAAAATACACAGCCTAATGGGATACGTATCAGCACGTATTTTCTTATGGTCTGGTCGAATAAAGGCAAGGTGGTCCAGCATAAAGGTGTAGAATCGATCGATGTTTGTCCACACGCGGCTTGTATGGGGATCAACAGCATCATGGTAGCGATAGGCAGGAAGGGCAGTGTGCCAATGCCCCCCACTCTCATTTATATACAAAGGGTGGACTTCACATCCAAGCTCCTTCAGTAATCCGTACGTTGCCAAACTTTCTTTTCCGCCACTTGAAAGGATGCCGCATTTCATATCCTCAGCAGTATCTGAAAGAATGGTATCGGGTACAATGTCAGATGGTTTTATGACTGCTTTTGGCTCAGCATCTCCTGGTTGAACGTTGTTTTCATCGGGTAAAAATTCTGGAAGGATGTAATGTGCTCGCCTTCGCAAGATTTTATTAACAAAAATATCTCGACTGAATACGACATTCAGATCGTTAAGCAGGGAAACATCTGCTTCACTGAGAGGGAATTGTAACGTGAATTGTTGCGAGAAAAGACCATAATTTAACAACGGCATCATAAACGCTAGTCGTAGCAAGGGAAGGTGACATTCATTCAGAGGTTGTTCATATCGCAACATTAGTGGAAAGGCACTTACGGCACCATTATGCCTGGTAAGATGTATTTCAGCCCTTGCCATTTTATTTGAAAGCTGAGGCTCTGTAAGCAGTATATCTGAAAAGCAAACGAGTTTTTGGTTACTTGCCATCGCGCAATTCCTCCAAAACATCAACGAGAGTTCCTACCCCTTCCTGAAGGGGATCAACGACAGGGACGTTGAACAGTTTCATTAATTTTTGTTTTGCAGTATCTATCTGTTTTGGCATAAGATTCTCAGAATTGAGTGAAACGCCACTTAATGATCGATCGGTGAGCAACTCCGCAATTTGTACTACTCGTTTTGGATCAGGCATTGGATATCCTGGAAAGCCATCAAGATGAGGTCTACCTGGTGCATCAACTAAGATAAACCCATGTATCTGTCCTGCCGCCAGAATCTCAAATCCTCCTGGAAAAAAAGGATGAACTAAGCTTCCCTGTCCTTCAATAATCATAAATTCTGGTTTGTCCTCATTCCATGAATCAAAATGGCTCCTTCGATGCCACCAGCTATAAAATCACCGACCATTGCATCAATTACAGTGCCATGTGGCCACCCTTGCATCCATCCCGTTTGGCCAGTATAAATCATATCTGAGGATCGGCCTTTCTTATTAAGTTTTTCATTAAGAGAAACTGCCACCGTTCGCTTTCCAATTGCCGAGTCTGTACCAATCATAGCAATACGTGTGGATTGAACCCTAGCAATTTCTCCCGAATAAAAGCGCTTATAGTCTCGGAACATTTTTCTTACATCGGTTATTGTGCAGTCATGCTCCTCTGCTAGATTCATGAGGTGTGCATCATCTGAAAGAAATTGATGTAGTCCTGAAACGACATGAAGGCCTTGCGAAAGAGCCCATTCTACCACAGGGTAATAGCCTTCAGGAAGTACACTTCCTTCGGTGACCGCACCAATAATAAAGGTATCTGGATGCGTCGATGCCACTGCTTCACTCAGGGCATTAAATAACGGTATGCCTCGAGTAATGCCATCCAACGCTGTCCCTGCATCTTGATTTGGTAACGTGGTATCAACAACGCTAACGATTTCAAACCGTTTACTGTATCGAACAAGTCCATGTGCCGTCTTACCGTCAGCACAATGATACAGGCGATCGACATAGACAAGCGCGCGGCTCTTCGACATGGTTAGATGTTCCCCTCTCCCACAAAAAGATTCATGCTCTTCTTCCTGTTAAAACAACAACATAGCGGTCATTGGGGAGTGGTTCTTTCCGATGTTTATCTAATAATGAAATAAGTCCTGCCGTAGAGGCAGGTAGCACACTGAGTCCCTCTCGTTCTCGAATAATCTTTGAGTGCACCATCATGCTTTTATCACTGACGTATGCTGCCCAGCCGCCTGTATTACGAATGGACTCTAGTGCATAATCGCCGTCAATAGACCGCCAATTAATCAGCGGTTCATTAACTGGTGTTTCGTGAATTTTTTCAGGCATGAGGTCTTCGCATGCCGGTGTATTTTTTAAATATGCTTGGATGATGGGGTTTTTTCCATATGATGAACCAGCAACCATTTTTGGAATGCGAGATGTCTTGCCGCGACGATAGAGACTAATAAAACCTTTGTAAATCCCTGCTAAGGTTGTTCCATTTGAAACAGGAAGCGCAATGGCAGCAGGTGCATCTCGCAGCTCATCATAAATTTCAGAGGCAATTTCCCCATATGCCTTAAACTGTAATGGTGTATTTGCTCCGCCAGCATTTGCATCATAATACTCATGTTTATCTGCCATTTCTTGGGAGAGTTCCACTGCGTTCTCATAATCTCCAGCGACGCGGAAAATTTTTGCCCCCGTGTCGGTGATTTCTTTTATACGGCTCGTGTGATATCTTTCGGGGATGTATATGATACACTCTAGACCTGCAAGAGATGCAGCAAGAGAGACTGCAGCACCATAGTTTCCGCACGTGGCAACTGTTATCGTATCAAAACCCCGGCGAAGTGCATCTCTAACTTGGGAAAAAGCAATACGATCTTTTTGGGTGCCTGTAGGTGTGCTTCCTTCAAATTTTAGATATATTTGTCTCAGTCCGAACTCTCGTTCGATATTGCGAGCGCGGGTAAGATTCGTATCACCAATCTCAGAATCAATAATATCTTCAAATGCCTCTAATCGCTCTTCCAACTCAAGCGTTGTGTTTGCTGCTACTTTTCGTTGTAAGTCCAATTCTGGTGCAATGGTGGGGACTTGAGAACTTGCACCGTCTAACAGTGATAAAATTTCGTCCCCATTACGATTTGTTGTATTTGTCTGACTCAATTGAGTAGTTTTTTTGTTCACTTCTACGTCCGTTTTTGAAGCATCTTTTTTTCCTTGTTGAGAACCAACCATCGTGTAGTCACTAACTACTTGACTTTACTACTCGTGTGTTTATAATCCTATCGAAATCGTTAAAAATGCATTTATTAAATGGCATGTATTATTTGCCATATTGAATCTACTTTTTCCGCCAACTTACTTCCTTTTTAAGGTGATCAAAACCTTCAAATTCCATCCATTTTCCCGTTGTGTCTCCCTCCTTACTCTTAGTAAATCTAATCGGAGTATTTCGTGGAACTTTTTTAGTTGGTATGGTGAAAAATCTGTTTTGGTTTTTGTCCAACAGGTATATAATAATGAAATCTGTTGCGTCAAATTGTTTCCTAGTAATTTTGCCGGCGGTAGGATATTCCGAATCCCCATTTATTGATTTTAATTCAATTCTGATAAATCTACCTTCTATTGATACGACAAAATCATATGCATCTTCTTCAGGACATTGATATGCGGTAATGCCCTCCCTTCTCAAATATAGTGGAAGTAATGCTGTGCCTACCTGGTCGATTAATCTACTTGTTGCTTTCATGTATCCATCCTCTTTGCTAATTCAAATTACATATCAACTTATAAACTCAATGTGTTGAAAAAGTATCATCAGCCTACCTAAGGGATCAGCAACGACATCACAACGTAACAATTATTGATGATCGGCAAAAACGCCTGACCGCTGAGTGAGATACGGCAAAACCTTGGGCTTTCCGAGGAACGAAGGTGGAATGGGATTATAAGGGCGCAGCCCTTATTTCATGCCTGTTTTCTCCTATTGAATTAAAATATAAAAGTATGTTTTTCTACAATCCAGATCAACACTACACTTTAAAAATAAATTATTGTAAAACCTGATTATCTTTTTCGTTTCCAGAACAAAACCAATGTTATTGCACAGGCGGCAAAGATAAGTTCAAAACCAGGCGTTTTTGACACTTCACCTGCAGCTATAGCACGCTCGCATTCAGTGATATATTCTTGTGCATAGGGGTGGCCGGAATATAGAGCAAGAACTTCATTCATTTTGTCAATTGCTGTATAGCAATCCCTGTTCCAAAACGCAGTTAGCGCTTCAGCATATTTAGTATCAATAATGCTGTGTTCATTCTCAACATTCAGTTCGTTCATGAATTCTTCTGCAAGGTTTATCGGCATCAGGAACATTATATTGGCAATCCCTGTTTCTGGTCCTGCACCAAATGTGGCAATGCCAATTACTTCTCCATCATCGTTATACGCTGGGCCTCCGCTATTCCCATGGTTTATTGCTGCGTCAGTTTGAAGTGCTTCGATTCCGGTCTTCAGCGTTTTCTTTGCACTTATCACACCTTGTGTGACTGTTGGTTCAAGCACTGACTCCGGTTGGAAAAAATCTTCCACCAAGCCTATGCCTGGATAGCCGATGATAAATACAGTATCTCCAACCTGAACCTTGCTCGAATCACCTAAACTCACTGTTGGAAGGCCAGTTTCATCAACCTTGATGATGGCAATATCTTTTCCCCAGCTACTTTCGCCTCCAACTTCGGTATATGCCGTACCCTGTTTTTTTACAACCGCCGACCAGCTTTTTGAGGCTATGTCCTCGCCAGGATTGCCCATCCCGCTAAGGACATAGTAGTCTGTTGTGACATCGGTGACATCGCCACCATTCTCCCCAAAATAATCTAAAAATTTAACGAGCAGTATCTCAACTAAAGATTCTTGGTCCTCTTGGGGAATGTTATAATATTGCGAAACTTCAGACAGCATTCCTTCTGCAAAAGCATATATGAACGTGGTTAGAATCGTCTCTGTTTCATCCTCACCAGCAAGAACCACGTGAGCGTTTGTAAGTATATAACCATCTGGAGATATTATAAATCCTGTTCCGCTTGCGCCCGTTTCAATTTCCACTGTTTCAATCGTTGCACCTATTCCTGTGTCCTTAACGAATATGAAGTTCTCTGCAATTGCAACAATATCGTCCTCTGCGGTAGCACCACTAATCTTTGTATAGGCATAGCCATCAAGCGTAAGTGTATCTCCGGAGACAGATAATATAAATTGTACTACATTGACAACAGGAGTGATATATGTAATTGTGAGAATAGTTCCTTGGACCGTATACGTTCCACTGTATGAAACTGTTGGGGTTGATCCAGTATAACTGCCACCAAATTCTCCATTTGCGTAGAAGATTACGGTATCGGTGCCATCTGTAGATTGCCATGTTCCAACAATGCTTTCATCTGCGGATAACTCTAAGGTATATGAAGGCCATGATACTATGCCAGATACAACAGATTGTATCATAACAATTGCCGCTTTATCTTTTTGCGCTGTTTGAGTGGTAATGCCTGGAACTTTGTCAGGTAGTGAAACAGCTCCAAGAACTGGCGTTGATGAAAATAATAATGCTCCAGTTAAAAATAAACTAACTAACAATTGTGTTTTCATCTCGTATCCACCTTCCGTATGTAATATACATATTGAATATTGTCCTCAAATAATTTCCTGTTTAAAAGAAATTACAGAACATATTTTTGTATTTTATATGTAAAAATGTTATTTGTTTACTTTTGTATAGGTATATGCCCGCATTGGGATTAGAGCGCTTATGTGACGTCACATTTTGACAACCATATCTGTTGAGCCTGTTTTATTATTAAAATATTCAAATCATCATTTTAATATGAATGATTATACTTTTTTAAGAATCTAAATCTATTTTTCTTTCTTAATTTTTGATTGAATGAGTAATATTTGATCTTTTAGCTCCGGTATTTTGTTTTCAACAACATCCCAAACAATTTCTGTATCGATACCAAAATATGCATGTATCAAAATATCCCTTAAACCTGCAATTTTTTTCCATTCCATCTCTGGATATTTTTCTATTAATTCTTTTGGTAAACGTTTTACAGCTTCGCCTATAATTTCAAGATTTCTTACAATCGCATCTTGATAAAGTCGACTTTCAGAAAAATCATCAAATGTAAGATTTGTAGTATACGACTCAATTCTATCGATTGCTTCTAAAATATCACTTATATACGCTTTATAATCCCGCGGCATATTTTACACTCTTTAATATATTTGGTTTTAAATCAACTTTTAATGATTCCTTTACTACAAGATCAACCTTGCAGTCAAATAGATTTTCTAAATAAAACTTTAAATCCATATAGTTATCAAATGTTTTTTTCCCTTTTATAAATTCTACAAGTAAATCTATATCACTTTCCTTTTTTTGTTTGTTTATTGCATAAGATCCAAATAAACCTATACTTTTCACTCCAAATTTTTTGATATTATCCTTGTTTTCATTGATTATTTTGAGTATTTTATCAGAACTCAACATTTTTGTTACCGCCTAAACTTATAGATTAAATCTTATTACATTATAATATGGAGAAGAGGTATATGAAATTGACGTTACAGTGATATCTAATTGGAATTTTAGGTTTATATGGCGTCACATCAATGCCCGCATCGGTATTCGGCCGTTGTTTGGGACCATTTTAAAATTTTCGTATCTGTTGATATAATAATTTTTTTAATCCTTCGAATCATTTTATGATTGATAACTGATGTAAGATGCAGGGAAGGGATTTTATATTCCAAGTAAAAATCCCTTTCGTTCATAATCCCTTCATCATGTTTCTTCTATGGAAATAACTTGAGATTAATAAAAAACCACAAGTAAAAAGAATTAATGCAAGAAAATCTAATACTACTGGAAAAACCGATGTACCATCTAAACCTGCATGAAACAGATCCACAAGGTACGTAAGAGGAGAAAAATATGTAAGAATTCTACCCATCTCCGGCAGATCCTGCAAAGGAATAAAAATACCACTGATAAAGATCAATGGAAAACGAATCAAACTGGAAAACATCATAATATGTGAAGGCGAACGAACCGAAGGAGATGCTAAAGCTACACCTAATGATGCAAAACACAAGGTACCTAAAATTAAAGAAGCTAGTAATATTCCTATATTACTTATTGGAAAATTCAATACAATACCAGCAAGTAGTATAACGGGGCAAGTAATCAGAATACCATAGATTGCTCCGGCCATAACATCTCCCAAGATAATTGTATGAATACTTACGGGATAGGAGAGCAATCGTTCATATGTTCCTGCTTGTTTCTCCCAAGGAGTAATCAATGGACCCACTGATGAAGAAGTAAAAAACAGTGCCATAGCAATAAAACCTGGGAAAAAAATAGTTATGTCCAGACTTCTACCCATAAAAAAAGAGGTAAACATAAACAAAGGAAACAAAAGTCCGAAAATAATCACTGGTGCTTTTTTATAATAGATTTTAATGTTTTTCTCAGCGGTAACAATGATCCCTTGTAAAAAAGGTAACATGCTTATTTACCTCCATGAGTGAGTCTAACAAATGCTTCTTCAAGACTTGGCCCGCTTGTTGACAGGGAAACAATTTTCAAATCTTTTTTTTCTGCAAGAGACACAATGTATTTGACTACTTTATCAGGATCCTTTGTATAAAAAACCCATTTATCTCCACTAAGTTCAGTTTTTAAAATATATTCTGATTTAAACAAATCTTTTTTTACTTTTTTATCAAAAGAAATATTTATCGACTGTGTTTTATCAAAAGTATTTTTTAGTTTTTCAGGTCTATCAATTGCTACAATACGACCTTTATGAATAATACATACCCGTTCACATAACTTGTTTGCTTCTTCGATATTATG
>Ga0180433_10002982_pt1 | contig 25441 bp, 46 predicted proteins | sample SS_ome_8_FD_132980 | JGI IMG/M metagenome (GOLD analysis project Ga0180433, IMG submission 132980) | Hypersaline lake sediment archaeal communities from the Salton Sea, California, USA - SS_1_D_1 metaG | ecosystem: Environmental > Aquatic > Non-marine Saline and Alkaline > Hypersaline >... | reverse complement strand
TTCTCTTGTCTTTTCCATTTACTATTAGAGGATATAGGATATTCAAATAAAAGATATTCTTTCTTATTAATCTTATATATTAAGTTCTCTTGTTTTGTCATTTTTCCTTTTCTCCATGATTTACGCATATTTGTTATTGATTATAAACGCTATCTGCCCTAGCTGTTTAGCGATCTCTTCTAATGCTTCTAACTTTCTTTTTTTATATTCCTTCTCTGTTATATCATTCATTCTAAAACCTCTACTGGATTTTCTTCTATAGCCCTTCTAGTCCAATCTTTAACAGCTTCTTCGCATATATCCCTAGATTCTAATATTTCTTGATCTGTTGGCAAATAAAGATTATATTCGTTTTGTATTTTCTGCCTAACCCTCCTTATAGTTTCAGGACTAGCAAGACTTTTAATAATAGATTCATCCAAATCAAAAGAAACCTTATTTTCATGCAACCAAAAAGCGAAAATCAAAAGTTTATCATTATTCCTTAGATTCTCATATTTATTGAGTAACCAAATTACTTTCTCTTCAGTACTTTCAAGCTCTTCAAGCTTTTTCCTATATAATCCAGGTCTTGAATAATAGATTTTCTTTTGTTCTATGGTTCTTCTTATCATTTATAAACCTCCTTTAAAGTATAAAGAAGGGGGCAAAAAGCCCCCTTTATTCCCCCCTTTTGCAACTTTTCCCACCTTCAGGAAGATAATTAGATTTTATGCCGTTATAAGTGGCCTTGGATTTAGTAAATTGTTTAAGATTCTCATAGTTCACAGCCCCATTAATTTTAACATGGGTAAGTTTGATTAGTTTAGATCCTATCTGAATATGGGCTGATTCCCCAGGTTTCAGTTTAGAAGCAATAATATTAAATGCTCTGTTCTTGCTTTCCCCCTTCATGGTAAACGCCTTTTTGTATTTGTTCTATAAGGATCCCTGCCTTATTTTCTTCCCTTGGAATCCATTTAATAGGAATATGTTTTTTACTGGATAAGCTCCTAGCATGATCCCTTAATGGCAATAAATGAAGGGACCTAACTTTATATTTACCCAATATCTGATTAACAACTAAAGCGGAATCTGTATAGATTTCATCATGAGGTTGGGCTTCTTCCAAAGCCCTTATAACTGCCTTGTATTCCATTTCGTTATTAGTCCGCTTGTTAAAAGTGGGCTCTATTATTTCTTTTCCTTTTTCGGAAACTATAGCAATCCTGCAAAGTTTCCCATTCCATCCACTGCCATCACAGTATATTTTAATCAAAGCCACCCCTTTTTATAAAAATAATCAATAAGGCAAGTTGTAATATAAGGATTACATTTCTCAGGATTGGGGCATAAATCGCATTTATCATAAGGTAAGTGTCTCATTGATTACCTCCCCCCTGTATTTGGCCTCTATTCGCCTTTTTCTTTCTTGTAAAAGCATAGATCTTTTAAGAGATAATTGGGCCATCTTTGCTTTTAGGTTAGGTTTTGGTTTAATCTCTATTATATTAGAATCTGCTAAATGATTTAAAGCAGCCCTAGAAACTTTAAATAGGCTTAATGCCCCTTTCACTGGAAAAGGATTAAGGGGGACAATCTCAGATAACACCCAAGAAAATAACCCCTGCTTTGCTTTAACTAAGGCTCTAGGTTCATCCGCTTTAATCATTGGCCTTGAATCTGAGATTTTAGCCAAAGCAAACGCATTAGAAGAGTATTTGCCTTTTGGTTTCTGAGAAGCACATAAAAGAAGCCATCCCCTGTAATTAGTATGCCAGGTCCTTGTTTCTATATCTTTAGGGCCATCCCTTATATATCCGGCCCAAGGTTCCCTTATTGACAATCCCTTAAGTTCTGTTGTAATAATCATCTTATAACCACCTTAATAATGGGATAGTGTCCTCTTGTGCCTTCTGCTGCTTTAAATCTTTCTTAGACCAAATAACACCCCTTAAAGTTTTATGCCTGTTATTTTCGTCTATCTTCTTTTGAAGCTCCTTGCTTAAGAAATTCAGTTTTGTTTTTTTCAGAACCTTTCCGTATTCTTTCCGGCTTAGTAGCCGTTCCCTGTTTCTTTCAACAGCAGCCAAATAATCTATATTAGAATATGAACCCATTTTACTGAACCACTGTTATACGACATTTCTTATCAGGATTTATTAGCTCTGATCTAATAAAATGTTTAGGTATTGTAATTCCATAACTTGGAGCTTTAGGGTTTCCCTTAGTTGTTATTTCCGCTTCAAAACTTACCATATAATTATCACCTTATATGATTACTGTAATGATAACTACTATATATATATTTCCCTGTTTTAGAATAACTGTTTTAATGATTACTTTACAATAGGAGTAATGAGAATATTATATAATTTACCTGGGATTATTGCCTCATTAGTGAGGTATTGTTTTGGGATTCTAAACCAAAAAGAGTTACCTATTTTTTTAGGTTGTACTTCTTTAATCGGGATTCCTTTCACTTTTTACGCTTCCGTTTAAGTATTCGTTTTCTTCTTTTTCTGGGTTTTCTTTTCGGACTTGATCTTCTTTTCCTTATTTTTTTTCTCTTAATAGCAAATTTTAAAGCATTCTTATCAATAAACTTTTTTAGTCCAGTTATTGAAAGGATCTTGAATTTTACAACCCTACGATATTTAGGATTAATTTGTTTAGAAAGTGATTTTCTTATTTGAGCCTTAGTATAGCCTTTCCTTGCAGGACTATAGCCTAACCATTCGCCAGTTTTTTTATTCCCGATTACTACATAATACATCATAGTCACCATAACCAAAAAAAGAAAAAGAAAAATTAGGCATTATGCCTAATTAGCTCTCCACATTCCCCAAATCAACTTACCAAGGAATGACAATACAATGATCTCCATGAAACTACCAATCAAGGTTAGCCCTGTTATGAAGTAGTTTGCTGTGGTGTTGTCTATCAGTGAATTATTCCTGAATCCTGTAACCACTGCAATACTAGTAAGCGTAATTATAGCAATTCCTCCCACTGCAATAACAGAAGCCATCATTTTTTTTAGTTCTTTTTCCATACAAATATCACCTTCTTAGGTTAATATTTTCAATAAACAAAAAATCATATATAAATAGTTGTAAACTTGTTTACGTTTTCTTAATTAATACAAGTATTGCAGCCGTTATTATAGTAATCAAGGGGAATACATACATTTGATTATCTGTAAGTAGACCTAGCCATACCCCAGAGCTTGTATAATATATATTTGCAGCCCTCAAAAACAAAGAGCCAATACTAACAGCAGCAGAAGAATACATTATATTAGTTATAGGTTGATCTTCTACTTGTTGAGCAGCAATATATAAAACAATCAATAGCAGAAGGCATAAAATAAAAAAAAGCCATCCGTTATAAATAGTATGATTGACATTAACCATAAATTCTAAAGGATTAGTAACATTACCTACACTAGTCAGATTAGCCATAGTTACATTACTTGCGTTTAATATGCCTACCATTTTAATGATCCTGCCCTGTTGATGTTTTAAGGAATATAAACCCTAAATATAATTCAAAGATAAACCCGAAAAAAGCCAAAGCATCAGGAGGAATATAATAGAACCCACTTATAGTTAATAGAATCTCTGGAATAAAAGTTATTAACCCAGAAGCTAGTTTAATAACGCCCCACCCTGCAGCAAGTAAACCGCCCACAATATCCGCTAAAGTGGCAGGAGCAACTATGGAGTATAAAGCTTGGATTATATCAGTCATGCCGGAAACAATATTAAGATTAGATAATGCCCCCATTACGTTCAAGCCATCTTCATTAAGATCATTGGGCTGAAATTCGTAAGCTTCAGCAAATCCGTTATAAATCCCATTAAAAGAGCCCACTAGAAAAGCAAATAAAGCAAATGCAGCCATTATATTACTTAGTTTCATGCTCATTCTGTTTGCCTCTTTTTAGTGTATCTGCCTACTAGCCCAATAACTATTAAAAATATTAAGATTGAAAAGACTAACTCCCAGGATCCAGCAAACAGGCCCAGAATAAAAGCAAAAATTACAGCTATTCCAGCCCCCATAAGTTGCCGTTCCCCTTGCCCTGCAAAAATAAGAGCCAATACAAAAACTAAAATTCCTAATAGAAAAGCAATGAAAGGCCCCATTATGTCAGTGGTAGTATTATCTTCATAAAACCAAACATCATCTTTACAAAAGCCTACAGTATCGCCCTGGGTTATTGTGCCGTAAACATGGTAAGCGTTACCATTATCTGGGATAGTCCTTGTAAAAGAGCCGTTTACTGCTTCTTGGCAATCTGAGCATATGGTAACTAAGCCGTTTATTGTTTGTCTTTGAGCATACATACAAGCGGTTATATCAGTGGGATCCTCTGTATTAGCATCCCAAACCATTCTAACCACATGAGCAGAAGTGTTAGTAATACCGCAATCCACGCTAAAGAGGCCAATCACAGGAGAAACATCTAAGGTTAAAAGATCTACAAAAAACTCTAATTCTGTTTCAGATTCTACTCTGCATTTAGTATAACTATCATCTGTATATTTTACACCACCTACCACTATTTCATAGGAATAAGCAGTAGTCAATAACTCTAGATTAGCCACAGCAGAACCGCTAGAAATGCCAGTAGCCTCTACAAGGCTTTTAGTGCCATCCTCATTACATCTATATATAAGCAAGGTCCCATCTATTAGCTGAAACTCCTTAGTTTGCCAGGTATAAGACACAGTAGAAGAGTTAGCAACAGGAATTAAAAAGAAATCTTTTTGGCCTATAGGATTATTACTTATAATAGTTCCTGCAGCTTGTGGAATTTTATAAACTCTAGAGACATATCCATCTTTATCCAGAAGAAGATCACCATAAAATAATAGATTAACAATTTCTTCGGCAGGATTAACAGAAGTACAAATAATATCACTATAATTACCTGAGAAATTGCCCTCTAAATGATAAGTTCCAGAGCCATCATAGAAGCTTAAGTTATAAGTATTAGATAAACTTATGGGAGAGTAATCTAACTCACTTAGATAACTCATATTAAGTATAGGGTATTGGTTAATTGCATCACATACACCAATAGAGTTTACATATAGGCTATAACTTCTTTGCTGTGCATTAAAGAAGTATTCAGAGTAATTAAGATTGCAGCTTATTTCATCAGCATAATTGGTTATGTATGAGCTTGAAAGAGTATCTAGTAAACAAGTTATGCCATTTTCGCAAGTGTTAGAATCACTATCTAATATATCATCACTCTTATTCAGCCATTCGTTATTAATATCCATCAAAGAATTATTATGATTAGTTAATTGAGCATAACAAGAAACAGGAGAGCTTTCAGGGAATAAGACAATATCACTAAGGTATAGTAAAGAGAGGTTATAACAATAGGTCCCCTCATAAGTCCCCCCTGTTATGATTATGCAAGTGTCGTTTACTGTGATATTATCGCAAGTTATAGCAGTAGTTATATTATAAGTAAAGTTCATAGAATCAGGATATAAAAGGGTTCCTTCTGCTATATAATCAGCATAGACGAAACTAGATAAAAGGATTAAAAATAAAAAATAAATTAGTTTTTTCATTATTCTAATAAGCTACCTCCGGCTGTTTCGTTATTATATATGATATTATTCATATTTACCTGAGATCCTATAAAACTAGGAGATAGATCTATAAGTTCTAAATTTCCATATTTGTGAGATTCTATTTTCTTTTTTAGATAGTATAAAGCCCCCTGTTTATCATTTTTCAAATTTCCAGGTATTTTTATCCATCCTTTAACTACATCAGAACTATCATAAAAGGCTATCTGAGCAAAATAATTTTTAGTTTCCCCTGCGTATAACCAATGATCTTCTGGATAAATAGATTTCTTTAGTCCCAAAATCTTAAAGTGGTCATTTGAATTAAGGACTATAGTATTATCAATTACTAGGTTTTCAAACTGTGTGCATGAAGCTCCACTAGAAAGATCCCCGTTTGTATCTACACAAACATAATCAGTGCCTGCCCCTGCTGCTATTTTTGGAATCCTAGCAGTTTGATCTGTTAAAAATTTCATAGCAGTTTGGGAATCCCCATAATCATAAATTGTAAATTCGCCATTATAAGTAAACATCCCCCATTCACCTTCAGTATTATTCCATTTCTGAGAAACGCTATTTACCGCATTACTACTTAAGAAAAATTCAGTATAGCCATTACTGCCAGTAAAATCTAATTTTGTAGCTCCCCTTATCAGAATATCATCTTCAGAAGCATCAAAAATTACCCTTTCATTTCCTTCTATCCCTATATATTTATCGTCTTGCATATTTATATCTTGTGATACTTCTATATCAGAATGGAAAATAGACTCTCCCGAAAAGTTACCTATATCTATATTAGTAGTACCGAAAAACTGAGATCCTGCATTTACAAAATAAGCAAGTGCCATTATTGTTAATATGCTGATTATTAGTTTATATCTTGTTTTCATTCAATCACCCCGATTCACTTATTAAAGAACCCTGCATAAATTGGCCCCTTTCTTTTTTAGCGTATAAAGCTATAGATCCGATAAAGACCAAGCCCAGAGCCACCCATTCAAGATTACTACAGATTAAAATACTCCTTGGGTACATGGCGTATATAGTTGTAAAAGCACTATGAGAAACTAACCTTATAAAAATATGGTCAAATATATACCCGACATACCCATAGAAAGCAGCAGAGAAGAAAGTAACCACTACAAACACAGGAGCAGAAGCCAACCGATAAGAGGTTATAGCAATACCGATTATTGCTAATATTAATATAGCCACAGTCATATAATCAAATATATAGAACACATCCCTAAAATGCTGTACTGTGGCAGCCATAGTAGCGTCATACATACTAAGCCCTGTAAAGCCGTCTAGGATTGCAAAGGTTATCAAAGTTCCAAACATACTTACAATAACAAAAGCAACTAATACAATCATTACAATGAACACATTTGAAGCGGACACCCCTTTTTTATTCATCTTCTACCCCAAAACCTTATAAAATCATTATGATTAATTATATTTTCTTTCCTTATATTTTTTGCTATAACTTTTGTTATGATCCTTGTAGGGGGAGCTTTCTTTCCTTGAAGGATAAACTCTATTTTTATCTCATTAATCAATTTCTCCATTTCTTTACTAGCTCTGATAAGTCTATCTTTTTTATTTACCATTTTTTATCAGGACTATCAAAAGTTAATAATCTAAAACTTAATGAAAATAAAGTAACCATACTTAGACCAAAGGAAATCATAATTACTACTAGAAAATTAATCCCTATTAAATTTTCAATTATTCCGGTTTTTTCAGCAAGATAAACAACCCCATACATAAACACTAATTCTACTACTGATAAAAAAGTACATACAACAAAAATCCAAAAATTCATATCTCCTTTTTTGCGAATCATCCTAAAATTAAGATACCCTACTGCTGCAAGATAAATAATAAATACTATTAAACAAATAACTAGTGGTAATAAAGTTTCTCTATTAGATAGCCTATTATCTTCTCCCGTAAAGAATATAAAATTACTCTCACATTCTTTAAAATAAGTCCCATTTAAATAATGTGTCCCATTACCTAAGATATAATCGTCTACGTTTGCAAAACAATTAACATTCATTTTATAATTAGTGTCAATTTCCCAAAAATTTTCATTCATTTTATGTTGGAAATAAATCTTCCCTAATCCAGAACTATAAATATTAGTAGAAATATCTCCATTTCCAGTTAAAGGAATAGAGAGTAAAGTATTATCTGTAGATAAATCCATAATATGTAAAGAACAGTAAGCTTTGGAAATAGTAAAATTTGTTATAGGATCTATTACCTGAAATTGACCAGCCCCATAATTCCCTAAATCATAATAAGAACCAGTATTATTTTCAAATTGAATATAACAATCAGTGGGCGAAGCTAAAGTTAAATTAAACCCATCATGGATAATATCAGTAGAATGTCCCCAGTAAGTCCCAGGTGATCCGGTCCCATCTGGATTTTTGGCAAAAGTAGCATTCCCCTCATAACCAGTTGGAGGAATAAAAAAATAAGTAGAAACAAAAGGGGTAATCATACAATTACCTGAATTAATCGCCACACTAGATAAAATTGTATCATCAGATTTTTTAAAAACTATATAACCATCTGTGTTTTGTTCCCCTGAATAAGTACATTGACAAGTAAAAATAGCTATTTCTCCATAAAGATAATCTTGCTTATCAAGTGAACAAGTACCTATACTATATACAAAACTAGAAAAAAGGATTAAAAACAAAAAATAAATTATTTTTTTCATTGTTATTCCACTGAAGCAGGGGGAGGTTTAGGCTGTTTACCTAGATTCGGGTTAGGCACTTGGGCCTCTGTTTTTATTTCTTTCAAAGCATCCCTTAAAGTGTTTACGCTTTTTTCGTATTTGTCCCCAAAATACTTATTTCCTTCTTCAAGGTTTTCAGATATTTGGACTGATCCGCTTACTTGCATGTACACAATGCAAATCAAGCCAATAATTAAAACCCCTGTAACAATCCAAGGAGTTATAGCTTGAAGTAAATTTTTCTTTTGTTTTAATCTTTCTTGTTTTTGGACTATTTCGGATTTTATAAGTTCTATTCTTTCTCTATGGAGTGGGGTAAATATCACCGCCCCTATATCTTTATCATATCCTTTCTTTAAAAGGGTTACGGTTCCATCTTTTAAAAGACCGCATACTTCTTTTTGATTGTGGCCCCAATTCTCTACCATATCGGCTTCTACTGCCTGGGTAGTTTTACCTAATATCCGTAATCCGTAGATTTCTTCCCCAGGACCATAAGAGGTTTTTTGTACTGTGTCAATCCTGTAAGGGATTAGATCAGCTAAATTATATACTTTTTCCCCTTTTGAATTTTTAAGGGCTCTTGTGCCTTCTGAAACTTGATAAATCCGTATAGTCCAAGATTCTACAGGAGGCCTTGTCTTAAGATACAGTAGCAGAAACCCCCCACCACCCAAAACAGCAGTAAGAAAGATTGAAATAAATAAAATAAGCATGTTCATTTTATATCATCCCCATAATGCAGCCCTAGCCCTTGCTAAATATCCTTTTGGAGCAGGAGAAGAGTTAGGGTTTTGGTTTGGTCCCACTGTAACAGATTCATTCCTAGAGGTTACAGTACCCATCCAATCCCTATAAGTATTATTACCCCCTGCCCCCACTAAAACAAGAGTGGCTGCATGAATAAGCTGATCAGAAACTAGCATTATATCCCCATCACATTCAATCCCAAACTCTTCGGCTCTTGTGCCTATATTCAAATACACAGTTTGGATTATATCACTCATTATATTAATATAAGTATCTTTATCTAAATGGGTTATAATGTTATTGTTTCGGGCATAGGTCCTTAATTGAGTGACTGCCCATCTAGCCCCTACAATATTCATAGTTTGGCCCATCTTCTTACTTTTGATATATTTCTTTTTATCTTCATTCCAAATCATGCCTAACCATTCAGAAACTAGTTTTTGTAAGTATTCCTCAAACTCAGTTAATCGCTTAAGAAGGTCTTGGCTCTTATCCATAGGAGCCGATCCATCCCCCCCATAATAATCCATTTCTCCATGATTAGAAACTAAATCATTCATATAATCCGCTTCTTCCTCAGAATCATCATAGAGGCTATTATCTTCTTCAATATCAGTGAGTCCTCTTTTTTTAAGAATCATGTTATATAAAATTCAATAACAAGTTTATATATTTTTGGTTTTAATCTCTTAGATTACTTCTTTAATGCCCCAACTAATATAATAATTCAATTTTAGCATTTAAATATCTTTTCATTTTAGACCTTCCTGGGCCTGATAGAAGGGCCAAGGGTTACAAAACTTATAGTTCTAAGCTTATTCTTCCTAGCCTTGCGTATTGATTTCGTTATTAAATCCGCAACTTCAAATATATTATAATTCCGTTTACCCAGAAAAATCCTGTTATTTTTAGCCGATTGAATCACCTTTTCCTTTTAGTGCGTTTTTGTGCAATCTTTTTTTTAGGATTATAAGCCCAATTCTTTAGAGATATATCTCTTTTAGATAGACCACAGCCCTTTATTATTTTTCCAGGTTTTACTTTTTTCATCCTAGAAATAAAAGCAATGGTTTTGTTAGCGTTCTTTATATCAACTGGGGACCACTTGGATTTAGGTTTAGATAATAATATAAGGTTTCTTCTAATAGGAGATCTGTTTAAACTTGCTTTCTTTGAGCAGTTAGTAGCCCCCCACTTCAGCAACTCACTAAAAGACATATTCACAGTTTGTTTATATTTTTCATATACTCCCATTTAAACCCTCAAAATCTTTAATCTTACCAATGTTTTGATAATCTGCATTTTAACAGGGCTCCTGTATTCCATACCACCAAACCTAAAAGAATATATCCCCTTCCTTCTCCTTAATTTCCTATAGAATATATCTAAATCTATTTGTCCCCTGTGGATTTCCGGCTTATCTTTTAATTTACCACGCAATCTTAATTTAAGTCTTTTAAGGATTATCGCCCTTTCTCTTTCTTTTTGTTGTTTGGTTTTTCTCATACTATCGGCCTTGCTTCTAAGCCTGTAAATATACGGCCCTTCTTTAATAATATCACTTTCTTTTTCTTGGGGGCCTTAATCCCCATAATAATACTATAAAGATCAGGCAAATAAATAAACTCCTTGGCTTTGATTGCTTTCTTTATTAATTTCTTTATTTTCTTTTCTCTCTCTCTTTTAGGAGGAAGAGCCTTGATTAGTTTCTTTCTGATTGCTGCAGGAATCCTAGAAGGGACCTTGGAAGGGACCTTAGAAGGAATCCTAGAAGGAATCTTGGAAGGAAACTTAGAAAGTAATATACTTGGGGGTAATTTAGAAGGGGGTTTGCTAGGGGGAATCTTGGAAGGAGGTTTGCTAGGGGGAATCTTGGAAGGAACCTTGGAAGGAATCTTGGAAGGGGGTTTGCTAGGGAACCTACTAACTGTTTTGATAGTGGAAGGGATCTTAGAAAATAATTGAGATAGATTACTAGGTAATTTACTTGGAACCCTAGAAGGAAGCTTGGAAGGGATCCGGCTTACTTTTGTCTTAAAAGGAGTATAGCTTACCCTTAAAACTGAAGGCATTACAGAAAATACTCTGGGAAGTTTGGAAGGGAGCTTGGAAGGAATCCGGCTAGGAAGCTTAGAAGGAATTTTTCTTTTTGCTGCAGCCAAAGCAGCAGGAGTTTTTTTAACTATCTTTTTAGGAAGATAACTTTTTTTAGTTACTTCCTTTAAGGTAGTGTATTTAGTAGTAAGGGTTTTTGGTATCTTATTATCAAGGAATAATTTGTTTAATACCTTTTTCCCTTTTTTAGTAGTAAGGATTGGAAAATCTTTAACTCCTGGGACTTGTTTAGCTAGTAGTTTAGAGAATTTAGGGGATTTTAAATACTTTAATGCCTCTTCTAATGTTCTGATTTTATTTTTAATTATTATTTTTTTAAGGGGATTGATTACTTTAGCTGCTTTCATTGCCTTAAGCTGAATCTCTAAAGAACCTACAAACGCTTGGGGATCTTTAGCCCTTCTTACATTCTTTTCTATTAATACTTGTAAAGTTCCTAGTCCTTTTCTTGTTGTTTGTTCTGAGAAAGAAACAAATTTAACCCCACCCACCTTAATAAAACTCTCTGTGGGAATACTTAAAGCATCCTGCATTATTTTTCTTTCGGTTTTTGGTAGTTCACTTAATTTAATGTTCTTGGCCTTACTAGATAACTTACTTTGTAATTTTGAAATAATTTTAGATTTTGCTTTAAAGGCTTTCTGGGTAGTTATCCTTTTTAGTTTCAGTTTTTCTTTTAGGATTTTTTTTGATAAGTCTATAACTTCTTTAACCCTTTCTACTGTTTTAAGTTTTTTTGTGAATCCAGCTACAGGAAGATAACCCTTGCCTGTTATAACAGATTTCCCTGGTAATATCCTAGCCAGGGGCTTAACATCTAGTACAGTCCCCCCCGTTCCTTTCCTTATTATCTTTTCCCCTTTGGCTATCAGGTTTTTTCTGGCAGATTTAGGCAGATTAGCCATAAATTTATCTATAAAATTCTTTAAAGATTTAGTGGCTAGGTCCACATCATGGATTTTTTTTATTTTAGAAAATTGCCCTTTGCTTAATACATCCCCTGCCTTAGAACCGAAGATAACAGTATCTACTTGTTTAAGTGTTTTCTTTAAAGCTATTGCTTCAGCCCTGGTTAGTTCTTGCACATTAAAAAAATTTACTTTTTTAATTGATTTAATATTAATAGGCTTAAATCCCTTCTGTGATTCTATCCCTTTGAATATCTCCCTTATAGGTTTCCTCAGTTCTTTAGGGGCTTTGTGGATAAATAGCTCTTTTTTAACCTTATATGCAATCTTGGATTTACCAATAGTAGAAGTTACCATGCCTAAAGCCTTAGAGAAAGCGTAAAACTCGGCTACAGTTCCTACAGGATCTAAAGTAAACTCCCTATAAATGCTTTTTCCTGCTTTGCTTACCCCTGTTTTAACTTTGTATGCAGCCCAGGAAGGGTTTTTAGTTATCTTTTTTACTTTTCTTGCAGCAGTCAAAGAAGTATCTATAGGGCTTAATGCCTTAGTGCCGATAAATTTAGTTGCTTTTATTCCCACAGAAGCCAAAGAAACAACCCCAGAAACTAAACCACTTGCAATTACAACGCCTAGCCCACTCACTTTTTTAAAACTTCTTTTAGATTCAAAAGGTAATTTTTCCTTTTCGCCTTTAAAAAATTTGGCAATCTCAGAGCTGGAAAGTTCTGGGATTTCTAGCAGTGCCTTTTTACGTTTGCTCTTAAGGATAAACTCTATTTTTTTAATGCCTAGCTTTTTAGGAGCATTTACTAACTCACTAGGTAAATCTTCCCTTTTCACTAAATAGCCATCTATAACAGCGTTTTTCCTTTTAGGATAAGCTATAAATATATCAGAGGCCCTTTTTAATACTTGGATTTCCTTGGGACTTAAGGCTCTTTGCAAATTTAAATATTCCCTATAAGAAGGAAGGCCAGTTATCTCTATCTTTTCGCCCACTGTCTTAAACTTTTTAGGCTTTTCACCATATAGCAGTTTATAAAATTCCCCAGAAGATTCTATTTGTTTTTCTATTTTGTCCCTTTCAGCCTTTGTTAATAGTTTGCCGTATTGTCTAGCGAATGCTTCAGCTATAACCCTTTTTTCTTTTAATTCTTGGAGCCGTTTCTTTTGGGCTGAAATATTAAATTTCTTTTGAAACTCTTTAGAGTAATACTTTTGGGCTAATGCCCTCATTTTCATTTCATAAATAATGCTTTCTTGTAAAGAATCAGTTATTTGTTTTAGAGATTTTCCTTTAGTAGAAATCCCTCTTTTTCGGACAAGTTCCTTTAAATCCCTTATTTGTCGATTAGCTTGTTTACCTAAATCTACAGTTTCGGCCTTGCGTTCCCCCCTTAGTACTTCAGCTATTAGCCTTTCATTTTTCTTTTTTTCTATTGCTTCTGTTTCTTTCTGGGCTTTCCTTCCTAAATATCTTTCCCTTTCTAATGGAGTCATTAACCGAGTCCTTTTACCTGAAATCCTTACAGCTATCTTTTGGACTATGCCATCCTTGGCATAAACATAAGTTCCCCTTTGCTGTGATCTAGCGGAGGAAGATTCTAATACTCTTACTTTTGTTTGTTGGCTTTTTATATTTCCTTGGGGATCCACTCTAAAAACTTCAGGGACATAAGAAGCTACTCCATGAATAGCCCCCCTTCCATATTCTTTCCAAATCTGCTCTTTTATAGAGGATGGAATATTAGCTTTAGAATAACTATCAGGAAAATTCCCAGGGTAGAAGTCAGTAGGATAATATTTTTTAGGGGCAGAAACAATAGTATTCCCTTGGGGATCGGTTCTAACTGAATATCCCTTAGATTTATAATAATCAATGTCTAAGGTTTCCTTTTGGGCTTCAGGTAAAAGGATTTCCTGGGCCTTAGTGGGCAGTGGAATCTCTTTAGCGGTTTGGGACACTCTAAATTGTCTTACTCTTCTAAGGATTGGAGAAGTTACGCCCCTTACTAATTTTTGTCTTTGTCTATTCATAGAACCCAATTATATCAATCTAGTTTATTATATTTAAAGTTTTCCCATATAAAAACATTTATATATCTGTTATTTGATTTTATATAACATGGAGTCTACTAAAAAACATTCTTACTTTGATTTTGTCCCACGAAATAAATCTAATCTTCAGGAAGGATTAGACAAACAGAGAGAGCTATTTAAGAAAATGAAGATTATAGGAAACTATGAGTTAATGGTTTCAGTGCTGGAAAATATCAAGATAGAGATTAAACCCAAAATCACAGATTCAAACGCAAAACAGAAAATTAAATATGTCGAAACCTTTATAGTTTGGTATAGAACCCTTCCATTACGATATAGACAAAGGACCAAAAGAGGAATACAAATTATTTACCCCCAAGATATTGAGATTAAACTTAGTGCTAGGATTAATAGAGCTTATGAAATACTAGTAGAGCAAATGAATTATTTAGGGCTATTATAATGAAACTTAAAAAAAAACAAGATGATTCTACAGAATCCCCCAAAGATTGGGATTTTGACATGGCTATATATGAAGAAGAAGCAAAGAGAGAAGAGGAAATAACATCTATTCAGGATCACAAAAGGCCGGAGATTACTAATCTAAAATCCAAGTGGTCCCCCCATCAATTTGATTTAGAATCATTAAGTCAATTAAGGATTAAGATTTCTTTTTTTGCTATTAAAGTAACAAGGTTTAGCCAAGAGCTTAATGATTTATGGGATTTCTACGCTTGTCTTTCTGAGTATTGGGCTAGGATTAAAAATATATTTGGAGCTATACTTATAGGAGAAGTAGCAACAATAGAACAAGAATGTATTAATAAGCTAGATAGTTGCCAAACAGGGACTACAATAAATAGAGAAGTTCATTTAACCCTACTTAAATTTAGAAATGCAATATATAAGATTGCTCAGTTTCATAATCTTTCCCTTGAAGTGGATAAAAGAGGCCATTCAGGTAATAGAGCTAGAAGAGGTATAATAGAATGAAGAAAAGCAAGAGAAGTAAAAAGAAATATAATCCTTTTTGTCCGATTCATAGAATACCTCTTAGAAAAAGAAATTTTATAAAAGAAGGGCAGGAAAGATATTATTGTATTAAATGCCTTGAAGAGAAAGGATGAAAACTTAAAAGGTATTTTGGGAATGGAAAACAGAAGGGACAATTTAACAGAATGAAGATAAAACCATACCATAGAAAAAAGATTGAAAGATTCCTTAAAGAGTTCTATTCTTACTACAATGAAAAATACACAGTATTTCATTTTGTCAGATTCCTTAAACTCAGGCTTAAACAGAATAAAGATGCTTGGATTGCAGTAACAGGAGAGACAGGAGTAGGTAAAAGTTACTTTGTTCTAATATGTCAGATTCTTTTTGGAAGGCCATTTTCTTTAATTGATAATGTTACATACATCCCCAAAGGATTAGAGATAGTACAAAAATTCGACAAACTCAGGTTTAATACTTTACTGATTGATGAGGCAGCAAAAGAATTAAGGGGAATCTTTTGGCAGAAAGAAGGGCAAAAACAAGTAACTACCGCAGCAATGACAGAGAGATATAAGAATAATGCCGTATTCCTGAATATGCCAAACTTTGATGATTTTACTAAAAGCCTTAGAAGAACATCCATTATATTTAGAGCTATGGTTATCTATAGGACTAAAACCCATGCAAGAGTAGTTATACAAAGAAGATCAAGAAACCCCAGGAGTAAGGATCCTTGGGGGGATGATATAGCTAATAAAATGTATGAGAAAGCAGAGAAAAAGAGAGAATTAGACAATGAGGCACTTTTAAAAATAGAGAGAGCTATTCCTAATACAATAATGGATTTTATCATACCCGATTTAAGCCAGGTATTGCCTGAAGTAACAGAAGAATACGAAAGGTTAAAGCTTGAATCAAGACACAAGGACCTTACAGAAACTGCTAAAGCCTCAGAGAAGGCCAGTAAAACTTATTATAAGAATAAATATGAAAAACTACTTTCTAAGGCAGCTAAAGCCTTTTGTTTAAATACCCTTGATTTAGGAAAGTGCAAAGTTACAAAACAGGATATAGCCGGATATTTGAATATATCCACTGAAACATTAAACAAATACCTTAAAATGGAAGAAAAGCCAGATATAGAGGCAACTAGTTAAATTCTAAACCTTGCTATATAGTATTTCTCTGATAATCTAACAAAATTGTAAATTCGCCATATTTAACGAAATCCAAAAAGGGGGTTTAAATTATAATAATATAATAGAAGGGCTTATTTTTTTCAAAAAATTTATATACTTTACAAAATTACAATACTGTAAAGGACAAAAGGAAGCAACAAACTTCCCAGGGAATTAATCAAAAATGGCAATAGATTTCACTAACATCATGCAAGACAAAACTGATTATCTTACTGAAGAAGAGATTAATCTATTACTAAATCATTGTTTGGAGCAGGAGAAAATTAGAGATTATATGCTAATCCTTACACTGATAAGAACAGGCAGGAGAATAAGCGAGATAGTGGGAGAGAAACCCTTTACTCGGAAAGTAGGATTAAGGCCCTGTGATATACACCCAGACGGCCTTATAGAGTTTGACATCCTGAAGAAGAACCATATTAAGAAAACAACTAACAAGGGCCATGAAAGAGATCCAGAAGTTATTAAGAGGCTTAGAGTAAAGAAAATGCCTAAAAGGGAATTAAAGCCTGTAGATGATGAATACTTAAAATATCTGATTGAATATATAAACGCTAATGGCATAAGCAAGAAGTCCAGAGTTTTCCCAATTACAAGACAAAGAGCTTTGCAGATTATCCATGAAGTAGCAGGAGCTTGTAATATAACAAGGTCTAGGCACAAGATACATAACCATACTTTTAGGCATAGTTATGCTATAGCTCTTCTTAAAGATAATCCTAATGATGCCGGAATACTTAAGCAAGTCCAAGAATTATTAAGCCATTCAAATATAGAAGTCACTATGCACTATGCACAGTTTACCCAATATGATAAGAAGAAATCCCTTAATAAATTGTTTAAAAATAAGGGGAGGTAATATAATGGATATTATATCATTTGGAATAGGAGTTTTTGGGTATGCTGGATTTAGGATAATGATTCAATATTTTTGTTTAAGAATGGGAATCTGTCCCTTATTTTTTGAGAAATGTAAAAATATTCAAATTGGAGGTAAGAATAATGGAAAGAAGATTATTGAAAAGGAAAATAAGAAATGCCATAATATCAGCAGGCCATTTAATTGAGCAACGACAGAGAGGTAAACTATATGTAGAAGGTGTCGGAATGAAAAGACAATAGCACAGTTATTTAGTGCATTAATTAAAAGGGAGATGGAATAAATGTCAAAGAAAAAAACCAATATAGACAAAAGTAAAAATATATCTGAGTTAGAAATGGATGAAGATTATTTGCCCCTTGAAGATTATAACCTTTGCTTTCCCAAGCACAAGCATTGTAAAGTTTGCGGAAAGATTATAGGATTAGATGAAATGACCTATAATCAAAGATGCTTGTATTGTTACCAAATGGAAAGCAAACAATGGTTTATGACAGGCATTGGGATTTTAATTGGTGCTGCCATAATGGCAATAATTTTAATTAAGCTATAATCAGGAGAGGATTAGAATGAAATGGAAAATAAACAATATTTGGTTTTATATGTCTGCCATAATGGCAATATTTATTTTTACTAGGGTAGCATATAGAGGTTTTAATTGTTATGAGGCTTGGGATGGAATGCTTTTTACTTGGGCTTTTTATTGTACATGGAAATTACATAAAATAGAAGAGAGGTTGATTAAAAATGAGTGATAAATACTTTTATTTTGGTTTAGGATTGGGCATTATACTTGGTGTTATAGTGGCTCAATTAATAATTAGATTAATAATTAGATTAATAATAAACTAAAATGAAAAAGGATTATATCTTTATTCTAATAGTGCTGTTTGCTGCAGTAGGATTAAGGCTTTACTTTCCAGGCAACCATAACCTAACCCAAATACAGATAGAAGAAGTAACCAATAATCAAGGACATTATTATTTATTTCAATATGATTCTTATGCATTTTATGACATGGCCCAGAAAGTCATTAAATATAATGATTGGTCTTACTCGGATTATAACTTTATTGTAGTCAATGAAGTTATTTTAAATAGCCTATTTCCAGAATCAGATTTTATTTATATCGTTTCATTTCTTCCGATTTTATACGTTTGTTTAACAATAATCCTATTATATATCACTATCAGAATCCTAACAGATCAATATACTGCATTTCTTGGGGCTTTTTGGTTGTCAATTAACTTTAATTTCTTGCTAAATACTTATAAGGGTTTTGTGGATAGAAACCCTTTTAATCATTTTTTTATAGTGACTATCTTTTTATGTTTTAATCTTGCCCTAAATAAAAGGCAACTTAGATATTATTTTATCGGAAGCGTTTTAATTCTGGGTTTTAGACAAACTTGGAAAGGTTATTTTCCTATTTTAATGATTCTTGCTACAGCAATAATCCTTTATTTGTTTATCAATAAAAAAATAGTGCCTTTTAAAATCCCATTTATAATTTGTTCATTATTGATTATAGCATTTATATACTTGAATAGATATATTTTATTAACATATTTAAAATTAAATTTGAATAATAAATTTACAGTCATTGAAGAAATAGCCACCCCGGATTTTAATATTCATAAGTTACTATTTTTTGTTACCTTAATGGGATATATGTTATATAAGATTAATGAAAATCCCAAGAACAAGCAGCTTTATACTATTGGACTGTGGGGGTTTTCTATGGGGATTGCTTCTTTTATTGCTTTAAGGCATACTTTTTACTGGATTATTCCATCTATTATAATATCTTGTATGATAGTGTATGAATTTAACCAAAGGTTTTTTAAGAAATATCATACTACCATAATTTTAGTTTTGTTTTTGCCATTAGTATTTATTAATATAATCCCTATATGTACTTCTGATTATGTCCCTGAAATGGATGATAGTATATATAACAGTATGCAAATCATCAAGAATACAAGCCCACAGAACAGTTTAATAATCTCTCATTGGGATTATGGCATAATTTACCAAACATTCTCAGAGAGAGAAGCATTATATAAATCAGTTATGCCAGGAGATAAATCTATATATCTTGCATTATTGGAGGATAATGAAACAATAGCCTATAACATAATCAGATCTTTTTCAAATCGCCCTGAATATCTAGTAGTCAATTCAGAGGATATAAGAAGGATCCCCACAATAGAAAAAGCATTAGATATAAAGATTAAAAAGAATAGCTTGATCTGGAAAGCCATAAGAGAGGAACCGCTTAATTATTTTAGTAAGGTTGTTTGTGAGCAAACAAGCTTTAAAAAAATCTGTGTATATGAGGTTAAATAAAAATGATGGATGGAATTTTAGAAACCATAAAACAAGTGTTTAGGATTTTTTGGGACATAGTTAAGACAGTATTGGCCTTTCCTTTTGTTATAGTCTATAAGGCCCCCATATATGTTAAAATAGGCCTTGCAACGATATTATTAATAATTTGCTTGATGATTATAAAAGGAATAAAGAAAAAGTTAAAATATCTTCTTAATGAAATCTAAGAGATTTCTACTTTATAACCTAACCTTTTTTTATTTGATATTTCGGTTTTGTTAATGGTCATGTTATGATAGTCTAATATCTCATGCAGAGCCTCTGAGTACTCAGTCATGCCGTCAGCCTTAAACTTTTCATCTACTTCGTTTAAAACATCTTGCACTATGCCGTTTACCATGCAGGAGATTACTGCAGCAGAAACTAAGGCTCCACAAAAGAAAGCAGCCAGGGCAATCATTACCCAGGTTTTAAGCCAAAAGTCAGGATCAGATTTAACTGGAGTTTTATAAGGAAAATCCCTTAATCTTATTAAGAATTTGAGCCATAAAGGAGCATTGTTATAATGCTCTAATTCAGCCCTAGCCCTTGCTTCTTTACTCCTCATCCTTATAACCTAACTTATTAGCTGCTTTGTTATACCTTGTAGAAGCTTTCTTTAAAATCTTCTTAGCTTCTGCCAGTTCTGTTTTAGCTGCTGCAGCCATAAAAGCCTTAGTATTTTTTACTACAGCCTCCATTTTTATAACTAACTCCTGCTGGAAATCTAGGGTTTTCTGTTTATTTTCTTCAATTAAAGTATTAAGTTTGCGGTCCTGTTCATCCAGCCGGATATTAGCCCTTTTATTTAGATCATCTATTCCTTTTTGGATTTCATCCTGTAAAAATCCAATCCTCTCATTAATGAAAGCTTTTATTTCCTTTTTTTCATTCATCTTTTTTCCCCTTTGCTTTTTGGATTAGTTTCATTACATCCTTTTTCTTTTCTGCTTTTTCAAAATCTCCTATGTCGTCCTTGGGAGAAGATTGTTTAGGCTTCTGTTCTGTTTTAAGTTCTTCTTCCATTTCCCCCAAATCATCTTCTAAATCTTCTTCAGGATTTTCAAAAGAAGATAGATCTTCTTCTGGATCTTCTCCCTCTTCGGATTCGTCTTGTATCTGATCCCAATATTCTTCTAGGGCCTTTTTGCATAGGAAATATTTTGATTCTGTTGTAAGCCCCTTAGAATCTAGGTATTTGTCTATAGATTCCATAATTCTATCTAATTCACTCATTGTTTATCACCTTTTGAAAATAAATACATTCCCTTTTTTTTGGGGTTTATTCTTTGTGAAGCTTCTATAAACGCTTCGTCTAATTCGTCTACCTTAGAAGAGTAGGCTTCTAGAACAGAGGCTAAATCTATTTCCAATCCCCCATCTTTGCTTATTTTAGCTTCCCTTAGAGAAGAGATATAAGCAGCAGTTAGATCCTTGATGATCTTATTTGTCTTTTTTTTCAGTATTTGCATTTTTACCCCCTATTTTATCCATGATAAAATACTCATAAAAAGATAATCTGCTATATAAATGATAATCCTTTATAACTTTATAGGAAGGAATAGAAAATAGAAGCCCCACAATTAAAAATATATTGGCTAAAGCATTGTGATTTTTCCAATACATCAATAAGCTTAAGCAAATAAAATTAATGAAATTGATCCAAGGGATCATTACCCTAATCATATTAAAAGCTGTAGAAGTGAACCAAAACCAATCAAAAAAAGACAAATTTTTAGGATGAGTATATTTTAAATCATATTGTGGTTTTGAAAAATCTTTGATTTCTGGGAAAATATCTTTTCTGATTTTTTTAAAGTAGTTCATGTTATAGATTTTTATTAAACATACTCCTTTTTATATTTTACTATTTTTTAGAAGGAGTTATTTCTTTCTAGAGTCCGGCCTTTTGGAGCTAAATATGCTCTTCGAATGCAAGTTTATTTATAAATAAAACCGAAATATTTAATTAAAGGAGTGGCCTGAAAAAACCGGAGGTTGTAGTAGTATAGCACTAGAATAAGTTAATTTTTTCAGGCTACCCCTTCGAGAGAAAGGAAGAATAAAATTTTTTCCTAATGATTTTTTTAATTCTTTGTAGATTGGGAATAGCTCTTCTAAATTACGATTAATCCAGTATCTTAATTCTATATGGGAAGCAAGAAAAAAACTAAACCTAATTAAATTATTTTCTGGGTATCTACTACTATAAGGCTCTTTGATGAAATTATACATATAAAGCCGTCTTTCTGAGTATTCGTATTTAATATTAGTTTCCTTAAGTTTAGTTTCAAGATCCCTCCTTTGTTTTTCGTAATCTATAACCTTTTGGTAAGTCCCATTAAAGCCTTTTTTGAATCTACTAATAATTTTATAAGGATTAGGCAAGAAATGGAGCTCTTGATCCCCTTTAATATCATCCAGAGAAATAATCATATTATTTAAATGAAGATTAGTAGCAATTAGATTTTCTAGGTTCACACAAACACCCCTTTTATATTATATAGGGGGGTTTATTATTTAAAGTTTTTGCTATAGGGGTTTTATCTGGGGTTTTTAATGATAGTAATTGCACTAAAGCATTAAGTCCGGCTGCAGTGTCCTTATTATGCTTGGAAATCTCTTTTATATTCTTTAAAGTCTTGTTAATAAGGTCAGTGGTTTGATCAGGCAAATAACAATCATTATCCCTATAAGCATTCATTACAGGACCTACCACGTCTTGCATATCTTCATGACTTTTTCTAGGATGGATAGTTTCCAGATTGTAGAGCCCACCAGATCGATCCACAATAAGCCAGTAAAGGCCATCTTTGCCTTTAATGCCATTAAATTTAATGTGTTGGTCCTCTTCTATCCAAGTTTTGGCAAAAGGGTTATTCATATCTTCATAATGAGCCCTTACTCTTCTTATTTGGCTTTGATTGTGTCCCTGTAGCACAATCCCATAATCTACCTCTATATGAGCTATAAAATTAGGCCAAAATTGCAGGGCCTTAGTCCTTGCTTCTCCTGCAGTATCTCCTATAAAATCAGTATTAGAATATACCTCTACTTTGTGCCTATAAAAGATTACAGTATTGCCCTTTATGGTTTTCTGCACTTCTCCCCTATCTATCATTTGTAAATATTTGGGCTTGGCAAAAGCTATTTTTAAATCATAGTGTTCATTATGTAGCCTAATCCCAAAGTTTTTTAAAGGGGGTTTTAGAGCCACCCCCCTTTTGTGAACCCTATAACCCCTTTGCTCTAAATAACCCATTCTCCTTAAATCTTTAATATGCCTATAGGTCTTAGACTTGCTAATACCTATTTTATCGGCTATCTTAGAAGGCATATAAAAATAAGGTTCTGAAAGGTATTTTAACACTTTACGCTTAGTTTCTGAGAGTTCACTACTGGTAAAGTGAACCCCTAGGGGTTCACTTTGTGAACCCCCTTTATAAGTTTTGGGGTTCACTTTGTGAACCCCCCCCTTTGTTTGTGAACCTTTGCTTTTAATTTTGTGAACCCCTTTAAAATTGTATAAAATTAGTTTCTAGTGGAAATAATAGGGTGAGAGTAAAGGGGGGCTATTAACCCCCCCTTTTGGCGTTTTCAGGGAAGCTCACCAAGATGTTTTCCTTACGGAAATCCCTGGATCCTTCCTTTTTGAAGGACCATAAACTAAAAAAAGTGATAAAGGGAGTAAGATAATCCAAGCAGCCATCAGGATAGATAATATAAGTAAATCCCTTAAAAATTCAAGAGTTAAATAGTAATTCCTCATTTCGAACCCCTATAACACCCATTTTTTAATAATTCTGCCCTTGTAGGCATATTGCCACACTTATAACATACAAAACTACGATTATAACGAGTAAACCAAACAGTCTTACCACAGCCATTTATACACCAATGCCTTATCATTTTGGTTTAAAGATTAATCTATTAAATCCTCATTATCTTCTCTAGGCCCTATATCATCTTGTAAGTTTTTTTCAAAATTCTTTAAAAATATCTTTAAAAACCCATAAAGCTCATAATCCTTACAATCTCTAGTCCCTTCTGTTTTCCATTGGCCATTATGTTTATATATGGCCCACAACAATACTTTTTCTTTATCCATCGTCTTAGTTTAGTTTTCTGAAAAGCTCAATATTAAGCAAACTCCTGATATTGTGTACATACTCGGCACATATTTCTACAGTGCCACTTGCTTAGTTTAGGTTCACAGTCTGCCTTCTCATATTCCTCTGGATTCTCAGGGAAATAATCTGTAGGTTGTGTTGGAAGTCTATTGAACAAAGCTGGGCTTACTTCTATACCAGCTTCTCGCATGATAGCAAGTAGCATGTTCTTTGTCATTGTGATATCATCCTGTAGCTGTTGCATTGTCGGTTGCATCTTCAATTATCCTCCAGATTTGTGCAATTATAAGCGGGTGGCTGGGGAATTTAACCCCACAGGTTTACAAGAACATTGGTAAGGCCTTTAAGCCCAATGCCCTCCTTTCAGATTGGCCAATCCGTAGCCACCCATTTTTGTCACTTTCTTTTAATCGCCTAATCCCGAAATTCTCCATAAATCTGCTCTGCATTCTTTCCACATATCTTACATACAGGTATTCCAGCATCTTTAGGGGATTCTTTGACTTCTTTATGATTTTCTAGGTGTTCAAAAAATCTGACTGCTTTCTCTATATACCCAATATTGTAATCCTTTCCGAATAGTTTTATATTCATTTTTCATCTCCTAATTTCTTTACGCAATCTTCATAAAGACACACCATTTAGTCTTACCATGTTTCGCAGTAGGATGACCAAATAGTGGTTTTTCTTTAAAACACTTCAATACTTCCTTTATGGATATTTCAGCTTCATTCCATTTAAATATCAAAGTGCCATAATCATCTAAAACTCTCCAGCATTCTTCAAATCCTTTTCCTAAATCATATCTCCAAGTTTCTGCATTCAGGGCCCCAAACTTCTTCCTCATTATGCTTGTTTCTGTTAATGAACTTATATGAGGTGGATCAAATACTACAAGCTTAAATGTCTTATCTGGAAACTTTAAGTCTCTAAAATCCATAATTATATCTGGTTTTACATGGTGGTTTGGTCTTTGTGATATATGTCCTTCCGGTGACTCTCGTATATCAATATAAAGAGCTCGTGGGTGTTCTTTGTTAAACCAGAACATACGCCCACCGCAACAAGCATCCAGTATCAGTTTTGCTTTTTTCATTTCAATTACGCATTATTTAGTAATTAAGCAATTCTTTTCCATGTAGTATTCAAAAAGTACTCCATTTGCTCTTCAGCCTCAAGTCTTTTACTTTCTTTATTATGATTAGTCCCATATCTGGACTTTCGATTGTTAATTGACCCTATGTATCTCCTGATTTCCTCTCCAGTCATTATATCTTTCATCGTGAATCTTCCCTTCTTTGCATTTAGTCTTTGTGAAACTTCTTATAAGTCTCATACATCGCTTTTTGCATAAGAAACCCTATAGATGCTCCAGGGTATTCTTCGATAATATTCATAGCTCTAATAAATGACCAATCTTTAAATTGCTTTATATTCATTCTTCTTCCCTTTTAAGCAATCGATCCAGGATCTCATTACAGAGAGCTTCTGGAATCCGTGATCGATCTTTCGCTCCTTTCAATCCCTGAGTCCCTGTCTTTGCCCCTCTTCTTGCCTGTTCATGGTGACAGTGCTTATCAATCACCACTCCATCCTTATATCTGTAGTTCTTACACCCCTTCGCTTCATACTCAGGGATATTAGTCCAAAGGTCTGTAGGTTTGGCTCTGGTATCTCCATACTTGCAGTACCACGCTGTAGTCCTATGATAT
>Ga0180433_10002981_pt1 | contig 25444 bp, 26 predicted proteins | sample SS_ome_8_FD_132980 | JGI IMG/M metagenome (GOLD analysis project Ga0180433, IMG submission 132980) | Hypersaline lake sediment archaeal communities from the Salton Sea, California, USA - SS_1_D_1 metaG | ecosystem: Environmental > Aquatic > Non-marine Saline and Alkaline > Hypersaline >... | reverse complement strand
TGGCTAAAAAAGTTACTGGTAAAAGAAGATTAAAAAGTAAAGAAAGAAAGAACATACCATATGGTATTGCTCATATTCAATCTACTTTTAATAATACTATTGTAAACATTACGGACCAGAATGGTAATACGATTGCATGGGGGAGTTCCGGTGGCCAGGGGTTCAAGGGCTCGAGAAAGAGTACCCCGTTTGCTGCGCAGGTAACGGCAACCGCGGTGGCAAGGAATGCCAGGGACCATGGGGTTATTAAAGTAGATGTGAGGGTTAAAGGTGTCGGGTCGGGAAGAGAAACCGCAGTAAGGTCTCTTGCGGCAGCAGGATTAGAAATTGGTACCATAATAGATGTAACGCCTGTTCCCCATAATGGTTGCAGGCCAGCTAAAAGAAGAAGGGTTTAGAAAGTTTTAAGCAAGGAGTTACTTTAAATGTCAATGGCTAAAGAACCTGCCTGCAAGCAGTGCAGGAGGGAAAAAGTAAAATTATTTTTAAAAGGACAGAGATGTTACACTGATAAGTGTGTTATGGAAAGGAAACCCTATGCCCCGGGGCAAAGGGCGAGGAGAAGAACAGTGGAAACAGGTTATTACACGCAGCTAAGGGAGAAACAGAAAGCTAAGAAGTATTATGGGGTCATGGAAAGACAGTTCAAGAATTATTATGAAAAAGCTGTTAAAAGTAAGGGTGTTACAGGAGAAACCCTTCTGCAGCTTCTTGAGACGAGGCTTGATAGCGTGGCCTATATGATGGGCTTTGCTTCATCGAGAGCCCAGGCAAGGCAGCTGATTTCTCATGGACATATTCGTGTAAATGAGAAAAAAGTTGACAGGTCTTCATACCAGTTAAAAGAAGGAGATGAAATAAGTGTAGCCGAATCCAGCAGGGAAATAGTTCCGGTAGTAGAGGCAAAAGAAAGTGGCGGAACCCTTAACGTATCTGAGTGGCTGGAAGTTGACCTCGATAAATTAAAAGGTAAAGTGGTAAGGCTGCCCGAGAGAAATGAGATAAAAGCTCCTATTAATGAGCGTGTAATAGTAGAGCTGTATTCTAAATAATATGGACATTCAATTGAATATCCTTTTTTAGGAGGTAGATATAAATTGTTAAAGATGCATAAGCCAAATGTAACAGTAAAGCATAAAGATGATTTTTCAGGAGAGTTTATTATTGAACCACTGGAAAGAGGATTTGGAAATACTCTTGGTAATTCGATAAGAAGGGTATTGCTTTCATCTATCGAAGGGATAGGGATTACCAGAGTTAGAGTGGATGGTGTTATGCACGAATTCTCCACCCTGGAAGGCATGAAAGAGGATATAATGGAGTTCATTGCCAATTTAAGGGGAGTAGTTTTCAGGATGGAAACTGATGAACCTGTAATGCTAAAACTCGAAAAAGAAGGTCCGGCAGCGGTAAAAGCTTCAGATATAAAATGTGTTTCCGATATCGAGATAGTAAATCCGGATGAGTATATATGTACACTGGCAAAGAAAAGCAAACTAAATGCGGAAATAAGAGTTGAGAAAAATAAGGGCTATAAGAGCGCAGAAGAAAACGTAGTGGAAGAAGAACCCATCGGAGTTATACCGGTTGACACAATATTCTCACCGGTAAAATCTGTTCAATTTAAAGTTGAAAACACAAGAGTCGGACAGGTGACTAACTATGATAGACTCATAATTGATATAGAAACTAACGGCAGCGTTAAACCGGAAGATGCTTTAAGCCAGGCATCAAAAATTATTAATGATTACATGGCACTTATGATAGATCTTTCAGAAAAACAGAATAAAGATGAACCAATATTTGAAGAAATTGAAGAAGAGGATAAGAAGCAGGAATATCCCTCCATTGAAGAGTTAGAGCTTTCGGTGAGGGCATATAATTGTTTGAAAAGGGAGGGCATTGACTCTGTAGAAAAATTGCTGGAATACAGCGAGAATGAACTGCTGGATATAAGAAATTTTGGTCAGAAGTCAATACAGGAAGTGAAAGATAAGGTTAAAGAGCTGGGTTTATCTTTTAAACAAAAGTAATAGATAAGGGAAATAGATTATGGTAATACCAAAGAAAGGCAGAAGGTTCGGAGGGAGCAGCAGTAACCAGAAAGCGATTATGAGAAATCTGGCTATTTCGCTGTTCGATCATGGTAAAATTGAGACCACGCTGGCGAAAGCCAAGTATGTTAGGAGCTTTATTGATAAGCTTATAACAATATCAAAGAAAGATAATCTGGCTGCCAGGAGAAATTGTATAAAGTTGCTGGGTAATGCTGAAGCAGTAAGGAAGTTATTTAACGAAATTGCTCCGGCTATGTATGATAGGTCCAGTGGTTTTACGAGAATTGTGAGGTACAAGAATAGGCCTGGTGATGGAGCTGATATTGTAATAATGCAGCTTCTTAAAAAATAAAAATATTTTTGCTATTTTGAAAAATTTGAATTTAAACTGCATGATATGATTAATAACTATATGGCCGTTGTTGAGTATGATGGGACAAACTACAGCGGGTTTCAATCGCAACCAGGAGGAGTTAATACTATACAGGGCCAGCTGGAAGCAGTTTTTACACAAGTACTTAATGGAAAGATCGGCTTGAAATATGCGGGGAGAACTGACGCAGGGGTTCACGCCACCGGTCAGGTAATAAGTTTTAAAATTACAGAAGAACTCGATATTTATAGAATTAAGTGGTCGGTAAACAGCATGCTCCCCCGGGATATAGTAATTAAAGAAATTAAAAAGGTTGCGCCTTCTTTCGATGCAAGGAAGGATGTGATCTCGAGAGAGTATAGTTATTTTATAGTGAATAAAGATTATCAGAGCGTTTTTTTGAAAAAATACAGCATTCTTATAAACAAGGAATTGAATATGAGACTTATGAAGAAAGCTGCGAAGATGTTTGAGGGCACAAAAGATTTCGGCTCTTTTTGTAATCCAGAGTGTATCGGCAGCACTACGGTTAGAAAGGTTCTAAGATTTACGGTAGAGAAGACAAATTATGGTTTGATTGTTTTTAAGATTGCAGCAAACTCTTTCTTGTATAATATGGTCAGAATTATAGCAGGGACAGTACTTGAGGTAGGGATAGGCCAGAGAGAGCTTGCAAGTATAGCAAATGCATTTAAGAAAAGGGATAGGAATCTGGCAGGAAAGATAGCACCGGCAAAGGGCCTGTTTCTTACTTCAGTCGAGTATATTAGGTAATTGGAGGAATTTATGGTTAATACAGGACTTAAAACATTTAATTTAAAAAAAGAAGAAATAGAAAGAAAGTGGTTTTTAATAGACGCAAAGGATAAAAACCTTGGGAGACTCTGCACGGGGATAGCCAGAATTTTAAGGGGTAAAAATAAACCGACATTTACGCCACATCTGGATTGCGGCGATTACGTAATTGTTATAAACGCAGACAGGATAAAGGTTACAGGGAACAAATTAGAAGATAAGAAATATTACAGGCATTCGGGCTATGTTGGCAATCTTAAGGTTTTAAGTCTTGGAGAAGCGATTAAAAAATCACCCGAGTTTGTTATAAGGAATGCGGTAAAAGGAATGCTGCCCCATAACATACTTGGAAGGAAGATGCTTAAGAAGCTGAAGATATACAGGGGCGAGGAAAATATACATATTGCTCAAAAACCGGAAAAAATTGATATATAAAAAGGAGAATTAATTTGACAGATAACGATGCTATATACAGTGCGACTGGAAAGAGAAAAAAATCAATAGCCAGGGTAACTCTGGTTCCCGGCAAAGGTAATGTTACAGTAAATTCAAGGGATTTTAAGGAATATTTTAAAAGAGAGTCCCTTATAACAATAATTATGGAGCCCTTCAGGGTGACGAACACGGAAAATGCCTATGATGTAATTGCTGACCTGTTAGGAGGGGGCGTGTCCGGTCAGGCAGGCGCGTTGCGTCACGGGATTTCAAAGGCTTTACTGGAAATTGATAAGGAGTACAGACCATTACTTAAAAGAGAGGGTTTTTTAACCCGTGATTCAAGAATTAAAGAGAGGAAAAAGTATGGTCTTAAAAAAGCCAGGAAAAAACCCCAGTTCTCCAAGAGATAAAGGTCCTTTCCTAATGGATTATCCCTGTCTGAAAATCTATCTCAATAGAATTTACAATAATAGCAGGGTTATTAACAATCGATGTTTAAAAGCAGGCATCTCGGTAGTAGGTGTTACCAAGTGCGTGATGGCTGATTTAGAAATAGCTTCAGTGATGAAAAAATCGGGTATTAAAATACTGGGGGATAGTCGTCTTGAAAATCTTGAGAAACTAAGAAGCTTTTATGGAGCAGATCAGTTGCTTATGATGCTGCGAAGCCCGATGCCGGGTGAGATTGACAGGATGGTCGAAATCTGTAATATTAGCTTGAATACACAGCTAAAAACGCTTGAAGGTATTGAGAAGGCCTGTAAAAAAAAGGGGAAAACACATGATGTCATAATTATGGTTGAAACGGATGACGATAGAGAAGGGCTGCTTCCTGAGAATGTTGTTGATTTCTGCAGGAAAATGATTGACAATTTTAAGTATGTCAGACTTTATGGGCTGGGCACGAACGCAAGGTGCGTCGTGGAAAGTGGCCCAAGACAGGATAGCTTGCAGACTCTTCTGGATATAAGAGAAGAAGTTACGAGTATTACCGGGAAAGATATCCCTATTGTATCGGGAGGGAATTCAAGCAGCTGGAACCTTATTAAGAAAGGATTGATTCCCGGGGGGATTAACCAGTTAAGGATAGGAGAAGCAATTCTCCTCGGGCACAACACGATAAATTTTGAAAGGATAAAAGGAGCATTTACGGATACGTTTCTTCTTGAGGCACAAATTATAGAGGCAAAACGTAAAAATGACAGAGTTTATAAAATTCTTCTGGCTCTCGGGCTCCAGGATGTTAACAGTGATAATATCGAATGTTGTAATCCCGATTTAAAAATAACCGGCCAGAGCAGTGATCATACGGTTCTTGGAGTAAAAAAAGATAATGAGCGCAAATATGGAAGAGATTTACCGGAGCTGGAAATAGGGAGCATAGTTTCTTTTAAGCTTGATTATTTTGGTTTGATGTCGTGTATGTCTTCTCCTTTTATTAAAAAAGAGTACATAAGGGAATAAAAAGTAATTTTAGAAAAAGAAGATTTTTGGGAGGAGTGGCTATATGCTAAAACCTGAAGATTTTTTTGACCTTTCAAAAACCCGTTTTAGGGCCATTTTTGATAATGCGGAATACGTATGGGATGCGCTGAAGAATCTAAAAGAATATATGAGAGAAAATATCGAACCAAATGTTTCCGAATTAAGGCGAAGCAAAGTTGTCATGGGGCAGACCCAGGTTTTATATCAAGGTGAAGTAATTGAATCCGGATTTGAGATAGAGATGTCAGGGAAAAGTCCGGTAGTAAGAATAAACGGAAGTATCCTTGATGGAGCAAGTATAATATACGAAGGTGCGGTCCTTATGGATGATGAGATATACATTGGTAAGGGTACTATTATTGAACCGGGTGTATTAATAAAAGGGCCTGCTATAATCGGTGACTATACCGAATTGCGTCAGGGGGCTTACCTGAGGGGAAATACACTTGTTGGTGATAAATGCGTCGTAGGACATACTACCGAATTAAAGTCGTGTGTTATGCTCGGGGAGAGCAAAGCAGGACATTTTGCATATATTGGTGATAGCATACTGGGCAGTGTAAACCTGGGGGCAGGGACAAAACTTGCTAATTTAAAGATTGTTCAGTCAAATGTGCTGGTTAATGTAAATGGCAAAAAATACGAAACGGGTTTAAGGAAATTTGGGGCAATTTTAGGGGATGGTGTTGAAACTGGATGTAACAGTGTCACTACTCCCGGCACGCTTCTTGCCAGAGGGGTACTATTATATCCCAATTCTACCGCAAGGGGATATTACCCTCCGGAAACTATAATAAAACTAAAACAAAAGTATGAGCCGGAGAAGAGAATATAGCTTAAGTAGAGTCAATACTCCGGGCAGTTGTAAAAAGAAATTATTATAAGGAGGAAAAGAAATGGGTAAGTTATTCGGAACTGATGGAATTAGAGGAGTTGCAAATGAATATCCGATTACCCCTGATATGATTGTACAGATTGGTCAGGCAACTGCATATATATTAAAAAAAAGGAAACATCGGTCAAGAATCGTAATAGGCAAAGATACGAGATTGTCAGGTTATATGATAGAAAGCTCGCTTGTGGCTGGCATATGTTCAATGGGGACTGATGTAATACTTGTAGGCCCTGTGCCAACGCCCGGTATTGCTTTCCTGACAACCAACCTGGATGCGGATGCGGGGATGATGATTTCTGCATCGCATAATCCTTATATGGATAATGGTATTAAAATATTTTCAAAAAAGGGCTTCAAGCTGTCAGATGAAGAAGAAAATCAAATAGAAGAGCTGATACTTTCAAAAAAGCTTCCTACACTGCTTATGAATGCTGAGAATCTGAGCAAAGTGTCAAGAGAAGAAGATGCAAGCGGCAGGTACATCGTATTTCTTAAAAATTCATTTCCCAGGAATCTTGACCTTGAGGGGATGAAAATTGTTCTGGATTGCGCAAATGGGGCCACGTATAAGGTGGCGCCTACCCTGTTCAGGGAGATGAGAGCCGAAGTCATAGCCCTGAATGTTGACCCGGATGGAAAAAATATCAATCTTGATTGCGGCTCTCTTTATCCTGAGAACCTTGCAAAAAAGGTTGTCGAAACCGGCTCGGACATAGGCCTTGCTTTCGATGGTGATGGAGACAGATTGATATCGGTTGATGAAAAAGGGAATATATTGAACGGCGACAAGGTTATTGCAATATGCGCAAAAAGACTAAAAGATGAAAATGCCCTGGAAAATAACACAGTGGTTACTACTGTAATGAGCAATCTCGGCCTTTCAATAGCTTTTAAGGAAATGGGTATTAAAAATGTGGCCACGAAGGTTGGAGATAGGTATGTCCTTGAGGAGATGATAAAGAATAATTGTATTCTTGGAGGAGAGGATTCAGGCCATGTAATCTTCAGGGAACACCATACAACCGGTGACGGAATCTTAACTGCACTGCAACTCCTCTCTGTTATGAAAAAAGAGAATAAATCCCTTTCTGAATTGTCAAAGGTAATGAAAACATTCCCCCAGGTTTTGATAAATGTAAAAGTGAGAAGGAAGGCTCCGCTGGAAGAAGTGCCCGAGCTAAAAAGCGTTATAGCAGATGTTGAAGAAGAACTTGCCGGCAATGGCAGGGTTCTTGTTAGATACTCGGGAACGCAGCCGGTATGCAGGGTGATGCTTGAAGGCCCGGATGAAAAAGAGACTAAAAGACTTGCCGGTAAGATAGCTAAAGTTGTAGAAGATAAGCTGGGCTAATACTACCCGGAAAAATCACTTTAATTTCTGTATGGGCAGATTGGCTGCATATAATCGTTTGGGAAGTATAACCAGACTACAATGGAAAAAATCATTGAAATATTAAAAAAAGAAGGCCCTCTGACAGGAAGGGAACTTCGTGACGAATCAGGGATAGATGAGCTTTCTCTCTGGCGTGAATGCAATAAGAACGATAAAATTTTAATTAAGATATCCGGAGAAAGATTTTTAAGACTCGACAGCCGCGTTAAGGGTTATGCACGGCTTTCCCCTTCTATAAAAAGGGAATTTCTTACCTATACCGTTCTGGGATTGAAAGAAGATTCCAGAAGGGTTACAGAAAAAGCTAGATCTATCCACGAGCTCATAATAAATATAAGCAGGCAGAAGTTTAATCTTGCAGGGGAGATAATAAAAAAAATAGTGGAAAGCCAGGAGGAACCGGGGATTATAACCGAAAAGGCCTGTTTTATAATTGCCGGTGATGTCGTTTATATGATGGCGCACGCGGAGCCCAGACCGGAAGCATCAACAGGTAAAATGATGAATGGTTCGGACCTCGATATAATAATAGTAACTGAAGATTTACCTTTAAAGATGAAGAAAAGTCTGGATGATTCGATATACAGGGAAAAATACTATCTCCTTAAAAACCCGTCATATCGTGAAGAGATAGATTACATTATAAAAGATATCAGGATGGTTGAAAAACAATCAAGTTTTAGTACATTTAAGTTTATGGTTGCGTCAAAAATCTTAAATGAGGGGAAGCTTCTTTATGGAAGCAGGGATATTTTCGATACAATCAAAAATATTATTTCGGAGAAAAAAATTCCTGGAAAAATAGAGAAACTTGGAGAGATAGCCCTAAGAAATAGAAACGATGCAGTATCATATCTGCTTGAGAAAGAAGGAGTCCTACCGGAAGAAGATTCCGTGAAGCTTTTTTATACGAAACAGGAGAAAGAGGAAATTTATTAACAAATCTTGATGAGTAATCTTCGGGTTAAAATAATTGTTTATTACTGATAATTAAAATTTTATTTTTTTAGTGCAGAAGCGGCTTCTTTATCAAGAACAACGGTTGCTTTTCCATCAAAAACCTGTATTGCTGATGCCGTAACCTCTGGTGCTACAGGGCCGTTTAGCGCTTTCGTGACAATATCGGCTTTTTTCCTGCCGTTTACTATCATTAATAATTCTTTAGCTTCAAGAATGGTTCCTATACCCATGGTTATTGCCTGATGGGGCATGTCTTCTCTTCTAATGTTTGCTTTTTTATAGAAACTTTCATAATTATCATCAAGAGTCTGCCTGGTAAGTGATATGACCCTTGTCCTTGATGATAGAGACGAACCCGGCTCATTAAAAGCCCAGTGCCCGTCTCCTCCTATTCCGAGAAGCTGCAGGTCTATACCTCCGGCTTTCTCTATCTCTTTTTCGTACCAGCGGCAGAATTCTACAGGATCTTTTGATAGCCCGTCCGGAACGTGTATATTTTCTTTTTTAATATTTATGTGTTTAAAAAGCTCTTCATGCATGAATCTTGCATAACTCTGGTCAAGGATATATGGCCTGGTCGGATCCATTCCTATACCAAGGTATTCGTCAAGATTGAAGGTCCTGACTCTGGAAAAATCAAGCCCTTCTCTATGCATCCTTATAAGCTCTTTATAGGTCCCTATGGGCGTGCTTCCGGTTGCAAGTCCAAGGACGCAGTCAGGTTTGGATTTAATGTGATTTGCTATAATTTCTGCTGCATATCTGCTCATGTCTTCATAGTTTTCTGTTATGATGATATCCAGGTGAAACCTCCTTAAAGAATTGTTAGAAAAATATGTTGAATATTATTACTTTTTTTAATAGTTTTGTATAGGGTAAAAGTTTTTTTGGTATATTTTTTTCTTTTTATACCTTTTGTTATAATATTTTATTACTCCTGATTAAAACGGGAATAAGATTTTTTAAATTATTAATTTTTTAATCAGTTAAAGAAAAATTATTATAGTCTGGAGGATGAAAGTGTGCGGTATTGTTGGCTACACGGGTAATAAGAAATGTAGGGATATTTTAATTAGAGGCCTGAAACGGCTTGAATACAGGGGTTATGATTCTTCCGGGATTGCCATAATAAGTGATAATGCAGAAGGAGGCCAGGCCGGGAATCGCTATAGAATCAGTATCTCAAAGGAGGCCGGTAAAATAAATATTCTGGAAAATGAGATAAAAAGTCTGGATTTAGACGGCAATTGCGGCATAGGACATACCAGATGGGCCACACATGGTGAACCCAGCAAGTTAAATGCCCACCCTCATTTAGATTGTTCTGGCAGAATTGCGGTGGCACATAATGGAATAATAGAAAATTATGCCCGGCTCAAAAGTGAGCTTGAAAAGGAAGGCCACAGCTTTTTTTCGGAAACGGATACGGAGGTACTGCCTCACCTGCTTGAGAAATTTAAAGAAGGCGGTTTGCTTGAAGCTATGAAGAAAGTCGTAAAAATAATTAAAGGGTCGGGTGCTATTGTTGCTATTTCAAGCGACAACCCTGGAGAACTTGTGGCTACGAGGATATTCAGCCCGCTGATTGTGGGAGTTTCACCGGATGGCAATTTTATCGCTTCGGATATTCCTGCCGTGCTGGAATATACAAGGAGTTTTATAGTGATTAATGATTATGAAATAGTGCGGCTTACCAGAGATAGGGTAGAAATTTATAGCGAAGAAGGAGAGTTGATTGAAAGAAAACCTTTTAAGGTTTCGTGGGATATTCTTAGTGCTGAAAAGGGCGGCTATGCAGATTTTATGTTAAAGGAAATATTTGAACAGCCCTATGGCGTGAGTGAAACGATGAGGGGCAGGATATATCCGGGCAGGATTGATTTTAGCGAGCTTAATATATCATGGGATGATATGAAAGAGCTTGAAAAGATTCATATTATTGCATGCGGCTCTTCTTATCATGCAGCTTTAATAGGGAAGCAGGTTATAGAAAAGTGGGCAGGGATACCTGTTGAGGTGGATTTCTCTTCTGAATACAGATACAGGGATAAACTGCTTGATGAAAATTGCCTGGTTATAGCTGTCACGCAATCAGGAGAAACGATTGATACCCTTGCAGCTATTAGAGAGGCGAAATCGAAGGGGGCCAGGGTAATAGGCATAACAAATGTCGTAGGCAGTACGGTAGCAAGAGAAGCGGATTCCGTGATTTATACGCATGCCGGCCCGGAAATAGGTGTTTGCGCCAGCAAGACCTTTACTGCACAGATTATAATAATGTATCTACTGGGCTTATATCTTGCAGATGTAAAGGGGAATATGGGCAGAGATGAATTTCAAAAAATAGTAGAAGAAATAAAGAATATGCCAGATAAGATACAGGATATACTGGACAGGGCCGGGGAAATAAAAAAGATCGCTGATAGAACCTATAAACATAAATGCTTTTTATTTCTGGGTAGAGTATATAACCTTCCGGCAGCGATGGAGGGTGCGCTCAAACTGAAGGAAATTTCTTATATTCATGCTGAGGGATATCCGGCCGGGGAAATGAAACATGGTCCTATAGCTCTTACCGATGAAAGAACAGTAGTTGTAGGAATCATGCCTTCAGATGCGGTATATGATAAGACACTGAGCAATATACAGGAAGTAAAAGCGAGAAGAGCCACAATCTTCTCGGTAATCAGCATGAAGGATGAAAATACGAAGGAATATGCGGACTATATCTTCAGGATACCCGAGACTCTTGAGTGCCTGTATACTATTCTGGCTATAGTTCCTTTACAGTTATATGCATATTACATAGCGAAGAACCTGGGCAGGAATGTAGACCAGCCAAGAAATCTTGCAAAAAGTGTTACTGTGGAGTAGTAGTTTATGGAAATTTATGGGATAGGGACGGATATAATCGAAGTTGATAGGATAAAGTCGGCAATAGAAGGCAATTCAGGCTTTTTAAAGAGGGTTTATACGGAAAAAGAAATAAATTATTGTAGCGGTAAGAGAAAGGAAAAATTCAACAGCTTCGCAGCCCGCTTCGCGGCAAAAGAGGCAGTGGCAAAGGCGCTTTCCGAGGGATTCAGTAAAAATATTTCTTTAAATGATATTGAGATATCGAATATGGATAACGGTGCCCCTTTCATAAAACTATATGGGAAAACTGATGAATTTACCAGAAAACTTAAAATTAAAGAAATAAAGATATCAGTGTCAGCAACCGAAAATTTTGCCGTTGCCTATGCGGTGGCAATTATATAGTTTATAATTAGAAGCATAGAAGGTAAAAAAATTTTAGGGATAATATTGTAGCACTGTAGAATGCTGTCATAGAAGTGTGGATATTTTTTTATAATTAAATTTTTAAGGGATGGAGATGGGCTAAGGTGAATAATATGGATGAAATGGAGGGGTTAGCCAGAATTTTAAAGGGAAGCCGGATAGCCGGGATTGATAAAAAAGCCATGGAAGATGGGATAGACTCGAAATTGCTGATGAAAAATGCCGGCAGCAGTGTTTCCAGAGAAATACTCAATGACTTTGAGGATAAGGAATTGGGCAGAACGGCGCGCGGTGTAGTTATCTGCGGGAGCGGTAATAACGGAGGCGATGGACTGGTGGCAGCACGCGACTTGCTTGATTATGGTATGCGGGTGAGTGTTTTCCTTATATTCTCTGAAGAAAAATTTAAGTCTGACAGCAGATTTTATCTTAATGACCTTATGGAAAATAGGATAAACAGCATACATAATTTAGATTCTGGAGATAATAATATAAAATCTATGCTCGAGAAAGATTTAGGGGAAGCTGACTTCGTAGTGGATGCAATATTCGGGACAGGAATTCATGGGAAGGATGTTTACGGTCCCTCGAAGGAAATAATTGAGATGATAAATCTTGCTAAAATAAAAAACGGAAATCTAATAGTTTATTCAGTAGATATGCCCTCTGGAATTGACTCTGATAATGGGAAAGTTTTGGGGGTATCTGTTAAGGCAGACAGGACCATAACATTTGGTTGTAAGAAAGTGGGGCTTGTAAATTATCCGGGAGCGGGGTTTGCAGGGAATGTTAAGGTGGCCGACATCGGCATACCGGAAAAATATTTTAGCGGGTATGAAGAAATCTACGAACCCGGCCTTCGCTGGATAGCTGGAAAGATTCCTGTAAAAGAATCATGGATATATAAGTATAAAGTCGGAGGCCTTATGGTGATAGCGGGCTCTCTGGGTTTTACGGGAGCAGCATCAATGACATGTATGAGTGCTTTAAGGTCAGGCGCGGGGGTAGTTACTCTTATCTGCCCCTGGGAGTTGAATAATGTATTTGAGGAAAAGCTGACTGAAGTAATTACATATCCGGTTGAACAGACCGATGATACGTCCCTGCATATAAATAGTCTGGATGAAATAATAGAATTAAGCGATAGATTTAGCGCGCTGGCAATCGGCCCGGGGCTTTCAAGAAATTCAAGCACGATATTTCTGGTGAGGGAGTTACTGAAAAAGATAAAAAAGCCCACAGTGCTTGATGCCGATGGGCTTTATGCTCTTTACGGGCCAAAGGATGCCGAAGAAGGCATTGAAGATTTTGACCTTGAGAATGTAATAGTAACGCCGCACTCGGGTGAGATGTCATTAATGATGGGCCTGGGGAAAGTTCCGCTTGAAGACAGGATTGATATAAATCTTGAAGCAGCAAAAAAATACAGGGTAACATCTGTACTTAAGGGAGCAAAAACCGTTATTTCCGACTATAATGAAAAAACCTTTATTAATCCTACAGGAAACTGGGGACTGGCGACGGCAGGAACGGGAGATATACTTACAGGTATTATCGGTTCTCTGCTGTGCCAGGGAATGAGTTTAATAGACAGTGCAGTATGCGGGGTATATATCCATGGTATGGCAGCTGATATTATGGTAAAGGAAACAAGCAAAACTGCACTTATGGCTACAGATCTTTTAGAGGGTATTAAGAGGGTCTTCCTTAAAATAGAAGAAATGAAGTATTAGATAGAATAGTTTTTTGGAGTTATATAAATAAGTAATAACAGTAATGAATGGAGTTAGAGATGAAAGAGCCGGTAGCGAAGGATATTATGGTAAGAAAGGTAATAACCATAAATAAAGACGAATCTATAGAGAAACTATCTGGTTTATTAATAAAGAATAATATAAGCGGTGTTCCAGTCCTGGATGGAAATGGAAAAATGGTCGGGATTGCTACCGAGGGAGACATTATTGTTAAAGGTGCCGACCTCCATTTTCCGCGATATTTCAAATTGCTTGATAGTATTATTTACCTTGATAGTCTGAATAAATTTAAAAGAACCCTTAAAAAATATCTTGGGACAAAGGTGGAAGATATCATGACCGGTAAAGTAAGGACAGTTAGAGAAGATATGCCTGTAAGTGAAGTTGCGGATATGATGATAAAATATAATATTAACAGGGTTCCTGTTGCGGACGATAAGGGTAATCTCGTAGGAATAATTACAAGGCGGGATATAGTAAAGTCAATTATTTAGAAAGAATAGTTGTTCGGTTAGAAAAACATTATGAAAGAAAATCCCATCATAAATAAAAGGTATGCCTGGGCCGAAATTAATCTATCCAATCTTTCTTATAATATCAAAAAAATAAGGGTTTTATCAGCTTCCAGGGATGTCAGGATAATGGCAGTTGTTAAAGCCAATGCCTATGGTCATGGTGCAGTAGCAATTTCCAAACAAGCAATAAAGAGCGGAGCATATGCACTGGGGGTGGCAATGGTTGAAGAGGGCATGGAATTAAGAAGATCGGGTATTGCTGCTCCAATTTATGTGCTGGGCGAGAGTCCCCCGGAGACAGTAGAAGAAGCTATAAAGAATAATCTTACCCTGACGGTAAATTCATACGGGTCGGCTCAATTTATTTCATCTGGATGCAAAGAGACCGGGATCGATGCTGCTGTTAACATAAACATAGATACCGGAATGAACAGGATAGGAATAAATTTTAAGGAAGCTCCCGGTGAGATTCTGAAAATTTCGATGTTGCCTCATCTGAAACTTGAAAGCATTTCAACACATTACGCCTGCGCAGGCATTAGCGGCGATTCTTATATGAAGCTTCAGTGGAGAAGGTTTGAAGAAGCTATTAATGAAATAAAAACCAGGAAAGTACCTGTTAAATTTTATCATTGTGCAAATAGCCCGGCCTTTTTTAGATATAAAAATATGCATCTTGATATGGTGAGGACCGGGATTTCCATATACGGGCTTAATCCGTATGACCCTGATTATGATAAGTGGCTTGACCCTGAAACAAAGGAAGCCGTATCAAGTTTAAAGCCGGTACTTTCTCTCAAAGCTAAAATTACTTTTATAAAAAATCTCCCCGAAGGTTGCCGCGTTTCTTATTGCGGGACGTTTAAGACTGCGAGGGAAAGCATAATAGCTACGATCCCTGTAGGTTACGCGGATGGCTATTCAAGATTGCTTTCCAATAAGGCAAGGATTTTAATAAATGGGAAAGCGGCACAGGTTGTGGGCAATATAACCATGGACCAGTTTATGGTAGATATAACGGATGCCGCAAATAATGGTAATATAAACGTCGGCAGCGAGGTTGTTTTAATAGGCAGCTCCGGAGGAGAAAGGATAACTGCGGAAGACATAGCAGGAATAATGGGAACTATAAATTATGAAACTGTGTGTATGATTAAAAGCAGGATTCCCAGAATATATTTACAATAAGATATATTTATTATGTCCTTAATTGATAAAGTATTATTTACAGGAGAGCTTAAATGAAAAGGAAAAAATTTTTTTTAAGCATTTTAATAACAATTTTTTTATTTTTAACTGTATCTATAATCTTAAGTGGCTGTACATGCCCTCTATACTCACTTCTTGGAAAATTTACGGGTATCCATATAAAAGCAGGAAAGGACATAGATGAGAGTGTTATAGATAGCGAGCTCATATATCCCGGTTCGGTGTTATTGATGCAGGCGGAAGGCGATATAGAAACAATATTTAACACAGTTAGCAAATATGGGGCTGTTATATCCGAGAAAGAATTAAATGCTCTTGAGCAGCTGCCTGATGAAATAAGGGAGCAGGAGATAAGTGCCACTATTTATTCGACTGCGGATAGTGAGCCGGAAGTCCTTGAATATTATAATTCATTTGGAAACGGGAGATGGGAAATAATGCAAATGCAGGGCGAGCAGCAGAGCAGTGATGGGAGCAGGCAGACTATGTTAATTGCCTCTGACGGTGAGCGCAAACAGGCATTTGCATTGGTCGGAACAGAAAATAATACTTTTATAATATTTGTGGGGTTTGATTTTGAAGCATTATCTGAATTAGATGAGAAACAATAACTTGAAGTATGGTTGATAGATAAAAAATTGGATTTAGTAATGGTTGTTATATAAAAATATTTTTTTATTAAGGAGTTTCGGAATGAAAAAATTTTTAGTGCCGGCAGCGCTTGCAGCTTTTATGCTGGCTTTTATTTTATCAGCATGTTCTGGAGCCGGCGAAGAAGCGGTATCTTTTGCAGATACGGCTACGGAAAATTTCCTTATCGCCCTTAGTAGCCGGGATTATGAAAGTTATAAAAGGGACCTGAGCGAGGAAATGCTCAAGGCGGTCCCGGAAAAAGAATTTGTAAAATTTTCCTCATATCTGGAAGAAACCGCAGGTGAATATATCAAGGGTTCAAAAAAGCTTTCGACATCAGGGATCCAGAAAGGGATGGATATTGTTGTTTACCTGGCAGATTATACGAAAGAAAGTGAGAAAGTAAGGGTCACCATTGTTATCTCTAAAAAAGCGGATGGAGATTATAAAATATCAGGTTCATGGTTTGATTCTCCCGGGATAAGGGAAAAAGAGTACCAGTAATTCTCTCTAAAGAAATGGATTGTTTTTTTCTTAAATTTTATAATAAAAGATTATAAGGAAATGATTATTCAGGTGGATTTTTATAAATAAACTAAAAGCTATAGAAAGTGAGGAATAATGAAAAAAATATTGTCCTGGAGCGGTCTTCTGTTATTTGCATCCGCATTACTTACGGGTGCTGCCTGTACCGAGGAAGAAATTGCTGAGGGAGCAGCGGGGGTGATTGGCGGAACTGCCGCCTCTATGGGTATAGGCATAATTATATGTTTCTGGGTTATTGCAGGGTTGGTTGGACTGTTTTTCTTTGTTGTATGGATCATAGCTCTTGTTGATTGTACAAAAAGAAAGCCAGAGGAGTTCCCGGAGGGTACAGGTGGAGAAAATGCAAAGACCCTATGGCTGGTAATTCTAATCGTAACTTTCTTTGTAACCCAGCTAAATGGTATTGCTGCAATTGTTTATTATTTTATGGTAATGAAGAAAAGCCCGCTAAAAAGATAATTCCAGGGGACGCATACTTATAAGAGAAAATGATTAGAGTATTATGGTTTTATCTCTGATTAAACAGGGTTATGTAAAATATTGCCGGCATTAGCTTAAGTTATTAACGATACTTATGTTTAAGACTCTCTCCTGGAGGTAAATTCGTTAATTAAATTTGATACCGATGGGGGAATGATATCTTTCTGTTTTAACATGGTCATTATGTTTTTTGGACCTACTTTTTTTACAAAATAGCCGGCAATTGCTCCTATTATGGCGCCACCTATTACGAAATATGTAACAGTCTTATCAAATTTTTTTTCCGGGCTCATCGGATGATAACCTCCGTAAATTTATAAGTATTAATATTGTAATTTCTTATGGCAATTCAGGAACTTATATGTTTAAATCTTTCATATTATAAATTTTATATTAATATAATAATAGAATAGCAGTAATAAAAAAACAAATAAAAAATTATAAGTCAGGGAGAATAAATGAATTTCATTCCAGGGCAGGAATCTCTTAAGCAGGGAAGTTATAAATATTTTGACCTTATAACAGGTCTTTTTGTTGCAGTTCTTCTTATCTCAAACATAGCTTCTTCGAAAATTGTTGATATATGGAAATTTACATTTGATGGCGGAACGATCCTTTTCCCCCTTTCTTATATCTTCGGCGACATATTAACCGAAGTGTATGGTTACAGGAGGAGCAGAAGGGTCATATGGATAGGTTTCTTCTGCGCGCTCATGATGTCTTTCACGCTGGGGATTATTGGCTTGATTAAGCCTGCAGGCGGATGGGATTATCAGGAAGCATATATGGCAATACTGGGACAGACTCCAAGGATTGTTACAGCTTCACTGATAGCTTACTTCGCCGGAGAATTTTCAAACTCCTATATACTTGCGAAGATGAAGGTTCTTACAAGAGGGAAATTTCTTTTTGCGAGAACGATAGGTTCTACAATTATTGGCCAGGGAATAGATACGATAATTTTCGTGATTATTGCGTTTCTGGGTGTTTATGATAACAGCATGGTTTTGCTTATAATTATATCGAATTATATATTCAAAGTTTCCCTTGAAATTTTATTCACTCCTATTACCTATAAAGTTGTGAATACCCTTAAAAAAGCCGAGAAGGTTGACTGGTTTGATTATAAGACAAACTTTAACCCGTTCGTTTTTTCCTGAGATTGCAATATAGATTACTAAACCTCTGGTTGCGGATAACGGTAGTGACCGATTATTTCATATTCCTGGAGTACATCGACTTCTTCGAGTTTATTGGTTTCGGGATAAATCATAATTACCAGTGGTATACCATTTTCACTGCTGTGCGGGGAAATAAACCCTCCCCGGTCCTTATCGGGGTTATCTTCATCAAATCTGAAATAAACTATGTCGCCTGCCTGCCATAAAAAATTAGTGTTTTCGTCATCCGGGTCATATTCATGGGGAAGCGTTGTCAGGGCGTTGCGGCTAAAAAATTTTTCCTGGAAAATAACGTCTCTAAAATCAATGTTTTTTATCGGTGTTTTTCTTCCCTTATCATCAAGTGGATAATCTTCTTTGTGTTCGATCATATCTTTGTACATTAATTCCATAAGGTCATACCCACAATCATGCAGGGTTATTGATATTAGATCGGTTGAGACCCACACATTGTTATCAGGATAGCCATCAGAAAAGACCTGGTAACTGTATTCTATGTCTTCTTCAAGAAATTCAAGGGCTTTGAGGGCAATACCTTTTTGAATATCGCTCAGAGTATTATTTGCTGTTTCAGTGGTGAGTTCCGTGGTTTCGTCTGTTTCAGTTTCAGTATCGGTATCTTCTGCCATAGAGGTTGAATCAGAATCTTCGGAGCTGACGGGTTGTGTCTCTCCGTGGCTTATATCAAGGACAAGTTCTGAAATGGGGAAATTTATCTTTGAAACGAAAAGGTTGTCAGGAATTTTAGATATCTTCTCACGGTAGAAATATTTCAGCGTGACAAACTGGAGTAGAGCTATCGCTATGATAGCATATATGAAATATCTATAATTTATATTCCGCCTTGATTGTTTTCTTACCTTATGTTCCATACCTAGATATATTATATTAAAAAAAAAATAAATATAAGAGGTCTTATCATTTTTTTTGAAGTGGAAAGTATGCTCTAATTATTATAATATAATTAAAATTGCATATTTTAGTTTTTTATCTGGAATCCTGTTTTTGTTGTGAATGTCTTACAAGGGTAATTAAATATATATACCGGGACTGTAAACGGGAATTTAAGGAAATTATAAAAAAGAATTAGTGGGGTGTGGATGGAATGTCTTTAAAACAATTAACAGTTTTTATGGAGAATCAGTCAGCGCGTCTGATGAAGGTAGCAGAGATCTTAAAAGAGAGGGATATAAACTTACTGGGGTTTTCTACGACCGAGGCGAAAGATTACGGGGTTCTGAGGCTTGTGGTTTCCGATATACAGGCAGCAGGCAAAGCCCTTAAAGATGAAGGTTTCATAATCCATCTGGTAGATGTAATATGTGCTGAGATAGAAGACAGACCCGGCGAGCTTTATAAGATTCTTAATCTGATGGCAAGGGAAGGCATAAGTATAGATTATATTTATGTAATTGCCGGAACAAGAATAGTTATGAATGTAGCGGATATAAACGTGGCTGAAGCAGTTTTAAGAAAAAATAACATAAAACTCTGCAGTTGATTTGAATAGCCGGAAGGTTATTTTATTTATATTATCTGACTTTTTATAAAGCGGGGGAAATATAATGGTTAAAATTTTTAATGATATAACCGAAACGACGGGAAATACTCCCCTGGTGAGGATCAACAGACTGTCAGAGAAAGTGAATGCCACGATTCTTGCCAAAATAGAGTCATTTAATCCCCTTTCGAGTATAAAAGACAGGATAGGGGTTTCAATGGTTAAAGCTGGCGAAGAAAAGGGACTGATAAATAAAGACACTGTTATAGTAGAGGCAACAAGCGGTAACACAGGTATAGCGCTTGCTTTCATATGTGCTGCAAGAGGATACAGGTTAATTATTACCATGCCCGATACCATGAGTATGGAACGGAAAAAGCTTTTTACTGTTTTTGGTGCCGAACTTGTCCTGACAGATGGCTCCAGGGGTATGAAGGGTGCCATGGAGGAAGCAGAGAGAATCCATAAGGGGATTAAGGGAAGCTTTATGCCGCGGCAGTTTGATAACCCTGCGAACCCCGGTATCCACCGCAGCACCACTGCTGAAGAAATATGGAGGGATACGGGAGGAAATGTTGATATTTTTATTTCGGCAGTCGGGACAGGAGGCACGATAACCGGTGTGGGCGAAACATTAAAGAAAAAAAATTCTGCTATAAAGATAATCGCAGTCGAACCTTCTGGTTCGCCTGTCCTTTCTGGAGGCAAACCGGGCAACCATAAAATACAGGGAATAGGGGCAGGGTTTATTCCGGGAGTGCTGAATATAGGTATTATTGACGAGGTTATAACAGTTTCCGATAAGGATGCAGTTGCTATGGCCGGGAGAGTAATAAGGGAAGAAGGTATTCTTACGGGAATATCGGGTGGTGCTGCAATATGGGCTGCATTGAAGGTAGCGCAGCGAAGTGAATCGAAAAATAAAAATATCGTGGTTATTTTACCGGATACGGGAGAAAGGTATATTTCCACCTGGCTTTTTGATAAATAATATTGCCGGGTATCCCGGATGTAATTCTAAAAGCCGGGGGCGACAGGCAATACGGATATTTTTTTATTCTTCATAAAGCATTTGATAAAAGTAATAATGCCCCATGACTCTTTTTACGTATTCTCTTGATTGCTCATAGGAGATACTTTCTATAAATTCATCTATGTCTTTGCTCCCCCTTCCGGAAACCCAGCCGCTCATTCTGCCGGGGCCGCCGTTATACGCGCCAAGGCAATAATATTCATTCTGGCTAAAGTTATCCAGTTGCTGCCTGAGATAATAGGTACCCATTCTTATATTTATTTCAGGGTCAAGCAACATGCTGACATCGAAACCTCCAATGCCTATCTGACCTGCGATGCCCTCTCCCGTAGAAGGCATAATCTGCATGAGGCCCCTGGCTCCTGCATATGAAATCGCATCAGGCATGAAATTACTTTCCTGCCTTATTACCGCCAGTGTGAATAACGGGTCAAGATTATACTGATCGCTGTATTTTACGACAGTCTCTTCATAACCATATGGATAGGAAAGATAATAAAGGTAGTCGATATAGTATTCATCAAGCCCGGATTTTAATTTTTTAAGATTTTTCCCGATTATATTAATCGAGCTTGAGTAATTATTAGATTCAAGGAAAAGGGTTGCGATTTCAATAGTTCTTTCAGGATGTTCCTCAAGTTCGGTGCTTGCTGCTTTTATTTCCAGTGACGCGCTATTGAAAAATTCCAGGTTTAAAAGTTCGATTGCCTTATCTATGTGATTGAATTCGTACTCTTCATCTGTTCCGGAGTCCGCAGTTGATTGAGTATCATCATCCTGCGCATAAGAGGTTCCGGGAATCATGAAGGGATAGGTAAAACTTTCCGGATTTAATTCATTATTTACTTTTTTTATTTCACTATCTACCCCCAGCTTCTCGAGTGCATCACTGGCAGCAAAAGTATAATATGAATATGAGCATATATCTACGATTTGTTTATACAATTCTGCTGCGGCATTGTTGGCCCCCATTTTCTGGCAGCACTTTGCCTGCCAGAATAGCCCTTTCTCTTCAAGCGAAGTGCCCCTGTATGATGATGAGTAGCTGGAAAATGTTTGTTTTGCAGAACTGTAATCAGCTGACCTGTATTGTATCAGGCCGAGTTCCCATAAGGCGTCAGGAAGCTTATCACCGTTCGGGTATTCTGAAGGGATTCTATTGAAATATATAGCTGCATTCGAATAATTTCCGCTTAAAGAGTAAATCCGGCCGATTCTGTAGAGTGCGTCGTCGCTAAAATTGCTGGAGGGAAATAAATTTAGAAGTTTTTGATAATATGATATGGCTTCAGCATCATTGCCCAGATTGGTAAGGGCCATGCCCGTATAATATAAGCTATCATCAGCATATGTGCCTGACGAGTTCTTTCCGTATGACAGGGTAAAGTATTCTTTCGACTTACTATAATCGCGGAGCCGGAAATGACACATTCCTATTTTATATAAGGTATTGCTGTGCAGAAGAGGAGATAGGTCGTCCATATAGTAATCTGTCAGGATGGTATTGTATTCATCAAGTGCTTCCTGGTAGCTATAAGAATTTAAAAAAATCTCCCCCCTGTTATAAAGCTGGCTTGCAGATGGAACGAACTTTTCTGCAACTCCTTCTTCCGAGAGCCGGTTTAAACTATCCATTGCGGTTTCCGAATATTCGTTCAGGGGATAATTAAGCCAGATTTCCTTATAGTTATTGAAGGCATCAGATTTTTTATTACTTCTTTCCTGGCATATAGCGAGCTGGAACAGGCAGTAGGGAATATAAGGAGAATCCGGGAAATTAGTACGGAAATTGTCATATTTTTTTTCAGCGGTTATGTAATTTTCCTTAATATAAAATATGTCAGCGTATTCGAGACTTGCTTTCTCTGCCCATATACTATCTGGATAGTCGTTTATCAATTTAAGGTAATGTTCCTCAGCCCTGCTGTATTTTTCCTGCATAAGAAGGCATTTTGCCATGTAATAAAGAATGTGGTCCCCAATAATCGTATAGCTATCATCTATTTTATTTAAGTAATATTCGGCAATGAAGTAGGAACCTTCTTCATAAAATTTCATAGCTTCGGTAAAACAGTATCTCATTTCACTGATATCATCGATTTCCGTGGTATCGTATTGTGTAGACTGTTCTCCTGAATCTGATGCATCGCTCTCAGATGAGGAATTCCGGTCATTGCTATTGCCGGTTTCTCCTTCATCATCGGCGGCTTTTTCGCCGCCTCCTTCGCCGTGGTCAGTTTTGGATGAAGAATCATCGGTTTCCCCGCCTAATTTCAACCCGAAAAATTCAAAATCTATCTTACTGCATGCCTGGTTTATGGGTATTATAATAGATATGAGTATTACCAGCGTAAAAAAAGTAAAATTCTTAATATTTTTATCCTTCATAGGGTTATAAATAATTTTACCGGTAAAAAAGATTTTACTTTACAAATTTCTTATTGTAAATAAAGCTGGATAGATTTAATAAGCGGTATTAGAAAATATTTAATTCAATTGTGATAATATATACCTAATAAGATAGTAAAATTAAAATATAGCTCTAAAAAAAAATTAAGCTTTTTATTATTCGCATTATTTAATAAACGAGAGGCGAGTGCAGGAAATTGAGATTTTTTAAAAGAGAAAGAAAAGTCGGGTTAGCATTAAGCGGCGGGGCTGCCAGAGCCCTTTCACATGTCGGTGTCCTGGAAGTGCTTGAGGAGATAGGGATAAAGCCGCGAGCGATATCCGGAACAAGCATGGGAGCTATTATAGGAGCTTTTTATTCAATGGGCATAACTACGGATGAAATGAAGTCATATATAAAGTCAATGAACTGGAGAAGTTTTTTGCTTTTTTCCGATCTTGCACTGTCAAAGACCGGAATTATAAACGGGGGCAAGATTGAGGAAGTTTTAAAGAAATTTCTGGGAAGCAAAACTTTTAGTGATTGCAAAATACCGTTTTGCTGCGTTGCAACGGACCTAGTTAAAAAGGAAAAGGTTATATTATCCGAAGGAAAGTTGATTGATGCAGTAAGAGCGTCGATCTCCATACCCGGCTTCATTTCTGTAGTTTATCTTAATGATAAAATACTTGTGGATGGCGGGATAATAGAGCCGCTGCCGGTAGAATCTTTAAAAAGCTTCGATATTAATCTGACCATTGCTTCGTCTATAAGCTTTAAAAGAGAAGAAGAAAAATATGCAAAGTTGTTGGGCGAGGGATTAAGCAAAATGGACTCCGGAAAAAAAGAATCGGATCATTATCAAAAGAGCGTTAATGACGGTAAGAAGAAGAAAATTTTCAATATTAAAAGAGCTGGAATCATGCAAAAAAGAATCCCCGAAAGTCTTTCAGTAAAGAGAGTTATTGATACGAGTTTTAGTATAGTACAGCAGGAACTGGTAAAGTATTGCATTAAAGGTGCAGATATAGTTATTGAACCTGAAGTAGGAGATTTTGGTTTTTTTGACCTGATGCACGGTAGCGAGATAATCCAGAGAGGAGTAGAAGCCGCACGGGAAAAAATACCTGAAATTAGAAAAAAATTATGATTTTTCTCACTTTTACCTCTTAATGATAACTGCTTTATAATTTTTAACGCCTTGTCATGGTGGTTGAAATTTGTTAGGGTTGTTAATGTTTGGCTTAAACAGTGTATTTTAGGGCTCTCTATCAAATATTTTGATTTGAGATGACATATGGAATTTTGTTATTTATTATTGAGGTGATTAAAAGTGAGTGGAATTGCGGGTGTAGTTGGATCAGGAAGCAAGAAGGAGAATAAAGAAAAAATAAGTTTATTGCTTGAAAGGATATCGCACAGGGGTAAAAACAGGAAAATTTATGATATTCAGGATAGTTATATCGGAATTAATAACAATTACGAACTGGAAAAGCAGGCAGCAGGAAATATAATTTTGATGGATGGGAAGATTTATAACCTGGATAACCTGCTTTTGAAATATGGAGTTGAAAATGAAGGCAAGGATAAATCTGATATTTATAAAATATCTTCCCTGTACAATAATGCAGGTAAAAAAATATTCAGTGAGTTCCAGGGCTCTTTTGCCCTAGCGCTTAGCGATGTTAATAGTAAGCTTTATCTTGTCAGAGATATGGTCGGAGGCAAACCGCTTTATTATCTTAAAGAAGATGGCGGCTTAATGTTTGCTTCGGAAGTAAAATCACTGGCTGGCTCTGGCAGGGATGTCAGGGAATTGCCCCCCGGGTCCTGCATGGCTGATTCTAAAAGCCCTGAGAAGATAAAAGGGATAGAGTCAGAAGATTATCCTATGATTGAAGGCATGGAACCCGGAGAAATAGAAGATAAGCTAAAGGGTTATCTTCTAAGGTCGTTCGATAAAAGAATATCCGGCGACAACCTGGCATTTGGAGTATGGCTGAGCGGCGGGCTTGATTCCAGCATCGTAGCTGCTCTGCTGAAAGAATTCTCTGATAATGTATATACATATTCGGTCGGGTTTGAAAATTCACCGGACCTTCTGGCAGCGAGGGAGGTCGCAAAGCACCTCGGGACAGTTCATGCGGAGCACAAGCTGGATGTTGAGGAACTTTTTTCAAGTATACCTGAAGTCGTGTATAGTCTGGAATCTTTTGATGCTCCGCTGGTCAGGAGTTCGCTGGGTAATATGATTGTTTCAAAAATTTCATCTTCTTCGGATATGGTCTTTTCAGGAGAGGGAGGAGACGAGCTATTTGCCGGTTATAATTACTTTATGGAGTTTGATTCTTCAGAATTGATTCAAGAAGAGATAGTTAAGGCAATAAGCGCACTTCATAATACTGCACTGCAGAGGGTTGACAGGGCGGCCAATGCTTATGGTGTTAATATAAAACTACCAATACTGGATGAAAGTCTGATTAATTTCGTTCTGGGAATACCTCCCCGGGAAAAAGTAAGGAAAG
>Ga0180433_10002980_pt1 | contig 25448 bp, 22 predicted proteins | sample SS_ome_8_FD_132980 | JGI IMG/M metagenome (GOLD analysis project Ga0180433, IMG submission 132980) | Hypersaline lake sediment archaeal communities from the Salton Sea, California, USA - SS_1_D_1 metaG | ecosystem: Environmental > Aquatic > Non-marine Saline and Alkaline > Hypersaline >... | reverse complement strand
TGTTTATGGAATCCAAGAATAAGCATTGGATGTTCAAGAAACGTATTTTTTTCAGGTTGGCGATGTGTCTGTGTTTTGCACTGTTCTTCGGCATGTTGCAGTTTCCCTATGCTCAGGATGCACCGGTTATCAAGGTCATCACTGTCGACGATGTTACGGAGAATGCCAGTGCTGTCGGCATAACGCCGGCATCGATCCGTGCGCATCATCAGGCGCTGTATCGCATTGCCACCAAAGCTGAAGGGCTCGATGCCGGCATTCGGATGAATGCTGCAGGAAAGGAAGCGGCTGACTATCTCCTTGCAGCATACAAGAAAGCAGGTCTCCAGAAGGTGAGATTCGAGGAGTTCTATCCCAATCGGTGGTGGCCGGAAAAATACGAAGCCGTCCTTCTCGGCGGCGACGGGAAGAAGGATGAAAAGCTCCTGGCTTTTCCCCTCTGGCACTGCGAGAAAGCAGATAATCTGGAACTGGAGGTCGTCTATGCCGGTTTCGGGACGAGCGGCGAATTCAGAGGGCTCGATGTCGAGGGGAAGGCTGTCCTCATCGATATGAAGCGAATACTCCATTTTATCGCCTCCTATCGGTATACCAAGGCGCTCGAGCGCGCAAAGGACAAGGGCGCCCTGGCGATCATCGTTGCCGAAACGAGAATCGATTCGCCCAGCGGCAATCCTGTCGGGAGCTGTGGAAAGATAAAGGATCAGAAAGGCCAGAAACCTGAGCTTTTTCCACTACCGGTTTTCAGCATCGGGAAGTCGGACGGGGTGAAGCTTAAAGAGCGATTGGAGCAGGGGACCGCGAAGGTGCGGCTTACCCTCACGTATAGCCTCGCTCAGGCGAAGGCGGTCAACGTGGTAGGTGAGCTCCCCGGAAACGGAAGTATTGATGAATACGTTGTTGTGGGTGGTCACTACGACTCGTGGTTTGACGGTGCCATCGATAATCTGGGCTCTCAGGCGAGCATTCTCGAGATGGCGAAGTATTTTGCGAAAATCCCGCAGGAGAAACGGCAGCGAAATATCATCTTCGTATCCATGTTCGGCCACGAGTTCGAGAATGACTCTATGGGGCAGGCTGCCTTCGTTGAAAAGCATGCCGACATCCACGATAAGATAACCTGTTTCCTCGACATCGACGGCTCGGGTTCCTGGGGATATGAGGAGAAAGACGATACGGGCACTATCCTGCCGACCGGTATGGATGATAAGGCGGGCATCTTTACGACCAGCTTTGCGCTGACCGCGCTCGCCCGCGAAGCTGTTTTCGGTCTTGCGAAGGGCCCCTGGGCTCAGTATCCGCTCAATTCATTTGTTGCCGATATCGGCGGTCCCATCGGTGATGCGGGCTTCTCCAACCTGCTCATTATATCAAAGCATATCTACTATCACAGCAGGCTCGATACCATCGATCGCATAACGCCCGATCAGGTCTATCGGCGAACCCTGATGAACCTCAGGATCATACAGGGGCTCCTCGATTCGCCAGCGGGATACCTCATCGGCGTGAACACCAATCCGAGCAGAAAGTTCAAGGAGGGCGAGGAAGCGAAGCCGGATCTTCCGCGTGAAGCGGTGCCGAAGAATCCCAATCCCTGGATTGAGGGACCGCCAACGGATCTCTCCATGCACATCATTCCCAATAAACCGCGCCTCTTTTCACCGGTAATTGTCTGGCCTACATTTTTCAGGGCAGATGATGTGATCATGGCTGATCAAATAAGCTGGAAACTCGGTGCGCTGGGGTGCACAACGAATAAGATTGCAACTGGTACTATCTTCATCATCCCCGGTACCAAGACCATTACCCTGTCGATTACCGACGGCAAGGGGAGGACTACGTCGGTTCAGCGTGAAATTGAGGTCACCTGGTAGTCTTATTTATGCTGTAATGGGAAAGGGGCAGCTCAGGCTGCCCCTTTTTCAGGTAATGGTATCGGCTCTATCCACCGGTACCGGAATATCGTGTCGAAGCGCGGTCAGGAATCCCTTGAAGATTCGCAGGGCGAAGAAAGCAAGCGAGCTCAGCCGTTTATCCTAGAGAGCATTGAGGAGAGGTGAAGGAGGGCGCGTGAGATGAATGGCCTCGATCAGCAGGTGTGAAAATGCGTTCCCGGCAAGAGGCTCTGTTATTATTTGTACCATTGAATTCTCAATGCTGCGTATCATCACCCTACACCTCAATCCCCAGAAAGATACGGATGAGGTATCCGATACCGAAGGATATCAGAGCAACTCCCAGGCTGATTGATGCCATCTCGGTAAATCTCTTTCTGAAAGAGAGATCCCTCGCCACCGAGATGTAGAAGGTGAAGAGGAAAATGATAATCAGCGCATTGAGAATGGTGAACCCGAGACAGAGGAGATAGTCTGCAAAGATAAGGTAGGGAAAGATGAGTATGATAACGGTCAGGATGTAGGCGATCCCTGTATAGACTGATGATTTCACGGGATCCTGCTCGCCTGATTCGGCCTTGGTGGAGAGATATTCCGATGCGGACATGGAGAGGGAGGCGGCAATGCCCGTTATGAGGCCTGCCAGTGCTATCAGACGAGTGTTCTGCAATGCGAAGGTGAGCCCCGCCAGCGCGCCGGTCAGTTCAACCAGTGCATCGTTGAGACCGAGCACCACGGAGCCGACGTAGTTCAACCGTTCTTCGTTGATGAGATCAATCAGCTCGTGCTCATGCCTGTCCTCGTCATCAACGATGCTCTGTACTTCCGGGAGATCCCGGGCAATCTCATTGTACACCGACTGTGCTGAAATCTCTCCGCGCTCCATCAGCTTTATACTGAAGGTGATGCCGAAGATTTTGGCAATCCAGTAAAACTTGAATATCTTCCACCTGCTTGCTTTTACGTCCCTGCCGGTATATCTTTTCCAGAAATCATAGTGCCGCAGCTCATCATCAGCAATTTTCTTCAGTACCTCGCTGTTAGGACCGGTAATGGACTGCGAGAGTTTCAGATAAATGAAATGCTCGGTAATCTCGTTCCGCTGTGATTCAAGGATAACCTTCATATGTTTATCCTTCAGCATCATACACCTCTCCTGTCAGTATTCTGCTGTGCAGGTTCACGCCGCTCTGATTGGAAGTGGACACTCCATCGAAAAGTTATTCTCACTATGATAGCGTCGAGTATAGGATGAATTGATAATCATATTGTGTCAATAGAATATTCTCTCGGCTGTTCTCAGGGTGTTGTTTCATTTACATCGCGGAGGTGACAGATTGATGGTTTAACAGTATTCGCTTTTATATGTTCAATGTAGTAACATCGCCAATCGTTTAAAACAGAGAGAGTCATCACGGGAGGCATGTTATGAAAATTGAAACGACACTCTATGTACACAGGAACATTCTTGATTTGCTGAACAGAGGTGCTGCAGAACTCGGAGTATCGAGAACGCTCATTGTTAAACATCTCATACAACAGATGATGAGCATCGATCGACGTGCATATTCTGGAATCAAATATCAGGAGAGAGATCGAAAGGAGAGCTGGTACCGGCTGCATATCAGTTTAAACGAATACGAATATGAGTACTGTCTGGATATGCGTAAATTTTTTAAAATGTCTGTTTCTTATATTCTTGCGTGGGCTGTATTGATATATTTGGGTACAATGATTAAAAAATTTGTCAATGGGAATTTAGGAACCGATAACTATCGATTTGTTAATTACCTATATGTATGCAAAATATACGATGATTCTATATGCTGGCAGATATACTGGGGAATACCGCAAAAACTGCTGCATTAATGCCTTCAATATCATTAAATATGCAGAAAGCACCGCTCCAGGGTAGCCATGAGGGCGATATTGTGTTCATTTGCCGCTTCGATAACCAGTGCATCATTCAGCGATCCGGCAGGCCACACCACGGCGGTTACCCCCTCCTTCCCGACAGTATCGATGCTGTCACGCTGTGGGAAGAAAGCATCGGAGGACATAACAGCATCTTTCAGAATATGCCCCTTTTTCTTCGCCTTGTCGATGGCCTGCTCGACGGCACCGATACGCTCCTGTTCACCGGTACCGACCGCTATGGCGGCACCATTCCTGACGAAGACAATGCCGTTCGATCGAACATTGATATTGACGTACCAGGCGGTGAGGCAGTCTTCGAGTTCCTGCTCGGTGGGCTTCCGCTTGACCTCGTAGTTCTGGCCCTTATTTTTTCCCGGATCTGAATTCGGTATCATCGGATCGGTGATAAAGTCCGCCGCTGTTCGAATCCTGGTGAGATAGGGAATTTCAATGGCAAGGGTCCCGTCGGCGAGATTCCTGATATTATAATAGCCGTCGATAGGATCGCCTATGTATTTCGGTATTCGGCCGAGGTTGTTCATTCTGATAACACGGATTGCATTGTTCAGCTTCCTGGTGCCCTCATTGCGATTGAGTATCTCCAGTGCATTCTTCTCATAATCCGGTGCGATAATCCCCTCGACGAAGCTCTCCATTATCGCCTCGGCGGTGGCCTCATCAACGGTGACGTTAAAGCCAACGATGGATCCAAAGGCGCTTCGCTCATCGGCGTCACGAGCGATGCGGTATATCCTGTCGAGCGATTCATCCTCTGTCTGCACCTTGAATCCGCAGGGATTGACATGCTTCATGACCGCGCAGGCCGGTTTGCTGAAGTACTTCAGAATGTTCTGCGCCTGGCTCATATCCTGCAAATTGGTCAGAGAAAGTCCTGCCTTCCCCCCCTTCAGGATTTCAAGATTGCCTACCGAAAGGTGAGGATTATCTGTCGGCCGGTATGCGGCGAATGGCTGATGGGGATTGGTTCCGTATCGCAGCGCATAGGAGACCCGCTTCAGTGAGTATCGCCTGTCACCGATGATGAGAGCAGCCTCGTCGGGGAAATCGCTCTCAATGGCAGTTTTATATGCGTCCCTGAATGATGAAACATCTGTTGGCATATTATTTTACCTCGTGTCGATTCTTTAGTGCTACTGTTGCCGCTTCTCTGCGGTAGACGGCCGCTGCAGCAACCCTGAAATCATCTTCTCCGGTATTGGGGCCGAGCGCGTCGTACAGTGCGGTGACCGCTTCCTCCGCATTCCGGTAAGGAATCTCAATCTCAATCGGCTCACCGGCGAAAGAGGGGAGGGGATTGATGTTTTTGCCGGTATAGGTCGCTATCATCCTGCCCGTTCCCGGGACGAGGGGAAGCTCAAAGTAGTTCCGGAGAGCCGAACCGTTCTCGCCCCGCTTGATGATGCTCAAAGCCGCTCCCCTGAAAATACAGCCGCTTATCCGCGGGGTATAGTTGGGCTCATCGGGTTCGTACTCCCATCGGTGAAGCGCCGCATCCAGCACACCTGTCGGCCGCTCGGCACGTGCAAAATGAGGGGGAATATCCTCGGTCTGTTTCCCGTTGCTCACGGCGATTCCGGCCTCTATGATGATAGCCGGGTAGATGAGCAGGTCCGGATCTCCTGTTCGCAGGATCTCCTCATCAGTCGGTTTTACGATAATTCTATCTTCTACCCTCTCGAGTTTTCGGGCCTGACTCGAAGGGCTCCGTCCTGTAATCGCGTACATGACAACCTCATCACCGTCAGGACTTGTACCGATAACTATCAGTCGACCGGGATATTCCATATTCCTCAGCGGTTCCAGTTCTGGCATAACAGCAACTCCTCTCTTTTATTTTTCCAGAATGCGGACCTTCCTGCCCTCGATCCGCAGCCTTCCCTCGCAGTAGAGCTTAATTGCTTCCGGAAGAACCTCATGTTCGATGCTCAAGCCGCGCTCCTTGAAGCTCTCGAAGGTATCATCCTTTCTGATGGGATTGACGCCCTGGAGAATTATCGGCCCGGTATCACATCCGCTATCGACGAAGTGGACGGTGCAGCCGCTCACCTTTACTCCGTAGCGCCAGGCATCACCATATCCGTCAGTGCCGGGAAAGCTTGGCAGAAGAGCGGGATGGATGTTTATGATTCTGTTTTGATATCGGTTGATAAAGTGCGGGGTGAGCAGCAGCATATATCCTGCCAGAACAACCAGCTCGACCTCGTGTTCCGTGAGGATATTGAGTATCTCCGCTTCATATTCCTCTCTCTTCTGAAACTTTCCCGGATCAATGAAGAATGCCGGTATATTGTGGTTCCGCGCCCGTATCAGCCCGTAGGCGTCCATGCGATCTGATATGACGCATCGTATAGTTATCGGGAGATATCCGGACTCCGTCTTGTCGATTATCGATTGGAGATTGGTTCCTGATCCCGAGATGAGAACAGCTATGTTTTTTTTCATCTCTTTTCTCTCGTCACTTCAATGGCGGTGTAAGCGACCTTTTCTCTGGACAGAGCTGACGGTTTTTTTACCCTGACTGAAACTCGTGAGACGTTGAAGTTGCTTATTATCCGCTGGGCGATGCACTCAGCGAGCGTTTCTATGAGATTGTAATGTTTTTTCTCTATCTCTTTACGAATATGATGATAGACCTCGGTGTAGTCAATGGTATCATCGATATTATCTGTTTCAGCAGCCCTGATGACCGAGGTGTGCAACTCAAGATCGACAATAATTTCTTGCTTTTTTTCGCGCTCCTCTTCTCCGATGCCAGTGCTGCACCAGAAGGGAGCATCTTTTATCACAATCTTGTCCATCAATTGATGAGTCGCAGGAATTCCTCTCTCGTCTTGCTGTTTGTCATGAATATCCCCCGCACCACCGAGGTGATGGTCGACGTGCCCGGTTTTTTGATTCCTCGCATCTCAATGCACATGTGCCGTGCTTTAACCACCACTGCGGCTCCTTTCGGATTCAGATATTTCATGATTGCTTCGGCGATCTCGGTGGTTAATCGCTCCTGTACCTGAAGCTGTTTGCTGAAAAGATCCACGAGCCGAACGAGCTTGCTAATGCCCACTATTCGCTTGTTCTGGGGGATGTAAGCGATATCGCATGTTCCGAAGAAAGGTACGATGTGATGCTCACACATGGAGTAGAAGGGGATATCTTTGATAATCACCATTTCATCGTGTTCGAGCTCGTGGGTTTTGCCCAGGAGTGTCGCTACGGTGCTCTTTTCAGTGCCAAATATCTCCTCATACATATCCGCCACTCGCTGGGGTGTTTCCATGAGTCCGTCCCGCTTGGGATCTTCGCCTATCGCTTCAATGATTTCGTAAATAGCTTTCTTTATTTTTTCCTTATCAACCACGTTAACCTCCCTTTCCACGGTTGAGCAGTCGGGGGCTGCCGGAATGGTTCGAATCTCCGGGAATTGCAGGAGCTTTTCATTCCTGCCATCACTGCGATTTGCCCGGTGTGGGACGAATAGAGGTGATTTTTAGAAAATGAATCTCACTCATATCAGGCAACTCTGTCTGCATCTTCTCAGAATATAAAAGATTGTTCATGATTTGATATCAAATAACAGATAATACGCTGTTACCGTCAATAGTTTTTTCCCCAACTGAGTGAAGATGATGATGTTATCCTCTCAGGTGATTGGAGAGATCGCGGGTGAGTCTCAGCGCTTTCTCAGCAAGAGGAACCGTAAGGGTCCCGGTTCCGCAGCTCGGGGTGATGATAGCGGAGCTGAGCACATCCTCCTCCCGCACCCCCCTCGATGCGAGCTGTTTTATCACCGCAGTGAAATTCTTCTCGATCTGCTCAATGGTTGCCCCTTCGATCTTCTCATGAATAGTCGGGATGATCCCCCAGGCGACGACTTTCCCCTGCTCTAGAAACGAATTGAGGTTTCTGGACTGTAAAAACTTATCGAGTATCACCTCGTCAGTGGCATCGAAGTTGATAATATCGAGATCCAGGTTCAGTACCTCCTCCCAGTCAGCATCGCCGCAGCAGTGCATGCCGGGAATGCCCCCCTCTTTCCGTATCCCCTTTATGATTTCATTGAAGGAATCGATGATAAGATTGTGATCGACTGAATAGTATCCGGAGCCGATTATCGAGAGTGAGGGTTCGTCAATGAAAATGATAACGCGGGGGAATACCTCCCTCATCTTCTGTATCTGCCACCTGCTGTTCATGGTAGAATTTTTTACGATGACATCGAAGAGATCTGAGTGGTAGATGGCATATTTCCCATCCTTCTTGTCGGGGATCAGGCCGTGTGTCAGTGGACCGATAACCTGCCCCTTTATAGCAGCGATCTCATCTCCTTTTCTCTTCTTTATGGTGTCAAGGAAAAAGCCGAACCCGGCACTGTGCTCATCGTCCAGTCCGAAATAGTCCAGGTCTTCGTCGATTACCCTGCGGTAGAATGCTTCCAATTGTCCGGGAAGGTCCTCTTCAGTATCGAAGCCGTATTTTCTGTTCTTATGGTCGATATAATAGCAGGGGAGGCTCCTGCTGTACTGATTGGTTATCTCTTCAAAAAAGTCCTTCTTGGGAAGCTGTGGCCAGACCGGTATATGGGGTGTCGTTTCGAATATCAATTGCGAGACATCCTCGAGGCTTTGGTGTGGATAACTTCCCACTGCTGTTGCCATGGCATTGGGTGTAAATATCATGGTACCCCTTATCTGAAGTGTTGCTGAATTCTTCGTTAAAATGCTGTTTCGGTACTATTAAAGTGCTGTAATTATGTAAATAAAAATTTATTTTTTTGAGTGTCTATCGCGATTTGTCGACTTTTATGTTTTTTTGATAGTTTGTCTTATATGCGTTATGGTAATTGGTAGTGTTCGATTATTACACGGTTTAATATGCGGTAAGTAAATTCCTGGCAGAGAGATGCGGTTCAGTGATTGAGAGTTTTTCAGGTTTCTTTTATATACATGCTCTGTGTACGGAGGTATCCCATGAAAATACAATTTGCAAAAGATCTTGTCGAATTCGTTCCTGAAACAGAAGATGAGAAGAAGGAGCTCTCACTGTTATGGGACCTGATTGTTGATTGTGTGAAGTTCAACAAGAAGCTGGTTCCGGTCGGTGAGTATATTCCACAAAAGAACGAGCTGGCTCGTTTTGCCATTGAGAAGTAGAGTGCTCTCCGAAGCAGAGGCAGAGCGCTTCTTCTGGGTAATGCATATGGTTTTGCTCGTCAGGAGTGAATGTGTTCATTCACGACAGCAGATAATTTTTCATTGAGCTCATCGGCGGTTTCATAGTACAACGATAGATGATGCTCTCTATGGGTAGGGTGGAAGCGGACATTCGAAATCTCGGTATTATGGGTGGATCCTTCGATCCGATACATTGCGGTCATCTTGCAGTTGCGGAGGCTTCCAGAGTACAGTTCAACCTGGAGCGCGTTGTCTTTGTTCCCGCATACTGCCCGCCGCATAAGTCAGTCGAGGATCTGACACCTGCCGAGCATCGATTCGCCATGGTTAATCTGGCGATTGCGCATAATCCTTACTTTTCTTCTTCGCCCATCGAGGTTGAACGAAGCTGTCCAACGTATGCCGGCCACACCATAGAGGCTTTTCATGAAATATACGGAAAAGGCTGGAAGCTCTACTTCATTACGGGGCTGGATGCGATTCTCACTATCATTAACTGGGAGCGTGCACGGACCTACCCCGGAATCTGTCATTTTATTGCGGCGACCAGGCCGGGATATTCCATTGATGAGATAGTGAAGAGTATTCCGGAAGCGTTCAAATCATTTGTGAGCATTCTTGAGGAGCCTCGTCTGATGGTCTCCTCAACGGAGATTCGTTCCCGGGTTCGCTCGGGGGAATCAATAGATGATATGGTTCCGCCCGAAGTGCGGGAATATATATTTCACTTTAAAATCTATACAGATGGGAAGGTCAGCTCGTGAAAGTGTTGGGAATCTACGGCAGTCCCCGGAAAGCGGGGAATAGCGATCTGCTCCTGAATGAGACTCTGCGAGGAGCGGAATCGGTGAAAGCGGATGTTTCGCGGGTATACGCTCGTGATCTGGCACTCTCGGGATGCCGTGAGTGCGGTAGCTGCAGCACAAAGGGGGTCTGTGCTATTGATGATGAGATGCAAGATATTTATCCGAGAATTGAGGAAGCTGATAGTATTATCGTCTCGACGCCCATATTCTTTTATAATGTTCCGTCGCAGCTGAAGATGCTCATCGATCGCTGTCAGGCGCTCTGGTCAAAGCGGATACTGAGAAAGAGGACACCTGAGGAGCGGCGGCGCTACGATAGTGGAAGGGGGTACATCATTGCGGTGGGTGCCACGAAGGGTGAGAAGCTCTTTGAAGGTGTTGAGCTGACGGCGAAATATTTCTTCGACGCCCTCGACATGAGCTATGAAGGGGGCCTCTTCGTCAGAGGAATTGATGAAAAGGGAGCAATCGCTGATCGTCCGGAGCTGCTGCAGCAGGCCTATGAGCTGGGCAGGAATGTTGGAGCGAATACCTGAGCGGTATAATTCGAGCGAAGGAATAATCAAGTATTGACGTCCCGGGGTGCTGTATTTCTCTGCTGTCGCATACGATATCGGAGGTCGATATCATCTCACCGGTTGATCCTCCCGGGAATATGGTATCGACTTTCTCATCGAAAAAATACCATGTCCATTTCTCTCAAATGGTGCAGGTGCCCTTATTAAATGCTTACGATACACACATGCCAGTTTAATAGTGGCATGTCATATCGTTCGTCGATTGAAAGAGAGCAGGAAAGATGAGGATCATAGTGGGGTAATAGTCGTATTTTTCCTCATTGCTTCTCTTATTCGAATAGACAGTCGTGAAGAGCGGTGAAGCAGCAGAGGTGAGATGCCATTTCTCAACTGAGATGGCAGGTGTCATTGATGAGATGCGTGATGAATTTCCCGTTGTATTCAAAGATGTTGAGGCAGCCATTATCCTGCTTGATATGCCAGAAGTGTGAGTTATCCAGCCCCAGCATGGCGCAGACGAGAACCTTGTTTATCACCTGATGTGCGGAGAGGAGAATGCATTCTCCTTCATGCTTTTCCAGGATTTCCTCAAGGGCCTCCATGGAGCGCTCCCGTACCTCATCGAGCGTCTCGCCCTGTGGTGGCCTGACGAGATGTGGTTCGTCGAGCCACTGATGGTACAGGGAGGGCGAGGCCTGAGCAATTTCGCTGTGGAGATGCTCTTGCCAGTCGCCGTAATCGATGTCGATGAGAGGCTGAAGGGGGTGCACGGCGAGACCGAGCTGTTGTGCAAGCGGTTCGGCCGTTTCAATGGCGCGCTTGAGGGGGCTCGCGTAGATTGCTGTGATGGGCTTACTGATAAGCCGCCGTGCAAGCGCTGCAGCCTGTTCGCGTCCCCGTTCATTGAGGGGAAGGTCAATTCGTCCGCGAAAGCGCTCTCCCTCCGACGAGGCACCGACATTCCAGATCGTCTGGCCGTGGCGAACCAGCAGAATCCGGGTCGTTTGCTGTTTTTGCTCGGTACTGATTTTCGTTTCCTGATAAGAATGCTGGCATTACGGCACCGCTTCCCATAACGGTAGAAGGGGAATTGATTTCTGGCAAGCATTAAATTTTTTCGAAAACGGTTCCGAGGCGCTCACCGCTCTCCATAGATGCCGCGATTCTCACTCCACCTTCATCAACAGAACAGAGAGGCAGATGAACATCACTCCGAGGATGATGAAGATACGCGGGAGATCATATCGTGCCAGAAAGAGGTTGATTACCGCACATCCGAGCATCATCAGTCCTATCATGAAGAAGATGAGGGATATCATTTCTACGATACTGAACCTGTAGTCCGGCGGTGCTCGGTGTTTGCGAATCTCCTTGAGAGCGTTCTCCCTCTCGTCTCGATCCGACAACGGTTGATTCCCTCTATCAGGTGGGCACCTCGAAACGGGTCGTTCAAATATTGTGAGGGTGATGAAAACTTTCCGCTTCTCATGCAGATTGCGGTGAAAAATATCTTATTGAGAAATTGTGATATCTCTGTATGGTATAATGAAAAAAACCGAATATCATCCGTTCAGTTATTGACTCTCCTGTTCGATAGCCGTATATTAGCACCAGAGCATGAAGGTGCATTGTGCTTTTTGTCAGTCTGCACGTCTATACCTCAGAGCAGTATGGGAAGGAGAGGAGATCTTCTCCGCCATGATGGTCTGAATAAGCGGTGATTTTTTAAAACAATCCGGCATCCGCTCATGAGAAGAAAAATATCCCCTTTACAGTGATTTCAGTATCGACTCTGCAGGGGGATATTTCACGGTGGTTTATGGGGGTCGGGTACATAACGAGGTAAGGTTTATGGCTCAGTATGATTATTCTGCAGGGAGAATCCTGGAAGGAATCGGCGTCTCGGAAGATGATTATGATGATGTGCTGGGAGTGGTATTCGATACTTTCTATAGTGGAATGGGGTATATTCAATCAATAGAGGAGATAGAGGATTTTGTCACCTATGAGAAATGTGATGAGCGGTTGCGGGTGATAATACATGTGCTCCTCTACTTTCTGGAAGAGCTCAATGAGAACGGCCTGCTCGTTTCGGAAAATTCTAAAGCCGTTATATGCAGTCGATGCAAGAAACAGGTTGATTGATGCATCAGCATCAGGGCTCTTCATCAGTAAGAATTGTCTTCCCCTGACATCATATACACCACGATCACATCCGCTGGTCAACACGTATCTTCTGCACTGTTCGCATCTGCATCTCTTCACTACCTGTACCGCTTTCCTTCTGTCCAGAAAGAAAGGGCCTTTTCCCGGGGATCTTATCCCGCGATCTGCATTGCAGTTGAAATTATTACGATAAAAAAATGTTGACGCCGTTTTCTTTATGGTGTATTCTAAACCAACTGGTCGGTTTTTAACCACTAGAAGAGGGTGAAATTCATCATTTTATTTTAATTGAATATTATTGTGGTTAGTAACAATTAAATTTTTTTGTAGCATACTGATGGAATACAGGTTGTTTTGCTTTTCCGCACACCTGTATGATCTCTCACCGTGTTGAGAGGTATGTTCCCGTTATAATGAGAATACATATATCATTTTTTGAGCTCTTTATTGAGAGTATCTCTTTGTTCGGTTTTTTGTCTGAAATTGATACGAGAAATTCAGTCTGTACGCATGTGCGTATAAGGGCAGCACGCACTGGGGTAATTTCAGAAACGAGTCTTCGGGGAATTACCGTATCTTTAACATAGAGGAATGTTTAAGGAGTGGGAATCTCTAACGCTCACGGGAATTCCGATAGTATGGAAAAGGGTGTTCAGGAGAACGATAAGACAGACGATCATAAATATCCGTACTTTCAGCTCTATGAACATGTATCCACTCCTATCGTTGTCATTTCGGCTGATTACCGCATTGAGTATTTAAACAATGCCGCGGAGGAATTCTATAATCTCAAGCGGGATCAGAGCATCGGCAAAAAGTGCGTCGTGGAGTTTAAGTGTGAACATGCTGGAGTCCCTGGCGCCTGCCCCATACCAGAGGTGTTGCGTGAGAACCGATCCCTGGATATGCGCCTTTCGAATCATTTCGGGATTAGCAATTGCTATGTACGTGCTTTTCCCATACGGGGAGATGACGGCACCATACAATCGATTGTCGTTGAGGATTTCTCTAAGCTCACCACCGTAACCGCCCAGGCAATTGAGCTTGAATCACGCTTTCGGAAAACCATTGAGCTTGCCGTCGATGCAATATTTGTACTCGGTGAGAATTTTAATGTTGAATTTGCCAACTCGGCCGCAACGGTTATGATAGCCGATTCAATTGAGAACATCGAGGGGACTGATTTTCGGGAGTTCATCAATGATCAGCGGGTTATTGAATTCCTGAAGGATGCCTATCATCGAGAGGGGAGTTACGAGAGCCTCTGCTACTACTCGGATCGGAGCGTTGTCTTCGGTAAGGAGAATCAGTATCTTGTCGAGATGTGCATTACCAAAGCCATCGAGGGGGGTGATCAGAAGAAGCTCTATGTTTATCTGCACGATATAACCGAAGAGAAGAAGCTTCAGAACAGCCTCATGCAGACAAACGAGTTCCTCGAGAATCTGATTGATAGCTCTGTTGATGGGATTATTGCCGTTGATATGAAGGGGAATATTATTATTTTCAATAAAAGTGCTGAAGAACTCTTTGGCTATACTGGGCGGGAAGCAATTGAGAATGTGCACATCACGCAGATCTATCGGCCGGGATTCGCCCGTGAGATTATGCGAATGCTCAGGAGCCCCGGGTATGGCGGTGTCGGAAAGATGGGGGCCATTGAGGCGATTGCCCTGAAAAAAGATGGCGAAGAGATTCCGTGTAATCTCACCGCCGCTATCGTCTACGACCGGTATGGCAAGGAGATTGCAAGCGTCGGTATCTTCTCGGATCTTCGGGAGCGAAAGCGTATGCAGCGGGAGCTGGAGGAAACACAGATGCAGCTTCTCCAGTCTGAGAAGATGTCTTCACTGGGGAAGCTCGCTGCTGGCATTGCTCATGAGATTAACAATCCACTGGGCGGTATCATGATATTTGCGAACATGATTCTCGAAGATCTCAGTGAGGATGACGACAAGCGGGATGATCTTAAGAGAATTGTTTCAGAGGCGACTCGTTGCAAGAATATCGTGAAGGGATTGCTTGAGTTTTCCCGGCAGACAGACAGCACAATGGAGCTCACTGACATCAATCGCCTGATTGAGCAGGGGATGTCGCTCCTGGAGAATCAGGCTATTTTCCATAACATAAAGATTATAAAGACTCTGGATACGGAGCTCCCCCTGGTGAAATGCGACAGTGCTCGTCTGAGCCAGGTTTTCATTAATATCATACTCAATGCCGTGGATGCAATGGGGGAGAAGGGGACCTTCACGATAGAAACGCACTATGAGAAGGATAAAAATATTGCCGAGATAACCTTTACCGATACCGGGTGTGGCATTCCGGAAGATATCATCAATAAGATTTTCGATCCCTTTTTTACCACCAAGGATATCGGGAAGGGCACCGGCCTGGGTTTGAGCATGTCTTATGGTATCGTTAAAGATCATGGTGGTACCATAAATATTCAGAGCACGGTTGGAGAGGGAACAAAGTTCATTATTGAACTGCCTGTCGGAGATTAACTTTTATCATGATTGAGGGGAATTATGGGATTTATCGAGAGCGTGAAAAACGGCACATTTGTGGTACTCTGTGAGATTACCCCCCCGAAAGGAAGCGATGTGTCGAATGTGGTGAAGACGGCGAATCTGCTGAAGGGAAGGGCGGATGCGTTGCTCGTGGCCGATATGCCGAGCGCGGTTATGCGGCTGGGACCGGTCACGATGAGCTATCTCCTCAAGGAAACAGGGGTTGATGTCATCTGTAATTTATCGTGCAGGGATAGGAATGTATTGGCCCTGCAGTCAGATGCACTGAGTGCAGCTGCCCTTGGAATTGAGAATATTTTTATTTCCGAAGGGGATGATATTCAACTCGGCGATCACCCGAAAGCACAGGCGGTCAATGAGCTTGATTGTGATACCTTTCTCGACGTCCTTGCGGGATTACAGCGGGGGACTGATTTTGCGGGGAATGAGCTCGATACTTCACCGAGATTTAATGTCGGCATGAGCATGAATGCCCATGTCTCCGGGGAATCGCTCGATGCGGAGATTGAATTGATGGGGAAACGTCTCGAGAGTGGAGCAGCGTTTTTCATCACGACACCGATATTTAACCTGAAGTCCTTTGAGCCCTTTGTGAAGAAGGTAAAGGAGCACTATTCTGTACCGGTCATTGCAGAGCTGATCTTGTTGAAATCCGTGGCGACCGCACGGTACCTGAACCGCCATGTCGAAAATGTTACCGTTCCCGATGAGATCATCGATCGGCTCTATTCGGCGGGCGATAAAGTTATGGAGAGTATCGCTATCACCACCGGATTGATTCGAGAACTGAAAAATCTCTGTGATGGTGTTCACCTGCTCGCACTCGGGTGGGAAGCGAAAGTGCCGGATTTTCTCGAAGCGGTGGGAGGATAGCAGATGTTTTTTACGTATAGTTTATATGCGTCGCTTGTCATCTGTGGGCTGGGGATACTCTATCGGCTCTATAAATGGTTTTCGGCAAAAGCGGGAATCGAGACGGTGAAAATATCTTTTGGCAGAAGGATAGGCACCGCGCTCACGGGAATAGTGAAAACGATTTTCAGCATTAAGATTTTCACACTGATAAAAGCCCTCCTCCTCGATGTTCTCCTGCAGCGAAGGACGCTCCGGGAGGATTTTCTCAGATGGATCATGCACATCTTCATATATGTCGGCTTTACGCTCCTGCTCCTCATGCACGCGCTTGACAAGATCATAACGGTAAAGCTGTATCCCGAGTATTACTCAACAATTAATCCCTTCATGTTCCTGCGGGATCTCTTCGGACTGATCGTGCTCGTCGGTATCGTGATTGCTCTCTACCGTCGCTTTATACGCAGGGTGCCGCGTCTCTCAACCAATGCGATGGATGTCTATGCGCTGGTAATCATCATAATCATCATCCTGTCGGGGATCCTTCTTGAGGGATTGAAGATCACCTCATACACGCGGTATCAGGAGATGGTGAAGGATTACGGTGCAGCTGACGGAGAGGAGCAGCTTCGCGCGCTGGAGGCCTACTGGGTGAAGGAGTTTTCGGTTGTCTCCCCCCGGCAGCTCAGCTTTGACGTGGAGACGCTCAGGCTGGGCAAGGAGATCCATGATATGAGCTGTGCCGATTGCCATTCCAGACCTCACTGGGCCTTTACCGGTTTTGCTGTTGCGAAACTCATCACGCCCGTCGCTCGCGGGATGGATGAAGCGAATATGATGACCATACTGCTGTACATTCACTTCCTGTCATCATTCATTGCCCTTGCCTATCTCCCCTTCAGCAAGATGTTTCACATCATCGCGACACCGGTGAGCCTCCTTGCCGGTGCGGTGATGACTGACGAGTCCGATCCGGCAAATGTTGCGACAAGGCAGATTATGGAGTTGGATGCCTGTACGCACTGTGGGACCTGCAGCCTTCGCTGTTCGGCGCTCGCCGCATTCCATGTACGGGGGAATTCGGATATTCTCCCCTCTGAGAAGATGCAGCACATACGGGCGCTCGTCAACGGCAGGAAGCTCAAAGACAGTGAGCTCAGATCACTGCAGGAGGGCGTTTACATCTGTACCAACTGTGACCGGTGTACGGTGGTCTGTCCTTCGGGAATCAATCTGCGAGAGCTCTGGTTCGGAGTTCGCGAGCTGCTCATACAGAATGGCTATCCGCTGCTCTCGGTACTCTCGCCACTCTCCTTCTCCCGTGGATTGCGGAGAGAGCGTCTCCCCGAAGATGAATACAGGCACCCCCTGGAGCAGGCGAGAGGGGTGCTCACGGAAAAACTTCATGAGATACAGCAGAGCGATACTGTTCTGTCGCACGCTGATATTGATACCGACTTTCTGAATGAGCTGGGCATGTCCACCGATGCGAACACCTATAGCCAGTGCTTCAGCTGTTCCACCTGCACGACCTCATGCCCAGTGGTCGGCAATTACGATAATCCTATCGAGGTGCTTGGGCTCCTGCCTCATCAGATAATACACGCTGCGGTGCTCGGCCTTAAGGATCTCGCGCTAGGTTCCAGGATGCTGTGGGATTGTCTGACCTGCTATCAGTGTCAGGAGAACTGTCCACAGCAAGTACACGTTGCTGATGTTTTTTACAAGCTTAAGAATATAGCCATCGCCGAGAGCATGAAGCACTCAGAAGAAGAGGAGGTTTCCCGGCGGGCATAAGTGATAGGGGTGATAACCCCGAGTCTGCAGGCATCGACCAGCACGGGGGCGCTGGCAGCGTGCTGCGGGATAGCTTGCCGGAAGAGGGAGCTTGGACGAAATGATAATTTTCTGGTTGAGCAAAGGATCTGGGCTTTTTGATTAACTGCCCGTGACTGTTTCGGATCACAAACGTTTTTGTCTGGGGAGGATGAGCTGAATTGGAGTGGGCTTGTTAATTCTGATTTAATCTCTCGTAGGTCAGGACACGATTATGAAATACGCATTATTCTTAGGATGTACGATTCCGGCACGATTGCCACAGTATGAAGCCTCCGCACGGGCGGTTCTGGAGCAACTCGGTGTTGAGCTGGTCGATATTCCGGATTTCAACTGCTGTGGGTATCCGATGAGGAATTTTGATGAACATTCGTATATGCTCTCGTCAGCGCGGAACATCGCCCTTGCCGAAGAACGGGGGCTGAATATGCTCGTCCTGTGCAAGTGCTGTTTCGGAAGCCTTAAAAAGGCAGAACATCAGTTGAAGAATGACAGTACTCTCAGGAATCAGATGAATGAAGCCCTGGACGGGCCTGCCGTTTCCGGAACAATCGAGATCAAGCACCTCTTGACCGTTCTCTTCCATGATCTCGGTGTTGATGTGCTCAGCGAAAAGGTGAAGAGAACCTTTTCGGGGCTGAACATCGCAACACACTATGGCTGTCATGCCCTGCGGCCGAGTGAAATCGTTCAGTTCGATGACCCCGCCGATCCGAAGATCTTCGATCGGCTTGTCGAGGTAACAGGTGCCCGGAGCATCGAGTGGTCGAAGAGGCTGGATTGCTGCGGTGCTCCTCTGCTCGGCATCAATGACGATCTCTCGATGGATATTATGCAGAAGAAGCTCTCAGACGGAAAGGAGCGCGGGGCGGACTACGTCTGCGTCTCCTGTCCGTACTGTCAGTTACAATTCGATACCGTCCAGCATATGATGCTCTCAAAACGGGGAGGAGATGGTGCACTCCCCTCAATCCTCTATACGCAGTTGCTCGGGCTGTCTCTGGGAATCGATGCGGAAACACTTCAATTGGGAATGAATGAGATTGATATCGGCAGTATTACGGATTATTTAAAATAATCTTTTTTGAATATGATCAGGTAACGATTGTGGAGATTAACCATGAGTGAAGATATACGACGCGCAAGTGATCCCGTTGGAGCCGTTATGGTCGTTGGCAGCGGCATTGGCGGCATACAGGCATCTCTCGATCTGGTGAATGCCGGTTACAAGGTATACCTGGTCGATGAGTCAACCGCCGTTGGTGGCAGGATGGCCCAGCTTGATAAGACCTTCCCGACCAATGACTGCTCCATGTGTATCATATCGCCCAAGCTGGTGGAGGTTGGGAAAGACAGAAATATCGAGATAATAACCAACACAACAGTAGAGGAGATAGATGGAACGCTTGGCAATTTTACGGTCACCCTAACCGAGAAGCCCCGCTTTATTGATCTCGAGAAGTGCACGGCATGCAGCGAGTGTACCAAAAACTGTCCCATAGAGGTCGCTGACGAGTTCAATGGGAGCCTCAGTATGCGGAAAGCGGTATACAAACTGTATCCGCAGGCCGTACCCAATGCTTTTGCCATCGAGAAGCGGGGTCCGGCACCGTGTAAGGCGGCATGCCCGGCGCACATTCATGTGGAGGGATATATCGCGCTTATCAAGCAGCAAAAATATAAAGAGGCTTTGAAACTGATTAAAATGGACAACCCCTTCCCTTCGGTTTGCGGGCGGATCTGTGTCCGCTTCTGCGAACAGAAATGCACCCGGGGCCGTGTTGATGAGCCGGTAGCTATAAATTATCTCAAGCGATTTGTCTCGGATCTTGACCTCCAGTCGGACGACAGATATGTTCCGGAGCAGCAGGAGCCAACCGGCATGAAGGCAGCGGTTGTTGGAGCGGGGCCTGCTGGTCTCACCTGCGCCTACTATCTCGCTCTTGAGGGACATCAGGTGACGGTCTTTGAGGCGCTTCCGGTTCCGGGCGGTATGCTTGCTATGGGAATTCCCGATTACCGATTGCCGAAGGATGTTTTACGGGCTGAGATCGAGGCCATAACCGAGCTCGGCGTCGAGATACGAACCGGTGTGAAGGTCGGTACTGACATAACTCTTTCACAGCTGCGCGATGAGGGATATGAAGCGATATTCATCGGCGTGGGGACGCAGAAGAGCAGGAAGCTTGACATTCCCGGTGAGGATCTCGAGGGAGTCATTCACGGTGTCGATTATCTCAGAGGGATTTCCCTTGGAGAGAATATTTCTCTCGGGAAGCGCGTTGCCGTGGTCGGCGGGGGAAATGTGGCGATTGATGCGGTACGGACCGCCCGGCGGCTGGGCTCAGATGAGGCCTTTATCATTTATCGGCGTACGCGGGAGGAGATGCCCGCCCATGAGGAGGAGGTTGCCGATACCGAGGAGGAAGGAATCACTCTTCACTATCTCTCTGCACCCACAAGAATTATCGGGAAGAACGGCAGGGTTTCTGCGATAGAGTGTATACGGATGGAGCTGGGAGAGCCCGATGAAAGCGGGAGGCGAAGGCCGGTTCCCCTTGCGGGTTCTGAATTTACTATTGAAGTGGATGCAGTGCTCCCCGCGATTGGACAATCTCTTGACGATTCTTTTATCACTGATGGTGACGGTGTAACACTATCCGCTCGCGGTTTCATACGAGCAGATATCAATAGCGGTTTAACAGAGATACCCTTTATCTTTGCCGGTGGGGATGCCGTATCCGGACCTGCTACGGCAATTGAGGCGATTGCTGCTGGAAAAGAAGCGGCGTATGCCATGAATCGATATCTGAGATACGGTGATATCACAAAGCCCGAAAAGTTGGAGTTCCCTGAATATGAAGTTGACATAAGCGATGTTCGGCGAGCTCCCCGCCAGAAAATGCCTACGCTCTCATCAGATAAGCGGGTGAAGGGATTTGACGAGATTCAGCTCGGATTTGACGAAAAACAATCACTTGAAGAGGCGAACAGATGTCTCGAGTGTGGCATCTGCTCCGAATGTATGCAGTGTGTTGAAGCTTGTCTCGCAGGGGCTATTAACCACGATATGGTGCCCGTTAAACGCACCATTGATGTGGGATCCGTTGTCCTTGCCTTGGGCCTTGATACCTTTGATCCGGGTCTGAAAAAGCAGTTCGGATATGGCCGGCTGGCCAATGTGGTTACCAGCCTGGAGTTTGAGCGAATACTCTCCGCATCGGGACCTTTCAGCGGTCAGGTCGTCAGACCTTTCGATAAGAAGCATCCCCAAAAAGTTGCCTGGATACAGTGCGTGGGTTCCCGGGATGTTTCATGCGGAAACGACTTCTGTTCCTCGGTCTGCTGCATGTATGCGACGAAGGAGGCGATAATCGCTCGAGAGCATGACAGCACGATAGAGCCTACAATTTTCTACATGGATATCAGGGCCTTCGGGAAGGAGTTCGACGCATACTATGAACGCGCGCGTGACGAATATGGTGTGCGGTATATTCGCTGTATGGTCTCTAACCTGGAGGAGCGACCCGATACGAAGAACGTAGTTGTACGATATATTGACGAGACCGGTGCACGGATCGAGGAGGAGTTCGATTTGATTGTTCTCTCGGTGGGGATGGTGCCCTCGGAGAGAGCAAAGGCTCTCTGCGACCGGATCGGTATTGATCTGGACAAACACGGTTTCTGTAAAACTTCAACCTTCGAACCGCTGCAAACCTCACGTGAAGGCATCTACGTTTGTGGAGCCTTTCAATCGCCCAAGGACATTCCGGAGACCGTGGCACAGGCGAGTGGTGCGGCAGCGTATGCGGGTGGTGCACTCGCTCCTGCCCGGGGCAGCATGATTGAGGAGGTCATATATCCGGAGGAACAGGATGTCAATGGACAGGAGCCACGTATCGGGGTCTTCGTCTGTAATTGCGGTACCAATATCGGTGGCGTGGTTGATGTCCCGGCGGTTATGGAGTATGCGGCAACGCTTCCCTATGTTGTACATTCTGAACAAAATCTCTACACCTGTTCCCAGGACACACAGGGAAAGATTCGTGAGGCAATAAAAGAAAATAATCTTAACAGGGTGGTTGTTGCCTCCTGCTCGCCACAGACGCATGAACCCCTTTTCCAATCGACCATTCGCGAGGCAGGGCTCAACAAGTACCTCTTTGAGATGGCGAATATTCGGGATCAGTGCTCCTGGGTCCATATGCATGAAAAGGAGAATGCGACAGAAAAAGCAATGGATCTGGTCAGGATGGCCGTTGCCAACGCAAAACTGCTCACTCCCCTGCAGGAGATGACTATCGATGTCAATCATCGCGGACTGGTAATAGGTGGAGGAAATGCCGGCATGGTGGCGGCATTGGAACTGGCCGAAGCGGGATTTGAGGTCACGCTTGTGGAGAAGGAGGAGGAGCTCGGTGGGAATCTGCGTGATATCTACTACACGATTCAGGGAGATGATGTACAGGAATACCTGAAGGGACTGATTCAGCGAGTTGAATCCGAGCCCCGGATTACCGTTATACGGAATGCTGTCATCGATGGCTTCGAGGGGTATATGGGCAATTTCGTTACCAGTCTCCTGGTTGGTCCCACTATGCGGGCGATGAAAGTTGAACACGGCATCGCCATCCTCGCGACGGGGGGCGAAGAGACAAAACCGGTTGAATATCTCTATGGCGAAGACGAGCGAGTTCTCACCCAGAAGGAGTTTGAGGGGCGGATAGCACTTGAACCGGACTCGGTGAATTCGCTCAACGAGTTTGTGATGATACAGTGCGTCGGATCGCGGGATGAGCAGCGACCCTATTGCAGCAGAATATGCTGTTCGGTTGCGATTAAGAATGCGCTCAAGATAAAGGAGATCAATCCCGATGCCCGGGTGTATATACTGTACCGTGATATTAGAACCTACGGGCTTCTGGAGGAGTACTATACGAAAGCACGGGAGATGGGAATTGTTTTTATCAGATACGATCTCGACCGGAAGCCGGAGGTGACGAAAGAGGGTGATTCTCTCTCGGTTGTTGCCTATGATCCCGTCCTGCGGCTCCGGGTCAAGCTGAATCCCGATCTCCTGGTACTCAGCAGCGCCATCATCCCACAGGAGAATGAGGAGCTGTCAACACTTATGAAGGTGAACCTGACCAACGATAATTTCTATCTCGAAGCGCATATGAAGCTCAGGCCGGTTGATTCTGCCACTGAAGGCATCTACCTCTGCGGTATGGCACATTTCCCGAAGCTTATCGACGAAACCATATCCCAATCGGCAGCGGCAGCTGCACGGGCGGTTACCGTTCTCTCAAAGGACAAATTGCAGGCGAAAGGCATAATCGCTCGAGTAATTCCCGAGCGCTGTGCCGCCTGCCTGACCTGTGTTCGGGTCTGTCCCTTCGGAGTTCCCTTTATCAATGATGAGGGGGTAGCCGAGATAAATCCGGCCCTCTGCCAGGGATGCGGTACCTGTGCAAGCGAATGTCCCGGCAAGGCAATCGAACTGCAGAATTATCGGGATGTGCAGATAATTGCGAAGTGTCAGGCAGTGAGGAGGAAGGAGAGCTATGGAACAGTTTGAGCCAGTTATCATCGCCTTTTGTTGCAGCTACTGAGGATATTCCTCCGCGGACCTGGCAGGTTCGATGCGTGCGCAATATCCGGCGAACATCAGGATAATAAAGCTTCCCTGCACCGGCAAGGTGAGCGAGATACACATGCTTAAGGCTTTTGAATCCGGTGCCGACGGTGTCTATCTCGTCGGCTGCGAGGAGGGGAACTGCCACTTCCTCACTGGAAACTTGCGGGCGAGGAAGCGGGTTGAGCGGGTGAAGCGGATACTGGAACATATCGGCATAGAGCCCGAGCGTCTCGCCATGTATAATCTCTCCGCGGGCGAGGGGACGAGGTTTGTTCAATATGCGAAGGAGATGACGGAGAAGATACGGGAGCTCGGCCCCACCCCCATAAAGCCGAAGAAGCAGGAGATCGGAACCGAACGCTTTGAGGTACAATAGGGTATCATCGTATACTATTATAGAGCACCATGAAAGGAGGAGAGAAATGGTCATTGGTGAAGGTAAACCGATAGAAGAAGTCTTATCCATGATATCGGATAAGAAGAAGATATTAGTTGTCGGGTGCAGGGGCTGTGTTACCGTCTGTTCCGCCGGGGGAGAGAAGGAGGTATCGATTCTCTCTTCAGCCATCCGCCTTGCCAGAGAGAAAGAGGGGAATCCTATCGAGATACGTGAGGAGACTATTGAGCGGCAGTGCGATAATGAGTATGTTGAAGAGCTGCGCGGTTATATCGATGAATATGATGCCGTTCTATCCATGGCCTGCGGTGTCGGTGTCCAGTTCCTTGCAGAGCGGTATCGAAAAATACCAATTTATCCCGCTCTCAACACCACTTTCATCGGAGGAACGCTCGAGCAGGGAGTCTGGGTGGAGCGGTGCCAGGCATGCGGGAATTGCATTCTCGATAAAACCGGCGGCATCTGTCCGGTCGCCCGGTGCTCCAAGAGTCTGATGAACGGTCCCTGTGGTGGATCGAGCAACGGGAAATGCGAGATCAATCCGGAAATCGATTGTGTATGGCAGCTCATCTACGACCGGTTGAAGGAACTGGGAACACTGGAGATATTCGAGGAGGTGGTACCGATTAAAGATTGGTCGACAAGTCGTGACGGTGGTCCGAGAAGGATTGACAGGGAGGATCTGAAGCTATGACGACTGAGAGCAGGTTGCAGAAGCTACTGGAGAAGGGTGAGTTTGTTGTCACCTCGGAGTGTGGCCCCCCGCGAGGGGTCAATCCTGATATTATTCGAAAGAAGGGGGAGCTGCTCAAGGATACCGTCGATGCGGTGAACGTCACTGATAACCAGACTTCGGTGGTGAGGATGTCGAGCATTTCATCATGTATTCTCTTGAAGCAGCTGGGCATGGATCCTATCATGCAGATGGTTACCCGTGACAGAAATCAGATTGCGATTCAGAGCGATATCATCGGCGCTGCTGCACACGGCATTAATAATATCCTGTGCCTCTCCGGTGACCATCAGCACTTTGGTGATCATCCGAAGGCGAAAAATGTCTACGATCTTGATTCGGTTCAGCTCATTCAGACGGTCAGGCATATGCGTGATGAGGGGAAGTTTCTCGGCGGTGATGATCTGGATGGGGTGCCGAAACTGTTCATTGGAGCGGCGGCGAATCCCTTTGCTGATCCCTTTGAGGTGCGTGTCCCCCGGCTGGCAAAGAAAATCGCTGCGGGCGTTGAGTTCATTCAGACGCAATGCATCTATAATCTCGATAAGTTTGAGAAGTGGATGGAGGGAGTCAGGGAGCGTGGCCTGCATAAAAAAGTGCACATTCTTGCGGGGGTAACACCCTTCAAGTCGGTTGGGATGGCAAAGTATATGAAGAACAGAGTGCCGGGCATGGATGTACCTGATGCGATGGTTGAGCGGATGCAGAGCGTTGAGAAGGAGAAGCAGCCGGAGGAGGGGATAACCATCTGCGTTGAGACGATTAAACGATTGAAAGAGATTGACGGCGTTCACGGGATTCATATAATGGCAATAGAATGGGAAGAAAAAGTTCCCGAAATTGCGGAACGAGCAGGTCTTTTACCGAGACCCAAATTGTGATATAGTTTATTAATTCATTTATCATTATAGAGGGGGAGGATTCCATCATGTCTGAAAAGAAGAAGGTATTGCTTGTCGACGATAAT